>OGYA01002152.1_pt1 | contig 11620 bp, 17 predicted proteins | sample 1576401 | NCBI WGS metagenome assembly OGYA01 (sample SAMEA3541485, study PRJEB24748) | human gut metagenome | biome: human gut; feature: human-associated habitat; material: faeces | place: China | collected 2012 | reverse complement strand
AAAAAGTCAACATTTTTTGTAAAAAGGGGTTAAGTTTCTAAAAACCTCTCCGATACGCCCGCGCGAACGTCTTGGCCGCTGCCATGTCGCGGCCAGGCAGCAGGTGGCCGTAGGTATCCATCGTCGTTTTGAACGACGCGTGCCCCAGCCGCTCCTGCACGTCCTTGAGGTTCGCGCCGTTCTGGATGAGGTAGGTGGCATGCGTATGCCGAAGCGTATGCAGGTGCGTTGTCGGAGCCAGCCCGAGCTTACCGACGAGCAGCTTGAACATGTCCGTGAACTCGGAAGGCTCAACCGGCTCGCCGTCCGCATGGCAGAAGAACGGCGTTTTCCCATCTACCGCCACACCGTGCTCCGCAAGCACCGCGTCGCGGAGCGCCCTGTAAGCCTCGATGTAGGCCCTCGTATCCTCGTCCGATGACACGAAGCGCTTGCTCTTGGGGCTTTTCGGGCCTTTCCTCACGATGTTGTGCGCTTTGCCCATGACACCCTCATCCTTGTCGTAGGCCAACACGGTTACCACGCGCAGGCCGTACACCCGCACAGGCTCTCCGGTGTCCGGGTCGATATTGGTGCGGAACTCCCAGTTTTCATCCTGGAAACCCGACAGCTCACCGCGTCTCACGCCCTTGTGCAGCGCCGACCAGTAGGCGCACGCGAACATGTACCGTTCAAACCCCTCGTCGTCCTCCACAGGCGACGAGAGGACGCTTTCGAGGTATGCCCGCAGCTTGGCGAAATCCGCAGGCATCAGGGGGGCAGCTTCGGGCGACACGGCCCTATCAACCTTCACCCCGACCATAGGGTTTGCGCTTATCACCCCATCGCTTACGAGGGTGTTGAAGCATCCCGACAGAAACGCGTGCACCTTGGCGATGGTTGCCGACGACAGCCCGGCCCCTCCGTCATCCTTGGAACGTTTGAGGTCGCGGAAGAACCGAGAGAACATGGCGGCGACCGCCTTGTCGAAAGCTATGCCGCCGATGCGGGGCTTTACGTGGCAGCGTGCATACGACCGGTATGAGGACAGCGTTGTCGGGGACATTTCGCCAAGCTCGCAGCCGTCCAAGTAGTAGTCCACGACCGTCCCAATGGTCATGAGCGCTGAGTTGCCTTTGGTGATCGCCGCTCGGGCATCGACGCGGCTCTTAGCAGCGTCGATCTGCTCGTCGGTCGAATCCTGGTCAATGGTTTCCGACACTTGGCGCGGATTGCCCGTCTCCGGGTTGATGCCCGCGTAGGCCCTCACGACGAGGTTGCCGGTGCGCTTGTCGGTGCTTACGCTAGCCATCGTCGCGCAACCCGCTTCTTGCTTTCGCCCCGAGCGTCACAAGCTCGGCCACGGAACCGCCGATGAAGCGCGCCGTGAACCCGAGCGCCCCGAACGCCTTGCCAAGCTCGGAGGCTTGAGCGCACGTCATCTGCTGGTCGAACACTGCGATGACGCAATGCGGCTCGTCGCGCTTTGGCTCTGCCACATAGCCGGTTCCTGTCGCATCAGCCATCAATGCCACCTCCGCTCATGTAGTTGCACCAACGGACGAACGCCTTGACAATCGGTGCCCGATTTTTGTCCGAAGCCCACCCACAGAAGCCGATGAATACGCCCTTGTTGAACGAAATGCACTCACGCCTGGTGAAGTAATGGGCGTTCACGTAAAGGAAGCAGCAGCAGATCGTGCCGTTGCTTTTCTTCTTCATGTCGATCTTTCTGCTGAGGTGCATCGTCTCAATACAATCCCCAGCCTTGGCGGCGCGCTTTATCTCCTGGTTAAGCATCATGACGAGAGCGAGGATGTCGCCTTCGGCAACATCGTTGTACGCCAGTCCACATTGATCGAAATACGCGCGGGCCTCATTCCCAGTCATAACCTCGCTACGCATCGCGATCAACTCCGAAGTACGCATCGCACTGGCTCTTGTGCCTGCGGATGCAGGTATCAAACTCGGGGTGCTGCTCGACCATCATGCGGGCGAACGAAGGGGACAGGCCGTTTTTCACGCTGATATGAAGCTCGTTGCGAACCATATTGAGCAAGTACCGTACCGATATGTAACCAGTACCGGACAAGCGCAGCGCTGCCCGAATCATGTAGTCCCACGCATCGGAGTTCTCCGCTACCCACTCCTCGGCCTCGATGGCATCAGCCTCGCCCTTCGCATCGACGCCTCGCAACCCGAGCTGCTTGCTTTGAGGCTCGGGGCTGTACAGCTCGCCGTTCCTCATGGCATTGCCCTCTGGTTCCACTGGCGCGCCGCCTCTTCCTCGGATTCAACTTGACCGCCATACGAATCCGATTTAAGTTCTTCGTCGTAGACACGCTTGCGAGGAATCAGTTCGTTGCCGATGCAAAGATAGTCGGCGCACCCAACCCATACAGATTTTTTCACGTGAGTGAAGCAAGCTGGCCCTCCGCAGAACGGGCACGGCTTAAGCTCAACCGCTTCTGAGTTGCGGGCGCTCATAGCGCTGCCGCCAGATGCATGAGGACGTACATGATCGCCGCACCAACGAACGCGCATGCGAGGTGATCTATCACGCACAGCATCCTCTCGCGGCGCTCGTTGAGCTGTGCTACACTTGGCCTTGGTTTCCGGCGCAATGCCGGTTTGCTGTGAGCGCGGTGGCTTTGGCGAGTGGCCGCGCTTTCTTTTTGCTTTTTCAAGTCACTTCTCCTTTCTGATCTGGGAGTTCCCATCCACTTCCCCAACTTCACGCAATCTCCGCTTCTTTCTGCACGTATCGACGTACAGCTTTCCGCGCTCCTGCTTGATGGCGTTCACCCGCCTTTCTTCGGCCTTGAGCTTCATTGCGACCTCACGGTTCTTGACGGCTGCGCTGTCCCTCGACTGGGCGATTGAGCAGGCCCGGCACCATCCGGTGCGAGGAGATAGGGGCGAATAGGTTTCCTGTCCGCAATTCGGGCAGTAGTACGTCCTGCGCAAGCTGACGGCCATGCGCGATGCCATATGCTGCACCGATCTGACCGTGCGTCCCGTCGCCTCCGCAATGGCTTCGGCTCCTTCGTTGGCACGGCGGAACAACAGCTCAAGCTCCCACTGCTTCCAGCGGTCAGCCATCGCATTCTTCTTCCGACGCATGAAGCAAAAACAGATCGCGGGCCTTGCAGTACGCCATAGATTCAGCAATTGATTTTGATGCAAGCTCGTTGTGGCGAGCGAACGCGTCTAGGTCGTTTCGAGCCGACGCTTCCCTCATGGATTCAATCTCTCGCACGGCTTCCTCTTGGCACATTTTGATGAGCAGTTTGAGATCGTGCACATAGGCGCTTGCGATGTTGTCACTTGGCATTGCCTTCACCTTTGCTTTCTTTGCGCTGTTCTTGCCACGCAAGAAAGGCCTCAAGGAGAACGCTGCACATGACTTGTTCTGATTGCGACACCGTTATTCCTCCTTAGCTTCCAATGGCGACGCCTCGCGTATCGCTTTCACCAACAAGCCAGGAGATCGAACAATTGAACAAATGAGACATTTTGATCAGATGATTCTGCTTCACACACGAAGCATCTTTCTCCCAACGCGAAATGGTGTTTTTGGATACGCCTACTTCGTTCGCAAGAGACTTTTGCGAAAAGCCAAGGGCAACGCGCTCTTGCTTGATACGTCCATTCAAAGTTTCACCCCCTCTCAAAGTAGTAAGAATCCTACCACTTTTTAAGCTAAAGTCGCAATAATTATCCTATTATTTTAGCTTATTTGCTCATTAATGGTATCTGTGCTACTATTTTTGTCGCCAATCGCACCTTAAACGAAGGACGGCAGATGAAGAACAATCTCAAGGCTATTCGGAAGGCTTTGACTGGTTTGACACAGATTGAAGCGGCAAAGAAGATGAATTTGAACCTTGAAACCTACCGAAAATGGGAACAGGGCAAGGTGCAACTCAATTCAGCAACATTAAAGATGCTTGCTGATTTCTACGGTTGCACTATCGATGACATTCTTGTTGATGAACCCGAGCTAAAGCCTACTGAGGAACACACCGACCGAGGGCTGGAACGCCTCTTATTCATTTACGAGCACATGAATAACTCCGGGCGTGATGCTCTGCTTGCCACAGCAGAGGGTTTATACATGAGCTATTCAGTAAAAAATAATCCCATTTCCGATGCAGAAGGTCAGATAAAGTCGGCTTAAAGGAAGGATACGCGATGGGACTGTTCAAAAGCGAAGCTGAGAAGGCGGCGGCTGCAAAGCAAAAAGCCGAGGAACAGGCGGCGAATGAACGCGCTTTGCTCCAGCAGTACGGCCTCGATTTCGAGAACTATGACGACGACGATCTGCGATCTGTCATGTCGTGGGGAATCAAGAACGTCAACACGCGCATGGCCGGAACCGGCCTTTATGAGTTCGGCAGCTTGCTGCCTGGTGGAAACAGCGACGCAGCTATGCAGATGACGCTGCTAAAAGCGCAAATCGAGCAGGGATGGATACTCGTCAGGCAGAACGAGCAGATAATCAGGCTCCTGCGCGAAATCAAGGAGAATACAGAGGGAATAGTATTCGAAGAAGTTGAAGAATAGGATGGTGATACAGTTGGCCGAGGCAAAGACCGATGCCCTGTTTTCTTCGAACATGAACGAGCAGTGCGCAAAAACGCTTGAGGAAGAAGTGCGCAGCGGACTTGACTTCATGGGCTATCCCAACGAGATTACGAACGAGGTTGCGAAGGTAGCTGCCGACAAGTTGCGCGAGCTGAGCAAAGGCGTCTACTGGAGAAATCAAGACGATGGAGATTGTCTCACCGAGGAAGATCAGAGAGCGGCGTGCAAGAATACTGCTGAGGCATCGGGATACATCGTAACCGAATAGAAAAAGCCCCGCGCATATGGGCGGCAACCCTGCGCGAGGCTCCTCAAGAATACCGACCGGACGAACCGGAGGGCGGTGCTATTTTACCACATGAAAACGGCGGTCATATACGCTAGGTTCTCGTGCGATAAACAACGCGAAGCGTCGATTGACGACCAGGTGCGTGTTTGCCGCGAGTATGCCGAGCGCATGGGCTATCAGATCGTAAAGGTCTATTCCGACTACGCTCTTTCCGGTCGCACCGACGAACGCCCGCAATTCCAACTCATGATAGCCGAAGCTGGCATTTCTGATTTCGTCATTGTCTACATGATGGACAGATTCTCACGCGACGAGTACGACGCCCCAATCTATAAAAAAGCCCTTGCATGCAAGGGTGTCAAAGTGCTTTCTGCGCTCGAGAATATCCCTGATTCTCCTGAAGGCGTCATCTACGAAAAGCTGCTCGAGGGCATGGCGGCATGTGAGAGCATCAAGAATTCGATACGCACGAAGAACGCCATGACAGGAAACGCACTCGAATGCCTGTACAACGGCGATAGGGTGTTCGGATACTCGGTTGACCCAGTGACAAAGAAGTATGTCATTAACGAGGCCGAGGCGCGCATCGTGCGAGAAGTGTACCATCGATACATCAATGGCGAAACGATCAACTCCATCGCCGCAACGCTCAGGGCACGCGGCATAACGACAACGACCGGCAAACCCGCGAACTATGGGTTCGTGCATCGCATGCTGCATAACGAGAAATACACCGGCGTGTACATCTGGGGAGATATTCGCATTCCTGGTGGTATGCCGAGAATCATTGACGACGCAACATATCTCAAGGCACAGGGGGTTATCGTGAAGAAGAACCGCGCGAAAGAAGATTGGGAAGAATACCTGCTCACAGGAAAGCTAGTGTGCTCGCTCTGCGGACATTCGATGGTCGGGTTCAGCGCTCGCAACCACAAGGGTGACAAATATTGCTACTACGGATGCCCGCGCAAGGCAAAATGCGACCGCAAGCAGATACGCAAGGAGCTGCTGGAGAGCGCGGTTGCAAAGGCGATACGTGGAGTGGTCGCCAGCGAGAAGGAAGCGCGTAGGATTGCGGCACTGGTCGCCGAATTCGCGGCCTCTGGCGAATCGGCTACACGAAAGAAAGAGATTGAGAAGCGACTTGCCGATATCAAGAAATCCAACGAAAACCTTCTCGCGGCCATAGAGCAGGGGGTTATCCCATCCGGCGCAAAGGAGCGCATACAAGAGCTGAGCGAGGCTGAGAGGGCCGCCAGGGCCGATCTGGCAAGCATCGAAATGCAACTCCAGACGTTCAGCGAGGATGATCTTGTCGAATTTCTGATGCAGCTGCCGAAGATCGGCGATGACAAGCTGATTATCAACGCCTTCGCGAACCAAGTGTATTTGTTCGAGGATTACGCGGTGGTGGTTTTGAACTACCATGCAGATACCGCAGACAAAAAAGAACTCGCCGAGGTGCGTTTTGCACTCGGCGAGTTCGAACAATATTCAAATGGCTCCCCGGGTAGGATTCGAACCTACAACCCTCCGGTTAACAGCCGGATGCTCTGCCGTTGAGCTACCGAGGAATGTGCGCCCTTGATCGCGCAAGTGAAGATTATACCGGAACCTCATCATTTCGCAATACCGAATTTTCAAAAATTGGGCACTTGCAAGATTTCCAATGATAAGGCCAGGTCATAAACCAAAAAGTCTAATAAACCATGTTCATGGCTTCTCTTACCTCATCGAGCGTGGCGTTCGCGATCTCGTTGGCACGGCGGTTGCCCTCGTGCAGCACGTCCTTGATGTAGTCCATGTCACCGGCCAGCTGCACGCGACGCTCGCGGATGGGCGCCAGGAACTCGTTCACGCTCTCGGTGACGTACTTCTTGAGCGTGCCCGACCCGCCGTCGCCGATCTCCTCGGCGATGTCGACCTCGGTGCGGCCCGTGCACAGCGCGGCGGTGGTGAGGAGCGCCGACACGCCGGGGCGGTTCTCCTTGTCGTAGGTGATCATGCGGTCGGCGTCGGTCTTCGACTTCTTGATGAGCTTGGCGGTTTCCTCCGCGGTCAGCGACAGGCTGATGGCGTTTCCGTAGCTCTTCGACATCTTGCGCCCGTCGAGGCCGGGGATCTCCACCGCGTCGTTCAGCACGCCCTCGGGCTCGGGGAACACGTGGCCGTAGCGCTCGTTGAAACGGCGCGCAACCTGGCGGGTCTGCTCGATGTGCGGCAGCTGGTCCTTGCCCACCGGCACGATGTTGCCCTTGCAGAACAGGATGTCGCACGCCTGGTGCACCGGATACGTGAGCAGAAGCCCCGTGAGCGCATGGCCCGACGCGTCCATCTCGGACTTCACCGTGGGGTTGCGCAAAAGCTCGGACTCGGTGACCAGCGACAGGAAGGGCAGCATGAGCTGGTTCAGCGCCGGTACGGCCGAATGCGTGAAGATAATGGTCTTCTCGGGGTCGATGCCGCAGGCCAGGTAGTCCACCACCATGTTGTACACATTGTCCTGGATGTGCTCGGTGGTATCGCGATCGGTGATCACCTGGTAGTCGGCGATGATGATGCGTGTGGTTATGCCCATGTCCTGCAGCGCGACGCGTTCGCGGATGGTGCCGAAGTAGTGGCCCATGTGCAAACGGCCCGTGGGACGGTCGCCCGTGAGCATGGTGTACTTCTCGGGGTGGATGGGAAGATCGGCGCGGATCTCGTCGGAGCGCTTGCGGCTCGCTTCAAAACTATCGATGCTCATAGTGTCGGTTCTCCGTTGATCGAAGCTCTTCGTTGGATGGTTGCAACGATTCAGTATAACGGTTTTCGCCGTTCGGTACAGCAATCGCCGAAGCTCCGGCAGCCCGCCCGAACGCCCGCCCTGCGCTCGACCTGAAGGGCGGGACCCATAGATCCGCCCATTTGAGGAACGCGGGAGGAAAACCGGAGCCGCTCGCGCGCAGTATAATTCCTACGTACGCGATATACGCGCCAGCCAAAGCGAGAAGATGGAGCACCCACATGAACGACACCTTGCGCAACCTTGGGAAAGACGAGCTCGTCGAGCTTCTGGAGATATACGCGAAGAACCTCATCGCCCTCGACGGCACCTGGTTTCAGTCCCTCGAACGAGAAGAGGGCATGGACACGGCCGTGCGCCATGACATCGAGGCGTGGCGGCGCTTCAGCGTGTCGGAGGCGCGACGCATCAAGAAGTTCCTCGGGCTGGACGAGCGCCCCGGCATCGAGGGTCTGGCCCGCGCGCTCGCGCTGCGCTGCCAGTCGGCCGCGAACGTCGACGAGATCCTCGTGGAAGGCGACGAGCTGACCTACCGCATCGTCGACTGCCGCGTGCAGAACGCGCGCAAGCGCAAAGGCATGGGGTTCCATCCCTGCCGCAGCGTGGGCGTGGTGGAGTACGGGGTGTTCGCCGAGAGCATCGACGACCGCATCTCCTGCGAATGCCTGAGCTGTTTCCCCGATATGACGGACGACTCCTGCAATTGCGCTTGGAAGTTCACGCTGAAAGCGTGAGGATATGAAAAAGCCTTCCGAAAGGAAGGCTTTAGAATTCATGGTGGTCGCTACAGGATTTGAACCTGTGACCCCCGCCGTGTGAAGGCGATGCTCTCCCGCTGAGCCAAGCGACCGTTTCGGTTGCGTCGTTCGCAACGTTTGAGTATTCTACCGGTAGTTTCGAATACGCGCAAGCCCCTTTTTCGAAAATTTCTCGAAGAGGATTTGCATCGGCTTGCGGATATCCCCTTGGCATCGGTGCCCGTTTTGGGATAGAATAGCGGGACGCTTTACGGGCCTATAGCTCAATGGTGGAGCAGGGGACTCATAATCCCTTGGTTGCAGGTTCGAGCCCTGCTGGGCCCACCAGGAAAATCGAAACCGGTTGCGCTACGACTCGCGCAACCGGTTTTTTATGCGGCGGTCGCCGGGTCGCCCGGAGCTCACCTGGACTTGGAAACGGAGGCCCTTCGCACGATCTCGACCTGGGGGCACCGCCGCTCGATCTCGGCGAAGAATTCTTCCTTGTCCTTGACGGCGATCATCAGCTCCTCGTAGCCGATGCGCAGCTCGATGCGGTCGAACGACGCCGCCAGGGAAGCCAACGGGTTGGACGTCTCGCGCAACCGGCGGATCTTCGAGACGGGATACGTCGCCTTCTGGAAGCCGAACACGATGAGCAGGTTGCCCTTCCCGTCGAACTCGACGTAGTTGCGAAGAAGCGTGGGGGTGATGAAGATGTCGCAGAGGACAAGGCACAGCAAACAGACGACGGCGCTTATGAACGCGCCCTCTTTCGCAGGATCGGCGAAGAACGACGCGAGCGGCCACGCCAGCATGACGTTGACGCCCACCGTCAACGCGTAATACCAGCCGTCCACTTTCCCCGCGAACCTCATCGGCTCACCCATGATGCTCCTTCAATACGTCGGCGTACTGCTTGATCTGAGAGACGACCGTCGCCTGCGAGCGGAAACGACCCGTAAACCATGCCGACTGCGCTGACGACGCGTGCGAGGGCGAACCCCATAGGACTCCTACCTCATATTCAATCCGATGATCTTCAAATCTTCGTTAAAACCTATATCGAACGTCACCGTAGTATTCTCGTATATTGCAACCAGATTGACGGCGTTGCCCGTCATCCCCATCTGCGTGACTCCCGTTGCATACGTGTTTCCGAACGACTTGAGAGCACCCCAATCGTCGCCGAACAATGCATGGGCATCCTTCATGACCGGCTCGGTAAGCGCCTCGGCAGCGGCATCGTCGAGCATCGGACGCAACTTGTCGTAGTCGCCCTCCCCACAACCTCAGCCACTTTCTGAGCCTGTTCGATCACCTGCTGCTCGCTGAGATTCGAGCTTTGTCCTGCGGGAGACAATTTCGGCGCGGCCCACCAAGCTGCGGCTCCGATGATCGCCGCCACGGCCACCGCGACGGTCGCCACGATAGCTATCGTCTTGGTGCGCTTGCGTTTCTTGCCGGCGGCTCGCTCCGCTTCGGAGAGATCCTCGTTGAACTCTTGCGCCACCTGACGCGGGTCGCCCATGCGGGATTCCACCTGCTCCCAGGTCTCGCCTGCTGACAGAGCAGCGGCGATGTCGGATTCGAGGTCGCGCACGAACTCGGCTTGGCGCGCTTTCGAGCAGGTCAGACGCTTCGCAACCGCCTTCACATAGGATTCCTTGTTCATTGCTCCTCCTCCATGATCGACCGCACATGTCCGTCGAATTCGTTCCAGATCTCGTACATCTCGCGCAACGCGTCGCGCCCCGCCTCGGTGATCGCGTAGTACTTGCGCGCGGGCTCCTTCGCAACGTGCGCGCTCATGCGGCTGGTCACGAGGCCGCCGTCCTCAAGCCGGTAGAGGATGGGGTACAGCGTGCCCTCCTTGAGCGCGAGCGCGCCGTTCGAGCGGTCGCGAAGCTCGCTGATCAGCTGATAGCCGTATTTCTCCTCGTGCTGCAGCAGCTTCAAGACGAGCATGTCGAGCGCGCCCTTCTTCATCTGCTGCGCGAACCGGAGCTGCATTCCGAACCCTTCTCTTTATCACCTAGCAATACTAAATATATCTGATCTGCGAATAGCTTGCAATACGAGAAGACCGAGCAAAAGCCCGACGCTGCAGCGCATCGGGCTGAAAATGACGAAAAGACGTCGAATTTGGAAACCGCCGCGTCCTTTCGGACACACTCGGCACAATGGATGCAGGAAAGGCGACTGCGCGACCAGGCGTTTCGCAAAAGGAAGCCGACCGGCGCCCGCGAAAGCCGGTGCGAGATTTCCGAATTCGATGCTTTTTCGCCATCACCGGCACCGTCGGCAGCCCGTACGCCGCGTCGAGGAACAGGAAGACGGGTTACTGGGTTCTTTTAACCAGGTAGCATTTATGGATACGGGGGTTGCGTTCGAAGTCGTGGGGAATGGTCTGCGCCGTGATGTCCTCGAGCGTGACGCCGTACTTGGCCAGCGCCTCCTCGTCGGGCTTGAACGAACGGAGGTTGCACGAGAACACGGCCTCGCCCTCTTCCGACAGCAGGCGCGACACGCCGATGAGCAGCTCCACATGGTCGCGCTGCACGTCCCACGTGCGCTTGCCCATGGCCTTGGAGTTGGAGAACGTGGGCGGATCGACGAACACGAGGTCGAAGCGGCGGCCGGTGCGGCGCGCTTCGGTGATCCACGCCATCGTGTCGCCGCGTTCGAAGGTATGCTGCTCCCCCTCGAAGCCGTTGGCTGCCATATTGCGCGCGGCCCAGTCGAGGTAGGTCTGCGACAAGTCCACCGTCGCAGTGCTCTTGGCGCCGCCACCGGCTGCATGCACGCTCGCCGAACCCGTGTAGGCGAACAGGTTGAGGAAGCGCTTTCCCTCGGCCTTCTTCCCCACCAGCTCGCGCGTGAGACGATGGTCGAGGAACAGGCCTGTGTCCAGGTAACCGGCCAGATCGACCTCGAACAGATAGCCGTCCTCGCGCACCTGGGTGACGTAGGAGCGCCGGCCCGAGTCGCGATACTGGCTGCCGCCCTTGTCGCGGCGGCGCACCTTCGAGAACACGTGGTCGGGGCGCACGCCCAGCACCACGGGCGCGAGCGCCAGCACGTCGTCGTAGCGGCGCTGCGCCTTGCCGGGATCGATGGTGGAGGGCGCCGCGTACTCGGCGATGTGCAGGTACAGGTTGCCCTCGGCATCGCCCGCGCCCGGATACACGTCGATGGCCACGGCGTAGTCGGGCAGGTCGGCATCGTACACGCGGTAGCACG
>OGYA01002142.1_pt1 | contig 11677 bp, 6 predicted proteins | sample 1576401 | NCBI WGS metagenome assembly OGYA01 (sample SAMEA3541485, study PRJEB24748) | human gut metagenome | biome: human gut; feature: human-associated habitat; material: faeces | place: China | collected 2012 | reverse complement strand
GAAACGCGTACCTTTGCAAATGACTAGAAAAATCGATCGTTTAGACTAGTCGTTTCTCACATTCTATTCCATCGCACATAAAATATACATCACCTATATAGTAGTATAACCTCTATGCGTATTGCATATATTATAATGTACGAGCGTACATTATATATTATCTATGTCGTTGACTGATTATCAATTCTTCTTTCTAAATCCAAATAAGCATGCTTATCGGATAAGGTGAATTTGAATATTTCCAGCAGATACACCGAGCATTATCCGCCAACAGTATTATATACGGATTATCAGCATATTACATTTACAACTAGATGTAACGCTGTTTACTTCCATATGTAAATGACTTTACTTCTAGAGGTAAACACTTTCGTTTCTACTATATGTAAATACTTTCGCTCTTGAATGGAAACGCCTCGTTTATGCTTTTATTGGTCAAAATAACGACTATCCTATGTACTTGAACTCTTTTTTCATAAATTTGTCGCTTTATAATAAACTGAGTAAAAAATGAATACACACGAACTTTGCTGCGTAGGACACATCACCTTGGATAAGGTAGTAACACCTAAGAACACCGTCCATATGCCGGGAGGAACCTCCTTTTATTTCTCGCATGCGATAAAACATTTCGATGATATTGACTATACTCTAGTGACAGCCTTGGCTGAATCTGAGATGAAAACGGTGGAGGAACTACGAGACGAAGGTATCGACGTTGCCGTGATGCCAAGTAAGCACACCGTTTATTTCGAGAATATTTATGGAGAGAACCAAGATAACCGTACGCAACGTGTATTGGCGAAAGCAGATCCTTTCACCGTAGAGTATTTGGAGAACATCGACTCCAAGATCTTCCACCTTGGTAGTTTGCTTGCCGATGATTTCTCTTTGGAAGTGGTAAAGTATTTAGCGGGGAAAGGCTTAGTATCGATTGACTCGCAAGGGTATCTACGGGAAGTAAGAGACAAGGATGTATTTGCCGTGGATTGGCCAGAGAAAAAAGAAGTACTTAAATACGTGCACTTCCTCAAGGCTAACGAACATGAGATGGAGGTGTTAACCGGATATACCGATGCCGTGAACGCAGGAAAAGTTATCTACGATTGGGGCGTGAAAGAGGTATTGCTGACTTTCGGAAGCATGGGATCTATCATTTACGACGGTTCCACTTTCCATAAAATCCCCGCTTACATACCGAAAGAAGTAGTAAACGCTACCGGAGCGGGTGATACTTATATGACAGGATATCTCTATAAACGTGCCAAAGGCGCAAGCATAGAAGAAGCCGGATGTTTCGCGGCAGCTATGACAACATTGAAAATCGAAGGAATAGGCCCATTCAACGGCACTAAGGAAGATGTGTTGCGATGCTTAGAGACAGCGGAACAACGAATGCCTGAGTAGTTGAAAATTGAGAATTGAAAATTATTCGCTCTCTCCTAATTTTCAATTCTCAATTCTCTATCTTTAATTATTCTTGAATGCTTTGCAGAATGTAGTCATTAGCAAGATACAAAGCCCTAACAAGCCGACCACGATATAAGCGTATTTCATATTGAAAGCCTGCGAGATCGCCCCGATCAACAAAGGTGCGATCAATGAGCCGATAAAACTGATGCTAGAAAGGATTGTCAAGGCAATTCCCACCGGAGTTTTCGATTTAGCACCCACCAAGCTATAAATAGTAGGCACCATACACGAGATACCCAAGCCTACCAACATAAAGCCTAAGGAATTCACGATCACCTTTACCGTCATCGATTCGAACATACCGCCCAACATGGCTGAGATAAAGAAACCGGCAAAAATAAAGAAACCCGCCAATTGCAACACCTTCTGCTTTCCTAAAACACTATAGGCGGAGTTCGTAAGAAAACGGCCTACCGTCATCATCACCATGAACACTAAGAAACCGATCTGCAAGGATTTAGGAACTTGTAGTACCGATTCGAAGTAAAGTCCACTCCAATCAAACATCGCACTTTCCACCACCAAGGCAAACAGTCCGACGATACCTAACTGGATCAACAGCATTTCCGGCTTACGGATAAAGCTCAACAATGCCGGAGCTTCTTTCTTCTCCGCTTCCTTCTCTTCCTCCGGTGACTCAACCGCCACGTCTTCCTGCAAATACTTCCGGCTTACCAAAACAGTCACTCCAATCAATAATGCAATCAACGTAAAATGCCAGAACGGAGTGACGCCGGATACGATCATGATAAACCCGATCAAAGCTCCTAAACAGGCCGCCAGACTCCAACCTCCATGAAATGAGGCCATAATCGTACGTCCATAGAGCCGCTCGATACCAATCCCTTGCGTATTCAAGGATATATCGCAAAGATTCCAGAACACCCCAAAACAGAATAAATAGACACCCAGCAGATAAATATTATGTGCCGTACCGATCGCGAATAAGGCCAAGGCATATCCCAACACACTGGCCTGCGCCATAATACGGCTTCCCAACCTCGACACCAAATAACCCGCTAACGGTATCGCCACAAACTTACCTACCGGGATCAAGAACAAGACCAAACCCCAATAGAAAGCGTAATTCACCTCAAAGAAATCCTTCACGTCCGGAATACGGCTAGCCCAACTAGAGAAACAAAGACCTTGCGCTAAAAAGAAAGAAAGCATCGCATAACGAACCCGTTCCTTGGGAAAAGCGCTACCCAATGGAGTATTCATTTTTTCATTCATTATCATTTACTTTTATTGTTATCATCTATTCGAGAAAGAGGCACGAACCCCATTCCTCCGCAAAGCTATCAAATATATCCTAATCCCCTAAGTCCTAAAAGTAGAATTTATTAGGTAGATTCCCTAATGAAAAGTATATTTGCGAAATATGCACAGGAATGTTGACTAAATCGAGGATGATATGAGAAGCTGGATTATCTTTTTAGGATTATTATTTACCACATTCACACAGGCACAAGTTATTACGGGAAGGGTTACGGACTTAAATAACCATCCTATCGAACTAGCGGTCGTGATTATACAAACGAACGATTCAGTATATGTAAACTCCACCTATACGGACTCTTTGGGCTCTTTTAGTGTCAAAGCGGAGATATCCCCTTTCCTCTTAACCGTCCAGCATCTGCTGTATGAAACGTATCAAAGCACTTATGACTCACTTACGATAGGCAATATACAACTGAACGAGAAAAGCCAGACGCTTTCGGAAGTATCTGTTACCGGAGAGCGTCCCTTAGCCAAGGTTGTCGATGGTAAAATAACCTACAGCATGCCGCATTTGTTAAAAGACAAGATGGCCGTTAGCGCTTACGAAGCGATCCTAGAACTACCGGGAGTGCGGGAACAAAGCGGGAAAATACAACTTGCCGGAACAAATGGAGTCACGGTTATCATCAATGGCAAGACCACCAATATGGGTGAGAGCCAATTGGAGAATCTACTTAAGAATATGCCCAAAGAACGTATTCAAGAAGCAGAGATCATGTATAGCGCTCCACCCCAATATCATGTACGCGGGGCCGTGATTAATCTGGTCCTTAATAACGGTACTTCCGAGACTCCCAAACTGCAAGGACAAGTCAATGCTCTATACAACCAAGGGCATTACGCTAATTACCAAAGTGGCGCTACTCTCGTTTACAACACGCCTAAATATTCTACCGATCTCATGTACTCCTTCGGCTACCACAGGGAACGGACAGGTGAGGATATCTTATCACACCATTTATTCGATGGTAAGACCTACGAGATCGAGCAATTCGACAGAGGACATACCCGGCTCCCAGTCCATACCATACGCCTAGGCAATGATTGGTTCTTGAACGATAAGAACAAACTAAGCTTCGCCTATACCTCAGAGATCCAGCAATGGACTCATCCTTTCACCTCTTCTGCAGGAACCTATTCGGATTCCGAAAACAGAAAGAAATCCGACAAACCGATCCAGATGCATAATCTGGCGCTCGACTATGCCTCCGGGTTCGGCCTTAATGTAGGGATTGATTTTACCGCTTACATCAATCATACGACACAATATTACCAAGAGAAGAAAGCCGGGAAAGAAGATGCCTTCAACGCTAAATCACAACAAGACATCCGTAGGCTCTCCGTCTACGCGGACCAGAACCATAAATTAGGAAAAGGCTGGATGCTCAACTATGGGACAAAATTCAGCTTCGCCTCAGACAAAAGTTCTCAGGTATATCATTCACTGCGCGAACACGATTGGTCCATCTCTAATAGTTACAGTAAACTGGATGAATATGTATATGATTTATATACCGGCTTTTCCAAAAGCTTCTCTGATAACCTATCCGTAAACGCCTCTTTGACCGGAGAGTATTACAAACATAAGGAGATTGATTATTGGAGCTTATTCCCAATGATGGAAATCACGTACCGAGCCCACCCCAGCCACATCCTGCAATTATCCGTTTCTTCAGACAAGACCTATCCCAGCTATTGGGAGATGCAGAATACGGTGTCTTATCTGAATGGATATACCGAGATACAAGGTAACCCGGATTTAAGGCCGTCCAGACTCTACTCTGCCCAATTGAACTACATCCTAAAAAACAAATACATTTTCACGCTATACGCAAATTATATAGACAATAATTTCAACCAGCTCCCCTATCAATCCTCCGAGAGACTAGTTCTTATCTATAAGACACTGAATTTCGACTATTCCAGTAAGCTAGGCCTAAATGTAATGATACCATTCAAAGCCGGCTCCGTGCTTGATTCCAGATTAACGTTAAACGGTTATTATGACAAGATGAAATGTGATAATTACCATGATATAAGCTTCAATAAAGATAATCTGGCATTCTATGCCGAATTAAATAATACGTTCAACATCTCATCGAAGCCTACTATCAAAGCGGAAGTATCCGGTTCTTATATTACCCGCAACATTCAAGGCCCAATGACGATCAGCAGTATGTATAACGTAGACGCCGGCTTGAAATGGATCTCCCCCAACGGCAAAGCGGAGATCTCTTTAAAAGTGGATGACATGTTTAATTCATGGGTCCCAAAAGATCTTAATCTCCAATACAAAACACAAGACTTACATATGCGTATGATCCCGGATTCCAGACGAGTCTCCTTATCCTTTATCTATAAATTCGGAGATTTTAAAGCAAAAGAGCATAAAGAGGTGGATAGTTCCCGATTCGGGAAATAAAAGTCGATGGTCTATACTACGCTTTCAACCTATATTCAGACGGGGTGACATTAAACTTCCGCTTAAAGGCAGTACAAAAATGCGCTTGATGTTCATAACCGACCAAGCCGGCAACTTCCCCTATTGATTTATTGGTATCCAAAAGATAGTGAATCGCTATATTCATACGATAATCAAAGAGATAGTTAAACACGGTCGTCCGGAACGCTTCTTTAAACCCCGCTTTCAAAGTACATTCATTAGTTCCGACACGTAAAGCCAAATCATGTAATGAAGGCGGGTTCAAATATTCGGAACATATAATATCCCGGGCCTGATAAATTTTATCCCGATCGGAAAAGCCTACTATCTTTGCGTTAACCGGTTCTTTACCTTCCGTCTCCCGCATAAATAAAGACAAGCACTCGGTTACTTTTGCTTCGAGATACATTGGCGAGGCATTTCCCATCATCTGAGAGACCTCAAGATCATTCAACGCCACAGATAAAGCGATTGGAATCGAGAGATTCTTGGGAGCGATAAAGAAAGTCTCCCCCCTGCCGAATCGCAAATAAGCACTCCCGAAGTACTCCGTATAACGTTCCGACAAATGTTGGAAGAAATCCGGCGACACCAGAATACTTGTCATACCAAAAGTATCTCCTTTACGGAACAGATTCCGCTCTTCCTTGATACCAGAACTTACGATCATATTCGTATACCCTTTCCGCCAAATCCGCTTATCCCGTGTCTCCGACAAAAAGCATTCGACGATCCCCTGACGAACAACAGAAAGTCCCATAAACGAGTTACCGACATTTAGGGAACGCATCCAACAATCCTCCTTGCAATAGATCTGGTATCTTGTCACATTAAAATCCCTGCATCTGAAATCACTGATACGATAGGTCAATAATTTGTTCTCCGCCTCCCAACAGTTCTCTTCTAGCCCTCCTGAACGATTGGTAGAAAAATAACTTATATCCGGCATTTCTAAAGCGATCGTATCTCTTCCACGAGATGAGAGTTCTATGTGTACCATTTTTCCGTTTGATTAAAATACACTTCCTTCTTGCGTAAATAAACCAAGAGCAAAGATCCCATCTTTGTACCGGATAATCAATCCCTATAAATAGGTATATTATGAATAAAATAAAACCAGAGATAAAGGATAACATCGCGGAGACCTTGTTTATTCCCTTACTATCACGCGCTCACGAAAGTCACCGGAAAGACGCGATATTAAAAGACCCGATGGCATGTGAGCTTGTTGAGAAAATAGATTATGATTTCGCCAAGTTTGGTAAAATCACGATGAGTACTACCGGAACCGCTATCCGCCTACGCCATTTCGATCGTTTGGTCCAGCGATTCATCGACCGTAAGGTAACTGAAGATCCGGTAGTGGTATCGATCGGTTGCGGATTAGACAGCCGTTTCCAACGTGTCTCCAACCATAACCAAGCGACCTTCTACGAACTAGACTTACCTGAAGTAATCAATTTGCGTGAAAAGCTATTCCCTGCCTCCGCTAAAGATCTCACGATCAAAGGCTCTATGCTCGAGACGGACTGGATGGATATGTTGAGACAAAAACATCCTCACGGCCGCTTCCTTTTCCTCGCGGAAGGTGTAATGATGTATTTCAATGAGGAACAGGTAAAATCTGTTATCCAAAACCTCGCCCAACGCTTTCCCGGATGCGAGATATATTTTGATTTCGTCAGTAAATGGGCCGCCCGCAACTCCGACAAGCATGAATCGGTAAAACGGACAAAAGCCCGTTTCCATTTCGGACTAAACGATCCGCACACAATCGAGCAATGGTTCCCCAAGCTCAAACTGATCGAACGATTCTATTTCATCAGCGAAGAGAAAAAACGCTGGGGACTACCCGGCCTGATCATGTGGTTAATCCCGGCGCTACACAAATCTTTTGGAATCGTAGGTTATAAAGTTGGAGAAATAAGTAAATAGGTTATCTACCAAATAAAAAAGCTAGTTCTGTATTCGATCATGAGTTTTGGTATTAAATAGAAGACCTCCACGTAGTTTATCAGAAGGACTTTCCGACAATTGTACCCCCTTTTTGTTTTTCGGGGAAGGGGGTACGATTTGGATACTCAACCGTATCTTTTCGTGCGCCTTTTTGGGCTTTCAAGCAAGACTAAAACATAAAAAAGTCCCACAATACGTTAATATTGCAGGACTTATCTCTTTTAGCTTTGTTCTTATGTGATCCGCCTGGGGTTCTCCTAACGGAGTTACCACGCTGATATTTAAAACTTTATATTTTTAGCTTCAAGCATATCCCATGATTTATCCCACTGATTTACTACGTGCTTTTGCGGTAGTTTGCTTATGGAGAATACTAGAAGCAAAGATAAGGCTTTTACTAGTTATAAAAAATATACTAGATGTTTTTTAGTTTCTTTTTTATAATATTCCATAGTCTTGTTTGATTATCTGGTAAATACAACTTTAGATTCTCCAACTTAGATTTATTTAATTGGGCATTATTCGATTTGGATTGTAGCTCTCTTTTTACTTGACCAGCAATATAAAATCTAAGAAAATCTAGATTATAATTTGTATTAGACGTTTTAGGCTTAATCGTTCCTGATACATCAGAAATATAGAAATCGGACTTCTTATTAAAAATTTGAATTGTTCCAGCTTTAGCGCCTTTTCTACTCCATATAAGTGAAGGACCGGCTAATTTAACTTTTTTAGGTATATTATCTTGTACATAGTATGCTGGACCGTCAGTTGCCGCTGTAAATACAGGAATATTTCCTGGGTAAAGATAAGCATCTCTTTTTGAAAAGCCTGTACCCTGAATAATGTCAAATTTATCCATCAATTTTGTTGGAAGCAAACTTTCTGAATAGAATTCATTTCTGAAAAAATTAATAATATCGTCCTCATTTTGAACATCTAAATCTTCTAATCTTTTCGCTATCTCACTAATATCAATACGTTCTTCCTTGATTCCTAAATATCGATTACTGTCTGGGTTTAAGTCTATATCATCAATAATTTCTAATTTGATAAGTTCAATAGTCTTTTCCAATGAGTTATATTTAATGAATGTCAGCTCATTTAATTTGATTAATTCATTTGGAGTAAGCTTTATTGATTTCGTTAGCTCTTGTTTGCATTTCTCGTAATTATCAATTCCTACTATACCTTCTATCTCATCTTCAGATAAGCTTTCTATATATGTGTCTATCTTGTTTTGTAGGGATTTAGATTTAATTACTTTTTCAACTTCTCTTTGATATCTTACTAAAGGGAAATATCCCCATTTTTTTCCTTCAAATTTTTTCCATGATTTCCCTGTCCAATTTTCAATAATTCGATCTTGATCCCACTTGTCATTTAATTTAGAAAAAACGCCATCCCATGCCCATTCTACTTTTGATTTGTATACCCATCTATTCTTATCGAATGTATCAAAGCAAGGTTCAAAATCATTATGGATATATTGTATTACTTCAGCTTCCGTAGTAGAATCCTTCTTGACTTTTATGCTCTCTATAAGATCCGTTCTAAAACGATTTTGAGAATTTGCTTTACCATCACATAAGGAATAATACATAAAACATGGCAAATCAAGTTCTCTCTCATAATCAAATGACTCAGGAGCATTTTTTTGGAATATCAGTGCATATGTTTTTTCCATAGCATAAGGAGAGAAAGTATATGGAGGCAGACCAATTATTCCCAAAATATTACATCTTGAAACTAAATAGTCTCTGATTGGTTTATTTGATGGGTTTTCCAGAATTGAATCTGGAATTATAGTAATAGCAATTCCTCCCTCTTTAATTGTTTTACCATTTTTTGAAACTGCAGGTCTGAGAAAATCAATACATTCTCTAAGTCCATTGGCTTCTAATGAGTTTTTATAAATAGCTTCTCCGTTTTCAATGACTTGTTCATTGGCTTCTGTTACTTTACCATATGGTACATTTGTCATCAGAAGATCAACATTACCAAGAAATTCAACTGATTTCCCCGTCTTGTAAAAATTTAGCTTTTCTAATATAAATTCAATAATAGGATTTGGATAATTTTCATCTAGGTAAGGATCTAGGTCTTCAAGATCGAATCTAAAAGATTTATCGACATAGAGTTTGAGTAAAGTTTGAACGTCTAAAAAAGACGATTTCAAATTGTGTTTTATGGAATATTTGTCAGTCAGTTTATTAACCTTGAATTTTTCAGTAGGATGATTTTTGTATAGAAATTGTTTTCTCCAATTTATAGAGGTTTTGACACGCTGAATATTTGCAGAACCGTCTCCAATAAGGAAGAGGTTCAAATATGCTGCAAGCACATTATTCTTATCGACTCCCCATATCGTTTTTCTAGCAATATCATCAATCTCTTTTTTGGGTAAATCAAATAATGACTTTATTAGTTGTATATACTCATAAAGAAACCCTCCCGACCCACAGAATGGATCAAATATTATTTTATTATCAATTTCTTCATACGTCCAATTTAAATAATTTGTATATACAGCTTTAATTAAAGGCTTTATTGTATGTCTAGGAGTGTAATATTCTCCTTGTTCTTTCTTACTTTCTTTACTAGCTAATTCTTCATAAATGAAACCATATAAATCCATACCTCTATCTTGTGACATTTCAAATAATTTAGATGCAGCATTTTTATATAGATTAGGTATTTTTTCTATATCATTTTTTTCTGGAATATCCTGTAAAAAAGTTTTCAGTGTACTTGATAATTTTACATCATAATCCGTTTGAGAAGATTCGAGACTTTTTATGGCCTTGTCATAGTCTAACTCTTTTGTTGTTCCATATATGGAAGCCAAAATAGTCATGAGCAATGCTTGATTCTTCTGTAATTTCTCATGACCTCTAATTATTGTTGCTATTAAATCGACAAGTTCCTTTTCATCATCTTCTCTGTTAATTTGTTCTTTTGGAGAGAATATCTCATATATTTTCGATGAAATATTATTATGATTAGATGATATGCTAATTTTGTTAAAAATAATAGTTTCGTATTCTGTATCTAAATTATATGATGATATATATATTTTTTGCCCATCATACACAATAAGAAAAATATCTCTATTTTCTATTTTTTCAACATGTAATTTTTGCTCATGTGTTAAAGAAGTCGAATTGAATCCCTTTATATATCCTTGGATTTGCTTAATACCTGCATCAATTTTACCAGTAGACTCTAGTTCCAAAAGACCTAGAAATGATTGATAATTTGTGAACGAAAATATATATCCATCACAACTACCTTTTCCTTTTCTTCCTGAGTTTCTAGAAGGTATTATGTTATCTATTTCAGGAAACCCTGTCCTCTTTACTTTAAATGAATATCCATTTTGATTGAGAATTCTTCTAAAATAACTATATATAATATCTTCATTTGAACTTTCACTTCCTTCGTATGGAGGAATCTTAATATATTCATTCATTTTTATCAGGTTAATCTGTTTTTATATTATAAGTTGATATATAACTACTTAAGTAGATATATGTTTTGATACTATCTTTTGCAAAAATACATATAAATGAATGATTTCTAAACATTTTCTTCAGATATTCTCCCAAAAGGTCGAGTTCTCTTATTGTAAAGCACTACTCTTGCATTGTTAAAGTTTAGCCATGAGGATATATGAGATATTGATTATTACACTTTTACTACTTCAGTTTATATAAGACGTGTACTATGTAGTGTGCATAAAGAGAAACTATATTTTGCGCCTCTTCTTTTTTTTCATCTTAGGTTTTATCATTTCTTCTTCTGGATTGTACTGGAAATTTGTATTCGATGAAATAGAAGGGAAAAATGGCTTACTAGTTGAAATATTTTTCTGGCTGAAAGGGAAATCGAGTTTTTGTTTTGTATTATTGTTACGGCTTACATCGAAAACTAGATTACTATCCTGATTGATTTTAGTTTTTCTTTCACTGGATTGATCGTTTTGTTCTTGTAATTCAAGCTGTTCGGAGATAGAACCGTTCTTCATCCTGTTGTGGTAATCAAACGATTCGGATTGTTGGCGGTCGTAGTCAAAGAGTTTATCAAAACCTTGTTCCGCTTGCTGAAACAGGTTCACACGGTCGAAGCCACCTTTGATTACTCCGTTCTTGGTGTTCTTATGATTGGTTAGCGGAGATAGCTTTTTCTTACCCGCTTGATCTTTTCGGCTCACAATCAAATGGCAATGCATATTCAAGTCATTATCTGAACGACTACGGTCAAAATGAATCTTCCCGTAAAACATTATGTCCGAAGCGGATAGCTCTTTATTAAAGTTCTTGGCATATTCAGGTATAAACACTTCACGGATATAGCATTTCATTGCTTCGGCTTGTTCCTGTTCTGTATTACCCATCGCCCGAAGTTCGTTTTCTGATGGGCTGACATGGATAGCATAAAACTTAGCATCCGTTTTCAGAAGTTGCCCGATATTACTATTTATATCTTTTATGACCTTTGATTTGTAGATGTTATCATCTG
>OGYA01002141.1_pt1 | contig 11683 bp, 10 predicted proteins | sample 1576401 | NCBI WGS metagenome assembly OGYA01 (sample SAMEA3541485, study PRJEB24748) | human gut metagenome | biome: human gut; feature: human-associated habitat; material: faeces | place: China | collected 2012 | reverse complement strand
GGTCGGCGCTGTCCGGGTGCTTTGCCTTGTACTCTTCGCTGGTGCAGGGAGACACGGTGGCGTCCACGCCGGACAGGCGGATGATCTCCGATGCAAAATCATACCAGGAGCAGATGCCCTCGCCGGTGCAGTGATACAGGCCGTACTCGTGGGTCACGCAGAGCTGCAGGATCTCGTGGGCCAGATCGACGGCGTTGGTCGGGTTGCCGCACTGGTCGTTGACGACTTCCAGCTTGCCGAACTTTTTGCCGGCGTTCACGATGGTCTTGACGAAGTTCTTGCCGTAGTAGCTGTAGAGCCATGCCGTGCGGACGATGAAGTGGCGGTGGCAGAACTGCTCCACATACTTCTCACCCATGAGCTTGGTGGAGCCGTAGGCGCTGATGGGGCCGGGAATGGTGGCCTCATCCTGCGGGATGCCGCCGTTCTCGCGGCCGGAGAAGACGTAGTCCGTAGAGACGTGTACCAGACGGGCGCCGGTCTTGGTGGCGGCCTGTGCCAGATTGCGGGGGCCGATGGCGTTGGCCTTGAAGGCAGCGTCATGGTTCACCTCGCAGCCGTCCACGTTGGTGAAAGCGGCGCAGTTGATGATGACGTCCGGGCGCTGACGGCGGATGAAGTCATCCACCATCTTGTAGTTGGTGATGTCCAGCTCCGGCAGGTCCACCGGAATGACCGTGGCGCTCACCAGCTTCTCGGGGATGGGGCCAAGCTCACTGCGGCCTTCCCGGAGCTGCTTGATGATTTCGGTGCCAAGCTGGCCTCTGCAGCCGGTAACAATGATTTTCATGCGGATACCGCCTCTCTTAATACTTCAGTTTGCCGTCGGCCACATTCTTGAGGTGCTGGCCGTAGGGGCTCTTGCCGTAGCGCTCTGCGCTTTCCAGCAGGGTGTCGCGGTCGATCCAGCCGTACTTGAATGCGATCTCCTCGGGGGCGCTGATCTTGATGCCCTGACGCTTCTCGATCATCCGCACAAAATCGGCTGCTTCCACGAGGCTGTCCATCGTGCCGGTGTCCAGCCATGCAAAGCCGCGGCCCAGCAGCTGGACGTCCAGCTCATCCTGCTTGAGGTACATATCGTTCAGGGTCGTGATCTCCAGCTCACCGCGGGCGGAGGGCTTGACCTGCTTTGCCATCCTGACGACTTCCTTGTTGTAGAAGTACAGGCCGGTGATGGCGTAGTTGCTCTTGGGATGCTGGGGCTTCTCCTCGACGCTCAGCACCTTGCCGTTTGCGTCGAACTCCACGATGCCGAAGCGCTCGGGGTCCGGCACATAGTAGCCGAAGACGGTGCAGCGGCCCTTGTTCTCGGCGTTGGAGACAGCATTCTTCAGAATCTTGGAGAAGCCGTTGCCGTAGAAGATGTTGTCGCCCAGGATCATTGCGCAGCAGTCGTCGCCGATGAACTCTTCACCGAGGATGAAAGCCTGAGCCAGGCCGTCCGGGGACGGCTGGACCTTATATTGCAGATGGATGCCGTACTGGCTGCCATCGCCCAGCAGCGCCTCGAAGCGGGGCGTGTCGGTGGGGGTCGAGATGATGAGGATGTCCTGGATGCCCGCCAGCATGAGGGTGGACAGAGGATAATAGATCATCGGCTTGTCGTAGACGGGCAGCAGCTGTTTGCTGGTGACCATCGTCAGCGGATAGAGCCGGGTGCCGGCACCGCCGGCCAGAATGATACCTTTCATTTTTGTGCACTCCTTATATTATGAAATAAAAAAGTTGTGCAGCTTGTACAAGGCCCGGCAGCGTATCCGCCGGGTCCTGTATGGATTCAAAGCGGAGCTGCGTCCGCTGTAAACAATGTTGGTGGTAATACGCCGCCAGCCGCCGGGCTTCCCGCGCCACGCGCGCTGGCAGGACCTCGCTATGCACTACTGGCAAGCTTGCGATAGTATTACACCTTATTCTACTATCAAATCGAAAAAAAAGCAAGGAAAGAGCGCCCTCCACAAAAATTTTTGCGGAGGACGCTCTTTTGTTTCATCAGCAAAGGCTCAGAACTTGAACCCCCACTTGTGGAAATACCGCAGCAGGCTCCCGGTCTGCCACAAAAAGGGCTTGAGGCTGCGGTGGGCCGCACGATGCCATGCATGGATGGCGGTGTACTGCGGCACGAGGTAAGCTTTGCCGGTGGTGCGCATCTTCTGGGTCAGGTCGGCATCCTCCACATACATGAAGTAGTGCTCATCGAAGCCGCCCACGGCCTTGAACTCCGCCGTCCGCACGGCGGAAAAGCTGCCGGTGCAGAACTCGATCTCAACGGGAGCGGACAGATCCTCCCCCTCCATCAAATACGCACGGTTATATTTCTCCCAGAATTTCAAAAACGGCAGCTGGCGGTAGACCATAGGCCGCAGCGCACAGCGCCGCAGCGGCAGGCTCTGGGGACGGCCATCCGGGAAGCACAGCCCCGGCCGGGCCATCACAGCATCCGGGTGGGCGGCCATCCAGTCGGCCAAATCGCTGAGGGTATCGGCGGTGAGCTGGATGTCCGGGTTCAGGATGAAGTGATAGTCGCTCGTCAGCTCCGGCAGGACGGTGTTGTGTCCGGTGCCGAAGCCGCCGTTCTCCTTGCGGCAGCGCACCTCGACCTTCTGGCCGGGCTGAGTGCTCAAGGCGCCGCCCTTCACGGCGGCTTCGAGACGTGCGCCGCTGCCGTCGGGGCTGGCGTTGTCCACCAGATAGAGGGTCAGCGGGTGGCGGCGGGTGTATTGCAGCACCGTCTGCGCCGCCTTGAGGGCTTCGTCGCAGCCGTTATAGACAACGATACAGGCAGAGAGTTCCAAGTTCGTTCTCCTTATCATTCCAGCGGTAATATCTTCAGGCTGAAATCTTCGCGCTGGATGTCGAAGTTGGGATTGGTGCAGGGGTCGCCTGCAGCCAGCAGGTCGCCCCAGCGGGCCTGAAAACGCAGCACCTCGCCCTGAAAACGCTTCTGCTTTTCGGGGTTGTCCTCCATGCCGCGGCTCTTGCTCTCGTAGTGGTAGAGCTGGGCAAACGGGGTGAAGACGTTGGTGTAGCCTGCCTGACGGACGCGGACGCAGAAGTCCACATCGTTGAAGGCCACGGCATAGCTCTCGTCCAGACCGCCCACTTCGTCGTAGATCTCCTTGCGAATGAGCAGGCAGGCGGCGGTGTCAGCGTAGACGTCCTGCACATAGTTCAGGCGGCCCATATAGCCGTCGGAGCTGGCGGGATAGTACTTGTGCAGATGGCCCGCCACGCCGCCGATGCCGAAGCCGACACCGGCGTGCTGGATGGTATCGTCCGGATAGAGCAGCTTTGCGCCCACGCAGCCCACCCGCTTCTGCTGGGCATACATGACCATCTCTTCCAGCCAGGCGGCGGTGATGACCTCGGTGTCGTTGTTGAGCAGAAGCAGATACTCACCGGTGGCGAACTTCTCGCCGAAGTTGTTCAGGGCGCTGTAGTTGAAGCCTTTGCCCTCCCAGGTGACGACCTTGAGGTTATCGGGGTGCTCCTTCTGCATCCGCTCGTAGGTGCGGAAGGTCTCGGGGGCCTTGCTGTTGTTCTCGATGAGGATGATCTCAAAATCCGGGTAGGTGGTGCGGGCGTAGATGGACTCCACGCAGGTCACCAAGTCGCGGATGTGGTCGCAGGTGGGGATGAGGATGCTCACCCGGCCCGGATGGTCGATCGTATAATCGGTCTTGTAGTAGCCCGGCGTACCCGGGATGAGGGACACATCGTCCACGGCCACACCGCAGCGGGCGTAATGAGCCTTGAGGGCGGCAATGCCCGCGTCGATGCAGTAGGTCTTGGCGGAGATGTCGCTGGCCGTGCTGCCGGGGCTGGAACGCCAATAATAGAGGGCGTGGGGGATGTGGACGATCTTCCGGGCCGTCTCGGTCAGGCGGAGGAAGAGCTCATAATCCTGACTGCCGTTGTACTCCATCCGCTCCGGGCCGCCTGCGGCGTCCATCAGCCGGCGGCTGAAGAGGGTCAGGTGGCAGATATAGTTGTTGGAGCGGAGGTTGTCCAGCATGAAGTCCGGCTTGAAGTGGTAGAGCACCACATTCTCCACCTTGCCCTCGAAGGTCGCCTCATCGGTATAGACGAAGTCGGCTCCCTGCTCTGCGATGGCCTTGGCGGCGTACCAGAGGGCGCAGGGATGGAGGATGTCGTCGTGGTCCAGCAGGGCGATGAAGTCGCCGGTGGCCATCTCGATGCCTTTGTTGGTGTTGCCGGGGATGAGCTCATTCTTCTCCAGCTTCCTGTAGCGGATACGAGGGTCCACAGCGGCGCGCTGCTGCACCATCTCGCCCACGCCCGGGGCAGTGCCGGCGTCCACACAGCAGAGCTCCCAGTTGCGGTAGGTCTGGTTCACGACGGAATCCAGCAGCTCTTCGAGGAAGTCCAGCGGGGTGTTGTAGAGCGGCACCACGATGCTGATCCTGGGGCCTGCGGGCTGGTCGCCTGCCTGCCGCACCAGCAGTTCCACCGGTGCGAACCGGTCGGCACGCATGACTTTGCCCGGGAAGAGGGCGGCGTACTCGCGGCGGGCGCGGGCCAGTTCCCGCACACCCTCGATGCCGCCGCTGCGCAGCTCCCGCAGGAGCACGAAGAGGGGCAGAGTGTGCCAGAGCTGGCGGCTCTTGCTGACGACATAGCGCATGGGCCAGGTCATCTTCCAGAACTTCGAGCCCGTCACCTCGCCCAGTGCCTTTTCCAGCTGCTGCTCGTGGCTGCGGCTGAGCGAAAGGTCGCTGCGCAGCCGGGCGATGAGCTCGGCTTCCTCGCCGCAGGTGCGCTCGGCGCGCACCATCCGGTCACGCAGGATGTCCATTTCCATCTCGTAGCCCCGCACCATCTTCAGCTGGGTGGGCTGGCTGGTGCAGAACAGCGCCGACTGCTGGGCGCGGCCCTTGCTGCGCCAGCCAAAATCGCGGAAATACCCTCTCTGGGCCAGCTGCTCGGCCCAGCCCGCCATCACGGTGCTCTCATCGCTCACCAGCAGCACCCGGGCGGGCAGGGTCTCGGGCAGCGTTTCCCACGCGGGGTCTGCCACCACCAGAAGCTCTGCCTCAGAGCCCTCTGTCCACTCTTCTGCCTCCACACCTGCACGGTGCAGGGCTTCCGTCAGCTGGGGCATCTGCTCTCCCAGCAGGGCCGCCGAGGCGGGGTTTGCCTCCTCCGCGATGCGCTGCGCCAGTGCGCGGCAGCGCTCCCGCTCCCGCTTTTCTTTCTTTTCCTTCTCCAACTGCATTCCGTTCTCTCCACCTGTTATTCTTTATCGTATCGCTCCCGCTTTGGAGCGTGAAACGCGAAATCGTCTGTCTCTTGTGTACAAGCGTGTACAGTATACCAAATCACGTCTCATTTGAGAAGTATTTTGCGCAATTCCTTTTGATTTTTTACATACCCAGCAGGCGGCGCAGCCAGCTGAACAAACCGCCGCCGGAGCTCGTGCCGCTGCCCACCGTCCGGATGGAAACGCCGGAGTAGTAGTGCTTCAGGATGTCGCGGTAACCCATCCCCTCTTCGGCGGCGTAGCCCACGGCGCCGCACTGGCTCATGCCCACGCCGTGGCCGAAGCCGTAGTAGTACATACAGGGTACACCCGCTGCATCCGTGCTGAAATCGAAGCAGTAGCGGGAGGACACGAACTGGCCGATATAGCGGTAGCTGCGGCCATTGGACACCAGCGTATTGTACTGGACGAAGCCGCCGAGGTCTTTGTGGGTGGTGTCGGCGCTCTGGTAGGGCTCGCCGGTGCGGCTGTCGTTGTACTCGACATAGTCATAATCCTTGCCGATGATGCGGCGCATCTTCTCGTGGTACTGGCGCTCATAGGGGCTTTCCACGCTCTTGAGATACGGCACATCCGAGCCCCAGGCGTCGAGGCTGGAGCAGGTACCGTAGACGCCGGTCTGGGTGTTGTAGCCCGCGCTGGCCGACCAGACGGCGTCGATGACGCTGCCGTTGTAGGTCAGCACCTCATCCTTCACCGACTCCACCGCCTTGCGGATGGCCGACCGGGCCGAGGACGGGATGTCCTCCACGGGGGTGTAGATGAGGGCGTTGGCCGAGGAGCCGTACTGCTTATGGTACTCGAGGTAGGAGTGGATGGCCACAGCCTGGGCCTTCCACGCCTCCTGCGCGGCACTGGCGCTGACATAGCTGCCGATGGAGCCAAGCTCCGTGTAGGTGATGCCCACCAGGCAGTCCACGAGGTCCAGCGACACGTTCCGGCGCAGGCCCTTGCCCTTGATGTTCAGATAGGGCAGTGTAATTTTATCTTTGGAGCCGAAGAGCCAGCTCAGACAATTTTCCTCTTCCTCAGGGATAAGGGTGGTGTTTGCACCGCCAATGGTGGTGGCACCGGGTGCGGCATCCTCGGCGAACGCCGCCGGGACAGCCACGCACAGCATCACAGCTGCCAGCACCAGCGCCGCCAGACGGCGCGCGAAACTCAGACTCTGCTTCACGGTCATTTCCTCCTGTGGTTTCTGGATCTTTTCATAGTTGTTATCAGTGTAACACACTGCGCCCCCGACGGCAAGGACGGAAGTTGTGCAAAAATGTGAAAAGACGCCTTTGCAAGCCGCCGGAATTATGATACAGTATAGCATGAGATGATATGCCCCCTTTGGCGGGCATGACAGGGAGGGCCGGAATGGACAGCAGAGAGTTATATCCCAGCGACGAGCAGCGGCGCCGCATCATGGACTTTATCATGGCGGCGGGCGAGACGCTGCTGGAAAACGGAGCAGAGGTCTTCCGGGTAGAGCAGACGATGGAGATCATGGCCCGCAGCTTCCATCTGCGGGAGTTCCACGTCTACGTGCTGACCAACGGCATCTTCGCCAGCGCCGGCACGGCAGAGATCGCCGAAGTGCGGAACGTGCCGGTGCGGACGACTCACTTGGGCCGGGTGGCCGCGGTGAACGCTCTTTCCCGCGAGATAGCAGCCGGGGGCGTCACACTGGACGAGGCTGAACACCGCCTGGCCGATGCCCGGCGCATCCCCTTCCCCAAGGGCAAGACCCAGCTCCTCGCCGGGATGAGCGGCACAGCCTGTTTTGCGCTCATCTTCGGCGGCACGATACGCTCGGCGCTGGCGGCAGCGGCGGCGGGTCTCATCGTCAGCGGCTATCTGCTGCTCTGTGAAAATCGGAGGCTTTCCAACGGCTTCCGCAAGATCTCGGCGGCAGCGCTCATTACATTGGTCTGCATTCTGGGGTGCCATCTGCTGGACACTGAGGCCAGCCACGCCATCATCGGCGCCCTGATGATATTGACCCCCGGCATCGCCTTCACCATGGGCATCCGGGATTTCGTGCAGGGCGACTACCTCTCCGGCACCATCCGGATGATAGACGCCCTGCTCATCGCGGCCAGCATCGCCATCGGCACTGGCCTTGTTCTGAGCCTTACTTCTCTGCTGACGGGGGTGACGGTGGTATGATGACCTTGACAAGCACACAGATCGGCCAGCTGGCGGCACAGTTCTTTCTGGCCGGGGCGGGAACGCTGAGCTTCGCCGTCCTCTTCGCCTGCCCCCGGCGCACCCTCCCCTGCTGTGCGCTGGTGGGCGCGGTGGGCTGGTTCATCTATGAGCTGGCGGTCTTGTATGGGGCCGATGCCGCGGCAGCCTCCCTCATCGCAGTCATCCCGCTGACGCTGGTGTCCCGGCTCTTCGCCATCCTGCTCAAAACGCCGGTGACGGTCTTTTTGCTCACCGGCATCTTCCCCCTTGTGCCCGGCGCAGGCATCTACTACACGGCCTACTACTTCATCCAAGGCGAAAACGCCCTCTCGCTGGCCAACGGCATCTCCACCTTCAAGGTGGCCGTGACGCTGGCTGTGGGCATCGCGCTGGTGCTGGGCCTGCCCATGCCGAAGGGGCATGGGTGGAAGAGCAAATAAGCTGTAGCAACAAAAAGCACCCGCAGCGCTGTTTCCCCATGATATGGAAACATGCTGCGGGTGTTTCTTTGTTCAAAAATGCGCTTTATCGCGCAGTTTCAATTATGCAGTGACCATCTCAATTTCCGCAACCGGCTTTTCTGCCGTCCAGTCAACGTCAAACTCTGTCAGCTCCTCGTTCTTCAGCTTAAAGGTTTTATTTGTACGAATATCTTTCAGAGTCTTCTCGATCTGCTCCTTCTTGACCTTGCCGCGCTTTACGACACTGACGGTTTCTGTATACGAGCCGCCGTCAACCTGCGTCCGACCCAAAATATTGCTTTCATACCAGTACTGGACTTCAACATCTGCCATCACAGGGTTTTTGCTGCTATCGCAGCCAGAGAGAACACCCGCTGCTGCCACAGCCAGAGTCATCACACCAGCGCTCTTCAGGAAATTACGACGAGTCATATTAGTCATTTTCTTGCACCTCGTAAACTGTTTTGTTTCTTCTTGTTTTCCTTTGCGCGTCTCCGCAAAAGGCGGTTAGTTTGTCATAACTAATGATAGGGCATCTTCTGCTTTTTGTCAATATTTTCCCAGTATGTTAGTGCTCATTAACATCATATCGTCATTTTTATCTCCGGTTTATGGATTTTTCTCTCATTTCTTCATCTCGCAGACGTGTCTTGTCCGTGTTTGCCGCCGCATCCAAATTCCTTGCACTGCTCCTGCTCCTATGCTATAATCAGGCTGTACTTATATAGTAAAGGAGTGTCTGCCAATGTCTATTATGGAAACGCTCAACACCCGCCGCACCTACCGCCGCTTCGCCCAGAAGCCGGTGCCGCAGGATGTGGTGGATGATATGGTGGAGGCCCTGCGCCTGTCGTCCTGCGGCGCGAACCGTCAGGCCGTGAAGCTGGTGGTGGTGCAGAGCCCTGAGATGGTGAAAAAGGTCCATCCGCTGGTCAAGTGGGCCGCCTATCTGCCGCCGGAGCAGGGTGCTCCCAAAGCCGACGAGCAGCCTGTGATGTATCTGGCCGTCCTGCAGGACAGCTCCATCCCCGGCGACCTGAACACCGACACCGGCATCGCGCTGGCGAACATCACCCTCGCCGCATGGGCCAAGGGCGTGGGCAGCTGCATCATGGGTGCCATCAACAAGCCTGCCCTGAGCGAGCTGCTGGGCATCGCCGCGCCGGACAAGCTGGCGTTCATGGTCGCGCTTGGCTGCCCCACTCACGCCGCCAGGGTCGTACCGATGACGGAGAAGACCGGCATCAAGTATTATCTCGATGAGAACGGTGACTACTGTGTGCCGAAGCGGAGCGTGGAAGAGCTGGCAAGAAGCGTATAATGGCTCTCCCTTTGGGAGAGCTGGCGCGAAGCGCCTGAGAGGGCAAGGACGCTGCCAAAGAATTGCAGACGTCGCGATAGTTTCGCTCTGACAAAGGGGCTGCCTATCGCCGTGCGGCGGCTCTGTCGCACTGAGCTTGCCCTCTCCGTCACCTGCGGTGATACCTCTCCCAAAGGGAGAGGCTTTCGCATCCGGGCAGACTGAGAGGTTCTGCATATATACATCGCTCTCAAGCTTTATTCTGCATAATTGTTTGCAATTCGGTTTCAATTTGATGGAATTTTTGCACAACACTTGACTTTTTAAATTGTACAACCTATACTAAACACGCTCTCTGATTTTTCGATGAATCGCATCGCAGCAGAGAGATGCAAACGATATGCACATAAAGAGGAGTGTTTGAATATGAAAAAGATCTCTCGCCGCAGCTTCCTGGCTGCCGCCGCTGTTTCCGCTGCTGCTCTGGCTCTGACCGCCTGCGGCGGCTCTGCCTCCACTGCTTCTTCCGCTGCTGCAAGCTCTGTTGCTGCTTCTTCTGAGGCTGCTTCCACCAGCGCTGCCGCTGCTGAGCTGACCACCGTTGAGGCCGGCAAGCTGACTATGGCTACCAACGCCACCTTCCCTCCCTACGAGATGACCACCGACGCCGGCACCATTGAGGGCATCGATGTGGACACCGCACAGGCCATTGCTGACAAGCTGGGCCTGGAGCTGCAGATCGACGACATGGATTTTGACGCCGCTCTGCTCAGCGTGCAGCAGGGCAAAGCCGACATCGCCATGGCAGGCATCACTGTCACCGACGAGCGGATGGCTGTGATGTCCTTCTCCGACAGCTACGCCACCGGCATCCAGTCCGTCATCGTGCCCGAGGGCTCCGACATTGCCTCTGTGGACGATCTGGCCGGCAAGAAGATCGGCACCCAGCGCGGCACCACCGGCTACCTGTACTGCTCCGACGACTTTGGCGACGATGCCGTGGTGGCCTACGACAGCGGCCTGACCGCTGTACAGGCCCTGAACAACGGCCAGGTGGACGCTGTGGTCATCGACAACGAGCCCGCCAAGGCCTATGTGGAGTCCAACCCCGGCCTGAAGATCCTGGACACCAGCTACGCCGAGGAGGACTACGCCATTGGCATGAACAAGAGCAACACCGCTCTGCTGGAGGCTGTGAACGCCGCTCTGGAGGAGCTGAAGGCCGACGGCACCCTGCAGGCCATCGTGGACAAGTACATCAAGGCTGAGTAAACAGACCCCTCAAGGGGAGGCGGCCCACCGGGCACCTCCCCTTTTTTAAGGGATATAGGTTACAAAATTCTGACAAGATCACAACAGACGAAAAGAAAGTGAGGATGCGAATGGCCGCACAATACGAACTGTTGAGCCAGCTGCTGAAAAGCGGCGGCCGGCTGGACATGGGGCAGGAGCTGTTCTACAAATTTTATCAGGCCTTTGTCCTGAAGGACCGCTGGCTCCAGTACATCGGGGGCGTAGGCACCACCCTGCTGGTCACTGCCATTGCTCTGGCCATGGGCGTCCTGCTGGGCAGCGTGGTGGCGCTGGTGCGTGTGGCCCACGACCAGCAGCGCCCCGGCCGCTCGAACCCCGTGCTGGGGGTCTTTAACGCCGTGTGCCAGGTGTACACCACCGTGATCCGAGGCACCCCCATGATGGTGCAGCTGCTGATCATGAGCATGGTCATCTTCAACAACAGCCGCAACTTTACCATGGTAGGCGCTCTGGCGCTGGGCATCAACTCCGGCGCTTACGTCTCCGAGATCATCCGGGGCGGCCTGATGGCTGTGGACCCGGGCCAGATGGAGGCCGGCCGCAGCCTGGGCCTCAACTACATCACCACCATGGTGGTCATCATCATCCCCCAGGCCATCCGGGCGGTGCTGCCTGCCCTGGGCAACGAGTTCATCATGCTGCTGAAGGATACCTCCCTTATCACCGTCATCGGCGGCAAGGAGCTGCTGTATGCGGCCCAGGGCATCATGAACCGCACCTACGAGGCCATGTTCCCCCTGTTTGGCGTGGCACTGATCTATCTGGTGCTGGTGATGATCTTTACCTGGCTGCTTGCAAAATTTGAGAGGAGGCTGGCACAAAGTGACCGATAAGATCCTGGAAGTCCGGGGCCTGACCAAGACCTACGGCGGCGAAAAGCGGAAGGGCGCAAAGCAGGCTGCCCCCACTCTGGACGTGCTGCGGGGCATCGACATCGACATCTACCGGGGAGACGTGGTCTGCCTCATCGGCCCCTCGGGCTGCGGCAAATCCACCTTCCTGCGCTGCCTGAACCGGCTGGAGGTCCCCACCGGCGGCAGCATCAAATTTGAGGGCGTGGAGGTGGACGACGACCACATCGACTCCGTCCGCCAGAAGATGGGCATGGTGTTCCAGCACTTCAACCTCTTCCCCCACCTGACCGTCAAG
>OGYA01002105.1_pt1 | contig 11916 bp, 10 predicted proteins | sample 1576401 | NCBI WGS metagenome assembly OGYA01 (sample SAMEA3541485, study PRJEB24748) | human gut metagenome | biome: human gut; feature: human-associated habitat; material: faeces | place: China | collected 2012 | reverse complement strand
GCGGAAGACCAGTGTGCTGACCGCCGGCCCCAGCATGTTGATCGCTGTAGCCGCGGAGGCCACAACGTCGCGTGTCCCCAGGGCAAAGAGCACAATGGAGCTTATGTTGCAGAGCTGGTTCAGCAGGGTAAACAGATACGCCCGAGGTTGCTGCATGGTAAGTACTAGTACATTTATTCATGTATATACAAGTATAATTAAGCTACAAATTGAATAATAGTCGATTTCTTGGATAAAGTCAACATATTTTTTGAAGCTTTTTTTGGTTTTATTTGGACTTGCTTAAGGATTAAAAGAAAGACTGAAAAAATCCCTTGACAAACTATCCGGGTTGATATATCTTGTATATACAAGTAAAAATAGATTGACCAAAGCTGTTCTTTTGCGCTCCCACACTTTTTGTCAGAAAGGAATTTGCCTTATTATGAAAATTGCAATTGGCAACGATCAGCATGGATTGGCCTATAAACAAATGCTTTTGAGCAGGCGCTCTATCCGGAGGGAAAGGCGCACATCCAGTCCTTCGAAGAAAAATATCAGGTGCTTGACCGTCAGAATCCGTCCCTGAAACTGGCAAAACCGGAGCTTCAGGACGAGGGAATGACAGCGGTATTTCCGTATTTAGAGGGAAAAACGCGGGCGGAACTTCTGGGAGAAATTCTGACTGCCCAGGGCGCGGATGCGGAGGTTTCCGCGATCCGGGCTGCGATGGATGAGATCTACAGCATCCGCCCGGAGGAACGCAAACCATTTGCGGTGACACCGGAATTTATCAAGGTATTTAATGCGCTGGGCGAGCTGGATTCCTATCGGGATAAAGAGACAGAAAATGGCGGCGGATGGGCTTCTTTAGGGGCAGTTCTTGCGGACGAGAGCTACAGCGCCTCCAACATTGACGCCCTTTTTGAAAATATGCTGGTGACGGCGGACGGAACTTATGCGATCGACTATGAGTGGGTCTTCTTATTCCCGGTTCCGGCTGGTTTTGTGAAATACAGGACACTGGTTTATTTCTACCGCCGTTATAAGAGTCTGTTGGGCGGTCAGGCCGAGCGGGAATTTATCGGACAGTTCCCGGAGTATGTGAAGGCGGATGAGAAGCTGCTTTCGCTTTACGAGGCGATGGAACGCGGCTTCCAGGAGTACGTGCACGGGGAAAACCAGCGCACTTACCAGGAAGATTACATGGTAAAGACGAAGACATTAGCCGATCTTTCCCATGTGGACGGAGAACTTGCAAGGGCAAACGAACGTCTGGATGCGCTCCGGGCAGAAAATTCGGAAAAAGATACGGCACTCCGCAAAGTGCAGGAGGTACAGCGCCTGACGAATAACCACGTGGCGAATCTGGACGTTATCATTTCTGATCTGCGCCATGAAAATGCAGAGCTTGGCAAGACGCTGACCTACTTAAATGGTCATGAGGCGGTCATTTTCAAGGTGCGCCGCAAGCTCGGACAGGCATTTAACCGGTGCTATCCAAAGGGCACGGTACGCCGCAAGAAGCTCGGCTACTGGAAACGGACGATTCTCCATCCGGGTAAAATGATGAAGATGTACACCACAGAGGAAGGAAAGAACCTTATCAAAGGTGATTTTGAGATCGGTGAGGAGTATCTGACCTACGGAAAAATCCACCTTCCGAAGGAAGAAAATCCGACGGTTTCCATCGTAATTCCGGTATACAACCAGATTCACTATACCTATCTGTGCCTGCAGTCGATTCTGGAGCATACGAAGGATGTGAGTTATGAGGTTATCATCGCAGATGACGTTTCAACCGATGCCACTGAGCATCTGGCGGAGTTTGCCGATAACCTGGTGATCTGCCGCAATCAGACCAATCAGGGATTCTTGCGCAACTGCAACCAGGCGGCGAAGGCGGCGCGCGGCAAATATGTGATGTTTTTAAACAACGATACCCAGGTAACAGAAGGCTGGCTCAGCTCCCTGGTAAATCTCATTGAATCTGACTCCACCATCGGTATGGTAGGATCTAAGCTGGTATATCCGGATGGACGTTTACAGGAGGCAGGCGGCATCATCTGGAGCGATGGTTCCGGCTGGAATTACGGCCGCCTCGACGATCCGGACAAGGCAGAATATAACTACGTCAAGGATGTAGACTATATTTCCGGCGCAGCGATCCTTTTATCCACCGCACTCTGGAAGCAGATCGGCGGTTTCGACGAGCGGTTTGCCCCGGCGTACTGCGAAGATTCGGATCTGGCATTTGAGGTGCGGAAAGCGGGCTACCGCGTCGTTTACCAGCCAAAATCCAAGGTCATCCATTTCGAAGGCATTTCCAACGGAACGGATGTCAACGGAACCGGTCTGAAACGGTATCAGGTGGAAAACAGCGAGAAACTCAAAGAAAAATGGAAAGAAGAGTTCAAGAATCAGTGCGTCAACAACGGCAATCCGAATCCATTCCGCGCACGCGAGCGCAGCATGGGCAAAAAGATCATTGTCGTGATCGATCACTATGTGCCGACCTTTGACAAAGACGCCGGTTCCAAGACAACGTTCCAGTACCTGAAAATGTTCCTGAAAAAGGGGTATGTTGTTAAATTTATCGGAGATAATTACCTCCATGAGGAACCGTATACGTCTACGCTGCAGCAGATGGGAATCGAGGTCCTCTACGGACAGGAATACCTGACCGGTATCTGGGACTGGCTGGTGAAAAATGGAAAAGATATCCACGTGGCATATCTGAACCGTCCGCATATCGCGACAAAATATGTGGATTTTATCAAAGAACACACGGATATCAAGATGATTTATTACGGTCACGACCTTCATTTTATGCGTGAGTTCCGCGAGTATGAGCTGACCGGCGATGTGAAGAAGCGTCAGGAATCCGAATATTGGAAATCGATCGAGTTTTCACTCTTCCACAAAGTGGCGGTGTCCTACTATCCGTCCTACGTTGAGGAAGAGGCGATCCACGCCGTTGATGAGACGATTCCGGTCAAGGCGATCACGGCATATGTCTATGAGGAGTTTTTACAGAATCTGAACAAAGACTTCGCCAAACGGGAAGGACTTCTGTTTGTCGGCGGCTTTGCGCATCCGCCGAACGCAGACGCGGTGCTCTGGTTCGCGAAAGAAGTATTCCCGAAGATCCGGGAACAGATCAAGGTCAACTTCTACATCGTCGGTTCCAAAGTGACCGACGAGATCAAAGCGCTGGAACAGCCTGGAAATGGCATCATCGTCAAAGGCTTTGTAAGTGAAGAAGAACTGGCAGACCTGTACCGGAACTGCCGGATTGTAGTGGTACCGCTCCGCTACGGCGCAGGGGTTAAGGGCAAGGTGGTAGAAGCTATCTATAACGGTGCCCCCATCGTCACCACCTCCGTCGGCAGCGAGGGAATCCCGGATGTAGAAAAAGTTCTCCTCGTCAAGGATCAGCCGGACGAATTTGCCGAGACAGTCGTAGAACTCTACAAAGACGAAAAACGCCTGGAAGACCTGGCAGAGAAAACGCAGGTTTATATCCGCGAGCATTTCAGTATTGATGCGGCTTGGGATGTGATTAAGGAAGATTTTGAATAAAAAATAGTAAAAGATAGAAAATTATATATAATAAAGAAAACGATCAGGGGAATGTGCTTCTGATCGTTTTCTTGCGTAAGGGTAATTTAAAGTTATCCAAGGAAGGAAAGAGCTAGCTACGCCGGTATGCTGCAGGCTCTTTCCTGTACTACCGGGTAGAGCACTCTATATTACCGATAGTTCTTCCGCGGCGCTTCCACCCGTCCATACCTCCGATACATCAAAAGCTCAAATACCACCATACAAGCCCATCCAATCGTCGTACCAATCGCTACAGCCTGAATTCCCAGCCGTCCAAACAGCGCATAACTGATCACAACGCGGATCGGAATCTGCACCAGAGTCGCGAACAGGGTGATCATCAGGTGCCCGATTCCCCGGTAATATCCCTGAAAGGTATTGGTGATACCACTGATGAAGTAAAAACCAGCCATCGGTACCAGATAGGACATGCCCTGACGCAGCGCCTCCGTTTCGTTTGGTTTTAAGAAAATACCGAGCAGCGGGTGACGGCAGAACAGCACGACCACCGCTGTCAAAATAATATAAATTTCTGCAATCACCAGCATTTTCCGAAGCCCTTTCGGAATTCGCTCATACTCTTTTGCGCCGAGGTTCTGTGCGGAGAACGTCGTGATAGATGCTGCAAGGCTGTCGCCCGGGGCGAGCACATAGCTGTCGATGATGGAGACGGCATTAAAAGCGGCAACTGCATCGACGCCGAGTGCATTGACGCCGGACTGGACGAGCAGGCGGCCGACGTAGAGAATCGTCTGCTGGACGGCGGAAATGGAGCTGAAATCGATCGTTTTTTTGAGCATCGAGGTTTTCAGTTTCAGATCCCGGAGGCCGAGCCGTAAGAGGGGCACTTTCGCCCAGATATAGACGAAGAGGGCGAGCGCAGAGACCGCTTGCGAGATGATCGTAGCGATTGCCGCACCGGAAACACCGAGGCGGCAGATGCCAACCAGGAATACATCCAGGAATACATTGACAACGGTCGTCAGGATCAGGACATAGAGCGGCGCTCTGGAATCTCCGATCGCGCGCAGGGCGGCGGAGAAAATATTGTAAAAAAAGGTAAAAATAAGACCCAGCGAGATAATCTGCAAATACAAGGACGCCTGTGACGATATCTCTTCCGGTGTCTGGGTGAGGCGGATAAACAGGCGGCTTCCTGCCAGTGAAATACCGGAGAGGACAATGGTTAAAAGCAGCCCGGAGAGCACCGAGGTTGCAAATTCATCCTTTAAATTCTGATAATCTTTCGCACCAAAATAGCTTGCCATCAGGATTGATGCGCCGAGCGACAGCCCAACAATCAGAAAGGTCAGAATATTCATGATCGGACCCGCCGCACCGACTGCCGCCAGCGCCTCTTTTCCGTAGAACTGTCCGACGACTACCGAATCGACCGTGTGGTAGAGCTGCTGGAAGAGGTTGCCGAACACCAGCGGAACCGCGTAGGCAATCAGGTGCCCGGTTATATTCCCTTTTGTCATATCACGTGCCATAAGCATTTCCTCCAAATCCCAATTTATAGCTAAGATTGTAGCACGGAACGGAGTGTCTGCCAAATAAAAAAATCTGTCGAATCATGCAAAAAAATCAACAAATTGTTGCAATTTCCGCAAGGAAGCGCTGCGAATCCGATGGGAAAGTGGTAACAGCATAAAACCGCCCTATCTAGTGGAAATCACTAGGGAAATGTGGTAAGATATATAAGTTAAACTGGACTTAATAGCATTTGACAGATTGACAAGAGTAAAAAATGGATCTTTCGTAACTGTGAAGGAACTGAACAGTTACAAAACAGTAAAAATTGAGTTGGAAATAACAGACAGAAAGGAAATACAGTATGCAGGCAATCATTCTGGCTGGCGGACTGGGGACGCGGCTTCGCAGTGTGGTAAGCGACCGTCCGAAACCGATGGCGCTGGTTGAAGGTAAGCCGTTTCTGGAGTATGTGCTTCAGGGGCTGAAAAAAAGCGGAATTGATGATATTATTTTTGCCGTCGGTTATAAGGGCGGCATGGTGGAAGAATATTTTGGAGACGGATCGCGGTTTGGCATCCGGGCGCGGTATGCGTATGAGGAAGAGCTGCTCGGCACGGCGGGCGCGATCAAGAATGCCGGGAAATATGTGACGGACGAGCAGTTTTTTGTCCTGAATGGCGATACATTTTATCAGATGGATTTCGGTGATTTGAGCCGGATCCAGCAGGAAAAAAATCTGGAGATGGCGCTGGTTCTGCGCGGTGTGCCGGATATTTCCCGTTATGGGGCGGCGCGCCTGACCGACGGGCTGCTGACCGCTTTTAATGAGAAAAACGGCAATACTGGGGCGGGCACGATCAACGGCGGTGTGTACCTGATGAAGCGGGCGCTGCTGGATGAGATTCCGGAGGGAAAAGTTTCGCTGGAAAATGAGTGCATCCCCAGGTGGATGCAGGAGGGAAGACGTCTCGGCGGCATCGTAAATGACGGCTATTTTATTGATATCGGTGTGCCGGAGGATTATTTCCGGTTCCAGGAGGACGTAAGAAAAGGAGACATTACATGGTAATCAGAGGAAGAGCGCCGCTGCGCGTGAGCTTTGGCGGCGGCGGTACGGATGTAGAACCATTCTGTGTAGAACAGGGCGGTGCCATTATCGGAAGTACCATCAATAAATATGCATATTGTTCGATCATTCCGAGGGATGATGACCAGATCACGGTTCATTCCCTGGATTTTGATATGACAGTCAAATACAATGCGAAGGAAAATTATGTCTGCGATGGACGGCTGGATCTTGTCACGGCAGCGCTGCGGGCGATGGATATCAAGCAGGGATGCGAGGTTTATTTACAGTGTGATGCTCCGGCTGGTTCGGGACTTGGAACCTCCTCGACCGTCATGGTAAGTCTTCTGACCGCGATGGCGCGCTGGAAAGGAATTACGCTGGATAATTATGCGATGGCGGATCTGGCTTACGGCGTGGAGCGGATCGATCTGGGGATTTCCGGCGGATATCAGGATCAGTATGCGGCGACCTTCGGCGGCTTTAACTTTATTGAATTTCACGGACGTAATAACGTCGTGGTAAACCCGCTCCGCATCCGCCGCGATATTATCAATGAGCTGCAGTATAACCTGTTGTTATGCTACACGGGCAATATCCATGTATCTGCGAATATTATCACCCGCCTGAGGCGCATGCCGTTACATCCCGCCGCTGCAATCGGTGAATTCCGCCGATTCGGGCGGCGAATCCCGCCGCATTAGGCGGCGAGAGGAGGAACCTTGTGTGAAAAAATCAAAATTGGGCTATTGGTGCTTCCTGCTGCCGTCACTGCTGGCGTTTCTCATCGTCGAGCTCATTCCGGCGGCAACAGGGCTCGGTTATTCCCTAACGGACTGGAACGGCATTTCCGGAGACGTTAATTTTGTCGGCCTTAAAAATTATCTGGAGGTTTTCCGCAGCGATCCGCAGTTCTGGCGGGCATTCGGGTTCACGGCGGTCTTTGCCGTGTGCGCCGTTATCAGCGTTAACCTAGTGGGGTTCTGCCTCGCGCTTCTAGTGACATCCAAAATTAAGGGAACAACGCTCATGCGCGGCGTGTTTTTTTTGCCGAATCTAATCGGCGGCATCCTGCTGGGCTTTACCTGGCAGTTTATCTTTGTGCAGGCCTTCGAGGCGCTTGGCAAAGCGACGGGGATCGCCTGGCTGCAAGGGTGGTTGTCGGATACGGCAACCTCCTTTGTCGGCCTGCTGATCGTGGTGACCTGGCAGCTTTCCGGCTATATGATGGTCATTTATATTGCACAGCTTCAAAACATCCCGGATAATCTTTTGGAGGCGGCGGAGATTGACGGCGCGAATAGCTGGCAGAAGCTCAGGAGCATAACCCTGCCGCTTGTTGCTCCCGCATTCACCGTGGGGCTTTTTCTCTCGCTATCCAATTGCTTTAAACTTTATGACCAAAACCTGGCGCTGACCAATGGCGGACCCTTCGACTCCACAGAAATGATTGCGCTCAATATCTACAATACGGCTTTTCGATATAACGATCTAGGCCTTGCGCAGGCGAAAGCAGTTATTTTCCTTGTCATCGTGGCGGCAATTGGGCTGACGCAGCTTTATTTCAGCAAACGGAAAGAGGTGGAGATGTAATGACGGCAAAAAAAATCGGCCGGGGGCTTCTCACAGCTCTTGGGCTTGTGTTAGCGGCTTTTTTTATCTCTCCGATCCTGATACTGATCGTCAATTCCTTTAAATCTCTGAAGGATATCTATCTTGATGTGCTCGCCCTGCCGAACCGGGAGACCTTTACGGCAAGCAATTACCCGCAAGCCTACGAAAAACTGGATTTTTTCACTTCGTTCGGCAATTCGCTTGCCATTACGGTGAGCGCAATCGTGCTGCTCTTGATTTTTTGCTCCATGGCGGCATGGGTGCTTGCACGTTATAAAACAAAGATGAGTTCGTTTATTTTCTTGCTCTATGCGGCTGCAACGCTAATCCCCTTTCAATGCGTCATGCTACCGCTGATCCGCTTTATGGATGGGCTGAATTTGATGAACCGCCCCGGTTTGGTTTTTATGTATCTGGGTTTTGGATCGAGCCTCTCTATCATTCTGCTGCACGGTTTTATCAAAAATGTGCCAGTGGAGCTAGAGGAAGCGGCCCGCATCGACGGCTGCAACATGGTGCAAACCTTTTTCCTGATCGTTTTTCCGCTCTTGAAAACAATTCTCATCACTGTGGCGATTCTCAATGCAATGTGGCTCTGGAACGATTTTCTTCTGCCTCAGCTTGTCATCAATAAGCCGGGCTGGCAGACGCTGCCGCTGAAAACCTTTTTGTTCTTCGGTCAGTTTTCCAAGCGATGGGATCTCGCTACGGCGGGGCTGCTCATGTGTATGGCGCCGATCGTACTGTTTTATCTTTTCTGCCAGAAATATATTATCAAAGGCGTGACGGAAGGCGCAGTCAAGGGATGAATAGGAGGCGTCGCATTGAATCTATACCATTTGATTTATGAAAGCACGGCTGGGCAGCCCGCCCGGCGCGAGCCCCGTACAGTAGTCGGGCGGATCCTGCGGGTTGTTTGGCGGGAAGGCTTGACGCTGATGCAACTCAACCTGCTCTTTCTGTGCGCTTGCTTGCCGGTGCTGACCATAGGCCCGGCGCTGGGAGCACTTGCCGCAGTGATGGGAAGGCTCGTGCGGGATGAACCGGTTTTGCTTTGGCGTGATTATTGGGGGGCGTTCCGCAAAACGTTCCGGCCCTGCTTTTGGTCGGGGCTGATTGTAGGGGGCGGCGGGGCCGGATTAGGCGCTGCTGCGGCTGCGGCGATTCTCTTGTTGCCGGAAAGTGTCTGGCGATATGCCTTGGTGTGTGGGGCATGCGCAGTGTGGCTGATCCTGTGCGGCGCGGCAGTCTATCTCTTTGCGCTTCAGGGGGAAGGGGAAAGCGCGGCTTGGCGCAGAGCCTGGTTGCTTTCGCTTTGTTTTCCACAGCGTGCCTTGCCGTGTGCGCTGGGCGTTACAGCCACCCTGTTGGCGGGGATTCTTTTGGCACCGTATTCTGTGCCGGTGGTCTTGCTGTTTCTCTGTTCCGGGGCGGCGCTTTCGGTGCGCTGCGTGCTGGAGAAGGATTTGCAGAAGGCTGAAAAGGTAAAATTCCCTTCTGAATGATTGACATGCCCTGTTGATTTGTTTATAATAAATCTGGTCAATAGGGGAGTAGTCGGCATCGCGGCGGCAAAGGTTGCGGTGCGGTTAAATCAACATCGTGGAGTACCCGGCTGCGCGTACTTCTGGTTTAGCATGAAATGACGAGACCTGTGTTTCGGGAGTTGAGGAACACAGGTCTCGTTTTTTAAATAACACTCCAAAAATACAGGGGGAATGTAACAAATGAGCTTCCTTTGGGAAGGGCTGCTTGCGATTACCTGGCAGCAGGTCGTGATGTACATTGTGGGAGGCGTTCTGATCTATCTTGCCATCTGCAAGGATTTTGAGCCTGCACTGCTGATGCCTATGGGCTTTGGCGCGATTCTGGTTAATCTGCCGTTCAGTGGCGTGCTCGATCAGACGATGCAGGGCGTAGGAGAAACGCATGGTATTATCCAGTGGTTGTTCAATGTAGGAATTGAAACATCCGAAGCGTTACCAATCCTGCTGTTTATCGGCATCGGCGCAATGATTGATTTTGGCCCGCTGCTTTCCAATCCGAAAATGTTCCTCTTCGGCGCGGCAGCGCAGTTCGGCATTTTCTTTGCCATTGCTGCGGCTACGCTTCTGGGCTTTGACTTAAAGGATGCCGCCTCCATCGGTATCATCGGTGCGGCGGACGGCCCTACCTCCATCCTTGTTTCTCAGGTGCTCGGTTCCAAATACGTCGGTGCGATCGCTGTGGCGGCTTATTCCTACATGGCGCTGGTGCCCATTATTCAGCCCGTCGTCATCAAGGCGATCACCACAAAGAAGGAACGCCTCATTCGGATGCCGCACGTTAAGGCGAAAACGATTTCCAAGCGTACGCGCATCCTGTTCCCCATCCTAGTGACGCTCATCGCGGGCCTGGTGGCCCCCATGTCCGTGTCTCTGGTCGGCTTTTTGATGTTCGGCAACCTTCTGCGTGAGTGCGGTGTGCTCAAGCGCCTGTCTGAAACAGCGCAGAATGAGTTTGCTAATATTATCACCTTGTTGCTCGGCATTACAATCTCCTTCAGCATGCGCGCAGAACAGTTTGTTACGCTCAATACGCTGATGATTATTATTCTCGGCCTGTTTGCCTTTGTGTTCGATACCTTCGGCGGCGTTATGTTTGCAAAAATCCTCAATCTCTTCACGAAGAATAAAGTGAATCCAATGATCGGCGCGGCGGGCATTTCCGCTTTCCCGATGGCGGCGCGCGTGGTGCAGAAGATGGGCCTCGCGGAGGATAAGGAAAACCATCTGCTTATGGAGGCGGTCGGTGCGAACGTATCCGGCCAGATCGCATCCGTCGTGGCAGGCGGCGTAATCCTAGGCTTCTTTAAATAAGGGCAGGAAAGGGGAATAACGATGGCTGAATTCATGCTTTTATCGATCCCGTGGGCGGATCGGATGAATAATTTTATGACCTCGCTCGGCTTCATGGGCAAAGGGATGGGCGGTATTCTTGCTGTGATCCTGCTGATCACCCTCCTTGTGGTTCTGATTATGAAAGTGGAGCCGATGATCGCTCAAAAGGAGGAGGCACGCAGGGCAAAGAAGCTGGAAAAGCGTGCGCAGAAGGAAACCTCCGGGCAGTAAAAGAGATAGAACGAAGCAATCATTCATTCGCCCGCCGCCGGAGCAAAAGAGGACTCCGGCGGCGGATTTTTTGCATTTTTACACGCTTTTGTGTATACTCGGTATCAGATGTGTAAGAAAGGGTGACGGATGATGGATGCCTGCCGCATTTTGGTTGTGGAGGATGACTCCGATATCAATGCGCTGCTCTGCCGGATTCTATCCGGCGCAGGCTACCGGGTGGACAGTGCATTTTCCGGCACGGAGGCTCAGCTGCGCCTGCAAATGGAAGAGTATGATCTTCTGCTCTTGGATTTAATGCTTCCAGGCCTTGCGGGGGAGGAGCTGATTGCCTGGCTGCGTGCGGAAAAGATGATGCCGGTGATCGTGCTGTCCGCCAAAGCGGGGCTCGATGCGCGCGTAAACGCGCTGCGGCTCGGTGCAGATGATTTTATCCAGAAGCCTTTTGAAAATGAAGAGGTGCTCGCCCGGGTGGAGGCGCAGCTCAGGCGGTGCAGGCTGTTTTCGCCTGCGCAGCAGTCTCACCGGCTGCATATCGGGCGGCTAATGTTGGATTCTGAAACGATGGAAGCGCAGGCAAACGGACGGAAGCTCGCGCTTACCGCGCGGGAGTTTGCCATTCTGGAGCTGATGATGCGTTATCCACGCCGTGTTTTCACGCGGGAGAATCTGTATGAGCAGATTTGGGGCGGGCCGTATTATGGGGAGGATAACACGGTAAACGTGCACATCTCCAACCTCCGTGCCAAGCTCCATAAGGCAGACCCGAAAGGGGAATATATCAAAACCGTTTGGGGGATTGGCTTTAAAATGGCGCAGGAGGATTGACGTAGCTCGCCCGCAATAGGGGCGGCAGAAGAACAGCTTTGGTCTTTAAACTTTCTTTAAGCTTTTTTATGCCTTTCTTGTTTTGAGGGCGGTATGCTTTGTTTAGCCCCTGAGAGATGGGGCGCTTAGAATCAGGAAAGGTGATGAAGGAATATGGCGCAAACTTTATTGGCAACCCGCCAGATCACAAAGCGCTATGGCTCCTCGGTGGCGGTGGATGGGGTTAGCCTTACGCTGCAA
>OGYA01002101.1_pt1 | contig 11938 bp, 8 predicted proteins | sample 1576401 | NCBI WGS metagenome assembly OGYA01 (sample SAMEA3541485, study PRJEB24748) | human gut metagenome | biome: human gut; feature: human-associated habitat; material: faeces | place: China | collected 2012 | reverse complement strand
AACTTGGCTGATCCGGAGCCGCAGTTGAGATTCAGGTAATAAGTGAAGGCAGCAACGGATTTTTCGGAATCGGAAGCAAGCCTGCAGTAATTAAGGTTCGTAAGATTGAGCCGGTTTCTGAGGAAGAAGAAATGAAGGAGATCGTAGAGACAGTGAAACTTGATTCCTTCAAAGAGGAAGCCCCGGTTCAGGAAGAAAAGAAAACGGAAGCTATAAAACCGGTAAAGAAAGAAATCAAAGAGCCGAAAGCTGTTTCTGAGAAACCAAGACAGCCAAAACCTGTAAAGGAAAGGGCTGCAAAAGAAAAACAGCCGAGAGAATTCAGAGAGCCAAAAGAGAAACAAGTCAGAGAAAAGACGGCTAAACCGGCAAAGCCTGTTGAGATCCTTACAGATCCGGAAGAGATTAAAGAAGTAGAAAACAGAGCAAAGGTATTCCTTCGTGATGTATTTGCGTCCATGAATCTTGGAGAAGTAGAGATTACATCTGAATATAACACAACGGACGGAAGTCTGGAAGTTGACTTTGAAGGTGAAGATATGGGAATCCTTATCGGCAAGAGAGGCCAGACTCTGGATTCTCTTCAGTATCTGACGAGTCTTGTGGTAAATAAAGGTAAATCAAATTACATTCGTGTAAAACTTGATACAGAAGATTACCGCAAGCGCCGTAAAGAAACTCTTGAGAACCTTGCAAGAGGTATTGCTTATAAAGTAAGAAAAACCCGTAAGCCGGTTATTCTTGAGCCAATGAATCCTTATGAGAGAAGAATTATCCATTCTGCTCTTCAGGGAAATAAATTCGTTGAGACAGTCAGTGAGGGTGAAGAGCCTTACCGTCATGTAGTGGTAAAATTAAAAAGAAATTAATAATATGACTGCTTCATTGCAGATATGAAAAAAGAATGTTATTCTAGGTGAAAGCGTGAATAGCACGTAACTTTGCGTGTGTACTTTTGCCTGGAGTAACATTTTTATTTTACGGAAAGTCTTGTATATATACCAGAGAGATTACACACTTGCAGAAAAAAATAACAGTAGTCAGTGTGATTTTCCTGTTATGTATATAAGATGACAGAATTATTGTAACAGTCTACTGTTCCGCAGGGGCGGAACTATTATAGAACAGGCAAGTGAGGAGAAAAAAATGGAAACAACAATCGCAGCAATTTCCACAGCCATGAGTGCGTCCGGAATCGGAATCATCCGTATCAGCGGCGAGAATGCCATGGATGTGATTTCCCGTATCTACAGATCAAAAGGCGGGAAGAAAAAAATAAAAGAAGTTCCGACTCATACCATTCATTATGGATATATTTATGATGGAGAGGAACTGATTGATGAGGTTCTGGTAATGATCATGCATGCACCGAGGACTTTTACAGGAGAAGATACAGTAGAAATAGACTGTCATGGTGGTGTATATGCTATGCAGAGGGTTTTGGATACAGTGCTGAAAAATGGTGCCGAAATTGCAGAACCAGGAGAATTTACCAAACGTGCCTTCCTGAACGGACGGATGGATCTATCCCAGGCAGAGGCTGTTATGGATGTTATACAGGCGAAAAATGAATATGCGCTTCGCAGTTCCATGGATCAGTTAAGAGGTTCTGTGCAGAAAGCAATCCGAGATATCAGAGAAAAGCTGATTTATCACATTGCATATATAGAATCGGCACTGGATGATCCGGAACATATCAGTCTGGATGGATATCCCCAGGAACTTCTGGAAGTTGTGGATAATGAACAGAAAGAAGTGAAGCGCCTGTTGAAAACTTCTTCTGACGGAAAGATGATCCAGGAGGGAATCCAGACAGTTATCCTTGGAAAACCAAATGCCGGAAAATCCTCACTGTTAAATCTTCTGATCGGAGAAAACCGGGCTATTGTGACAGATATTGCAGGAACGACCAGAGACATTCTGGAGGAATATATCACACTTCATGGAATATCTCTGAAGATTATTGATACAGCCGGAATCCGGGAAACAAAGGATATTGTGGAAAAAATAGGGGTAGACAGAGCCAGAGAAATGGCACAGAAAGCAGACTTGATTCTTTATGTTGTGGATTCGTCAGTTCCGCTTGACGAGAATGACGAAGAAATCATGGCTATGCTTGCCGGTAAAAAAGCAATCATCCTGTATAATAAAACGGATCTTCAGCCAGTATTCCAGACAGAACTTCTGAAAGAAAAGACGGGTCACCCTGTGATTCCGATTTCTGCAAAAGAGGAAAAAGGAATCACAGAGCTGGAAGAACAGATCAAAGAAATGTTCTTTGGTGGAGAGATTTCCTTTAATGACGAAGTATACATCACAAATGCCCGCCATAAAGCAGCACTGGAAGAAGCTGACAAGAGTCTTGATCTGGTCAGAAACAGTATAGAAATGGGAATGCCGGAGGATTTCTTCTCCATAGACCTGATGAACGCATATGAAAATCTTGGAAAGATTCTCGGAGAATCAGTGGGTGAGGATCTGGTTAATGAGATTTTCAGTAAGTTCTGTATGGGTAAATAGTGGATAAGAATCTGGCAGCGAGTAGTGACTTGATTGTATCCGATAGATTATCATTAGTATTGATGAAGTATGATTGTAATAGAATAAATTTTGCAAAAAAATCGCCTTCGGCGATTTTTGAAAGAATAGAATGAGCAGTTGTAAAATAAAAGGAGACAAAATGAGAACGTTAGTAGAAGATTATGATATTGTTGTAGTCGGTGCCGGTCATGCCGGATGTGAAGCAGCACTTGCGGGTGCGCGCCTGGGCCTGAATACAGTGATGTTTACTGTAAGTGTAGACAGTATCGCATTAATGCCATGTAACCCGAACGTAGGTGGCAGTTCCAAAGGCCATCTGGTAAGAGAGCTTGATGCCCTGGGCGGTGAAATGGGAAAAAATATTGACAAGACCTTTATCCAGTCCAAAATGCTTAACTGTTCCAAAGGACCTGCAGTGCACTCCTTACGTGCGCAGGCTGACAAACAGGCATACAGCAATGAAATGAGAAAAACGCTTGAAAATACACCTAATCTGACTATTAAACAGGGAGAAGTAACAAAACTTCTGGTCGAGGACGGAAAGATTACAGGGGTAAAAACATATTCCGGTGCAACTTATAACTGTAAAGCTGTGGTCCTCTGTACAGGAACTTATTTAAAAGCAAGATGTATTTACGGTGATGTAAGTAATTATACAGGACCAAACGGACTGCAGGCAGCCAACTATCTGACTGATTCTCTGAAAGAGCTGGGAATTGAAATGTTCCGTTTTAAAACAGGAACACCTGCCCGTATTGCCGGAAATACAATTGACTACAGTAAAATGGAGGAACAGTTTGGAGATGAGAGAGTTGTACCATTTTCATTCTCAACTAATCCGGAAGATGTTCAGATAGAGCAGAAATCCTGCTGGCTGACATATACAAATGAGAAAACTCATGAGATCATTCGTGCAAACCTTGACCGTTCTCCGTTGTATTCCGGTATGATCGAAGGAACCGGTCCGCGTTATTGCCCGTCAATTGAAGATAAAGTAGTCCGTTTTGCAGATAAGAATCGTCATCAGGTATTTATTGAGCCGGAAGGTCTCTATACAAATGAGATGTATATTGGTGGAATGTCCAGTTCTCTGCCGGAAGATGTGCAGGAAGAAATGTATCATTCCGTACCGGGACTGGAACATGCAAAAATCGTAAAAAATGCATATGCCATCGAATATGACTGTATTAATCCACGTCAGTTATATCCTACACTGGAATTTAAGAAAATCAAAGGACTGTTCAGCGGTGGTCAGTTTAACGGAAGTTCAGGGTATGAAGAAGCAGCGGCGCAGGGACTGATCGCAGGAATTAATGCTGCTCTGGAAGTTAAAGGTCAGGAACAGCTGATTCTTGACCGTTCTGAGGCTTATATTGGTGTTCTTATTGATGATCTGGTAACAAAAGAAAACCATGAGCCATACAGAATGATGACCAGCAGAGCGGAGTACAGATTACTTCTCCGACAGGATAATGCGGATCTGAGACTTCGTAAAAAGGGATATCAGGCAGGGCTCATCAGTGAAGAGGATTATCAGAAAATCCTTACGAAAGAAGAACAGATAAAAACAGAGATCAGCAGAGTAGAACATACAAATATCGGAGCAAACAAAGAGGTTCAGACCCTTCTGGAAAGCTATAACAGCACACCGCTGAAATCCGGAACCACTCTGGCAGAACTGATCCGCCGTCCGGAACTTTCTTATGAAGCAATCAAACCACTTGATAAAGAACGTCCGGAGCTGCCATGGGATGTACAGGAACAGGTTGACATTAACATCAAGTATGATGGATATATCCGCAGACAGTTAAAACAGGTAGAACAGTTTAAGAAACTGGAAGCAAAGAAAATCCCGACAGATCTTGATTATGAGAAAGTTGGAAGCCTGAGAATCGAAGCACGTCAGAAACTGGAAGCATACAGACCGATTTCAATCGGACAGGCTTCCCGAATTTCAGGAGTTTCTCCTGCTGATATATCAGTTTTACTGGTGTATCTTTCCAGTACGAAATAATTAATATAATACGCTTTAATGTGCTTATAAAAACAAGAAATTGGCAAAAAATATTAAAATAGTACATAAAAGAGTAAAATAACGGAATATAAATAACAGATAAAATCATAAAAGCACATAAAACAACCCTGTAAAACATACAAAAATAATAAATAAAGGTAGAAAAAGGAGAATAATACATGCCGTATAATCTGACGACATTGGAAAATGGATGCAGAGAACTGGGTATAGAGCTGAGCCAGAAGCAGAAAAATCAGTTTATCCAGTTTTATGAATTTCTGGTAGAAAAAAATAAGGTTATGAATCTGACAGGTATTACTGAGTTTGAGGAAGTACTTACAAAGCACTTTCTTGACAGTCTTGCCTGTGTAAAAGCCATTGATATGACAAAAGTAAAAACAATTATGGACATCGGTACAGGTGCCGGATTTCCAGGTGTGCCTTTGAAAATTGCTTTTCCACATCTGGAGGCATGTCTGCTGGATTCTCTGAAAAAGAGGGTAAACTTCCTTGAGGAAAGTTTTGAGCTTCTTGGATTAGAAGGGATTAAGGCGATTCATGGAAGAGCAGAAGAGTATGCAAAAAATAAAGAGTATCGTGAGAAATATGATCTCTGTGTATCCAGGGCAGTATCAAACCTTGCAACTCTGTCAGAATATTGTCTTCCTTATGTAAAGACAGGAGGAACTTTCATTTCCTATAAATCAGGAACTGTACAGGAAGAGGCAGAAGAAGCAGAGAAAGCAATCAATATCCTCGGTGGTCAGGTGAAAGACATCACATACTTTAAATTGCCGGACTCCGAGATTGACCGATCCCTTGTCATTATAAATAAGAAAAAATCTACACCTGGAAAGTATCCGCGTAAAGCAGGAACACCATTAAAAGAACCATTGTCATAATAAATCTATGTATAGTTGTCTCATGAAATCTTCTGGCAAAAAATGCCGAGATTTCGGGACAGCTATTTTTTTCAAACAAACATCACAGAATAATCACACTTTTATCCTAATTTCATCACAACTTCATCATAAACTATTTTTATAGAGATGTCCTCGGGTTCCCCCATTCTCTGTTTCACCTGGGGACATTTTCTATATTTTATTTTGGCAAAAATTAAGAGGAGGAGAACACATTGATTGAAGTAAACAATCTGGTTAAACGATATGGTAACCATACGGCAGTTGACCACCTTTCCTTTAAAATAGAGAAAGGCAAAATCTATGGATTTCTGGGACCGAACGGTGCAGGAAAATCCACTACAATGAATATGATAACCGGATACATCGCATCCACCGAAGGAACCGTCAAAATTGACGGACACGATATCCTCGAAGAACCGGAAGCGGCAAAGAAATGTATCGGTTATCTGCCTGAACAGCCGCCGGTCTATTTTGATATGACCGTTCTTGAATATATGAAATTTGCAGCGGATCTGAAAAAAATCCCAAAAGACAAGAAAAAATCCATGATCGAAGAAGTCATGGATATGGTAAAGATTTCAGACATGAGAAACCGTCTGATAAAGAACCTGTCAAAAGGTTACAGACAGAGAGTTGGTCTTGCTGAGGCGATTATGGGGTATCCGGAGGTGATCATCCTGGATGAGCCGACAGTAGGTCTTGATCCTAAACAGATTATTGAAATCCGAACCTTAATTAAAGAATTAAAAAAGAAACATACCGTTATTCTCAGCTCGCATATACTTTCTGAAGTAAGCGCGGTATGCGATTACGTGCTGATCATTTCTCATGGAAAACTGGTAGCAAGCGATACTCCTGAGAATCTTGGAAAACTTGCAGAGGGATCCAATACTCTGGAGATGCTTATTAAAGGTGAAAAAACACAGATCAGGCAGGCTCTCGAGGGAATCGAGGGAGTCAACAGCGTAACAATGGAAAAAGATGAGAAACAGAATCTCTGGAGTGTGAAAGTTTCAACAGAGGAGCAGAATGACATTCGGGAAAAAGTATTCTACAAAATGTCGGAGATTAACAGCCCAATCTATGAGATGAAGTCTAGGAAAGTATCACTGGAGGAAATCTTCCTTGAACTTACTGCATCCGATAAACCAATATCTGCAGACGAAGTCCCAAATACACCTGAAGATAAAGATACTGATGCCGGTAGATCTAACGAGACAAACGTAAAACAGACATCAGCAGAAATACCGGAAGAACAGAATAATGATAAAGGGGGAGAGAAATAACCATGACAGCTATATATAAAAGAGAGCTGAAAAGTTACCTGACATCCATGGTAGGATATTTATTTATCTTTTTCATTCTTGTACTGACAGGTATTTATTTTTCAGCATATCAGCTTTCAGCAGCATATCCGAAATTTGAATACACCTTAAGTGCAATTACCTTTGCATTCCTGATCGGAGTACCGATTTTGACTATGCGTGTACTTGCAGAGGAAAGAAAACAGAAAACAGATCAGCTGCTTCTGACAGCACCGGTTTCTGTGAGCGGTATTGTAATAGGTAAATATCTTGCACTGGTAACTGTATTTGCTGTTCCGATGGCAGTTATGTGTACTTATCCGCTGATTATGTCCAGGTTTGGCACAGTAGAGTTTGCATCTGCATATACAGCAGTCCTGGGATTCTTTCTCCTGGGATGTGCAAATATTGCAATCGGTGTATTTATGTCAGCATTAACTGAGAGCCAGGTAATTGCAGCGGTACTCACATTTGTTTTCTTATTTGCATTTTACATGATGAATGGTATTTCTTCATTCTTCTCTCAGACATCTATGTCGACATGCGTGACATTTGGGTTATTGATCCTGGCAGCAGCCATCATTATCTATACCATGATCAAGAATATTCTGATCTCAGCAGCGATCGGTGTGATCGGAGAAGTGGCACTGATTATTATTTATGTAGTAAAATCCAGTATTTTTGAGGGCGGTATTCAGAAAGTCCTGGATGTGTTTAATCTGAGCGGACACTTTGATAATTTTACAAGTAACATCTTTGATATAAAAGGAATTGTATATTTTCTTTCTGTGATTGCAGTATGCCTGTTCCTTACAACACAGTCTATTTTGAAGAGACGCTGGAATTAGTGGGGAGGTGAAAGAAAATGAAACTGAAAGAAAAGATGAAAAATAATAACCATAAAAAATTTGACAAAAAGAAACTGATTGGCACCATCAGTAAGAAGCATATCAAAAACGGCTCTTACACAATGGTTATGTCAGTGATATTTATTGCAGTAGTTGTAGTGCTCAACATGATCGTAAATGCGATTCCGTCCAAATATTCAGAAATTGATATCAGCAGCCAGAAACTCTACAGTATTGGTGATGATACAAAAGCAATGCTGAAAGATCTGGACAAGGACGTAACAATTTATCAGATTGCACAGAGCGGTTCTGAAGATGAGAATATTACCAATCTGCTTAGGAAATATGAAGATGAATCCAAGCATATTAAAGTAGAGCAGAAGGATCCTGTAGTAAATCCTAAATTTGTAACAGAATATACAAGTGATGATCTTTCTGCAAACAGTCTGATCGTTGTATGCGGCGACAGAAATAAAGTCATTGATTACAACAATATCTATGAGAGCACAATTGATTATCAGACCTACAGCTCTCAGACTACCGGTTTCGACGGTGAAGGTCAGATCACAAGTGCAATCGGATATGTAACATCCGAAGATCTCCCGATCCTTTATACACTCGAGGGACATGGTGAGAAGGAGATGGATTCTACTATCAAAGAAGACATCGAGAAGGCAAACATGGATATTCAGTCTCTGAATCTTCTTACAGAGGGAAGTGTTCCGGATGATGCAGACTGCCTGTTCATTGATTCTCCATCCACAGATATTTCAGAAGATGAAAAGACTGCTATTATTGATTATCTTGAAAATGGCGGAAAGGCGATGATTTTCTCTGATTATACAACAGAAGACCTGCCAAACTTTGATGCAGTTCTGGAAAACTATGGTGTTCAGAGAGAAGCTGGAATCGTATTTGAAGGTGATAATCAGCATTATGCAATGCAGATGCCATATTATCTGGTTCCGACTATAAACAGCACAGATGCAAGCTCTGAGACTGTTTCCGGAGGATATTATGTACTTGTACCATATGCACAGGGAATCAAAAAAATGGATGATGTAAGAGATACCGTAACGATCAACAGTATCCTCACCACATCAGACCAGGCATATTCCAAGACAGATCTGAACAGTGATACTCTGGAGAAAGAAGACGGAGACGAAGCTGGCCCATTTGATCTGGGAGTAAGCATCACAGAGACTCTGGATGATGACAAAGAAACGCAGATCGTATACTATTCAACTTCCAATCTGATGGAATCACAGGTAAATCAGATGGTATCCGGCGGAAATGAGAAGCTGATCATCGAATCCTTGAAGTGTATGACAGACACAGAAGACAGTGCAACCGTATCTATCCCATCCAAGAGCCTGTCTGTATCTTATCTGACACTTACAGACTATGATGCTGCATTCTGGAAGATCTGCACCATCGGTCTGATTCCTGGATTCTTCCTTGTTGTAGGGTTTGCAGTCTGGATGAAGAGGAGAAAAGCTTAAATGAAGAATAAAACTGTAAAAATGGTTCTTGCAGTTGTAGTTCTTGGTGTCTGCTGCGGGGCTTACGCAGGTGTAAAAACCTACGTAGCCCATCAGGATCAGAAAGAATCCGAAGAAGATTCTGAAGAAAGCACAACTGTATTTACTGCATCAACAGATAACATTAAATCTCTGGATTTTATGGTTGATGATACAGAGACAACATTTGAAAAAGATGATGACAGCTGGGTAAAGAAAGACGAAACAGATTTTCCGGTAAATCAGACTACTCTGGACAGTGCAGCATCTGCTATTGCATCTGTCGATTCAGACAGAGTTCTGGAGGACGTAGATGATCTTTCAGAATATGGTCTGGACTCTCCGTCAAACACGATTAAGATTGTAACAAAATCTGATGAGGAAGATGGCGATGACATAACAACTACACTGTATGTGGGAGATGAAAATTCCTCCACCAGTCAGTATTATGTAAGAAAAGATGATGATGAGAAGACAGTATACCTGATAGATTCTTCCTGCGTAGAGCCGTTTACCAAATCATTGAATGATTATGCGCAAATGGAAGATTTCCCTGCAATTTCCAATACAGATACCATTACAAAAATTTCTGTAGACGGTGATAATTCCTATGAATTATCAAAAGACGAAGATACAAGTACCTGGTCAGTAAAAGGCAGCGAGGATGAAGAAAAAGCAGACTCAGCTACCGTAAGTTCTCTGGTATCCTCATTCGGAAGCATGGCATATAGTTCACTTGCAGATTATAAATGTGACGACAAGAGCAAATATGGTCTGGATAAACCATATGCAACAATCACAGTAGATTATCAGGAAGAAGTTGCTGATGATGACACTGATGAAGACACACAAGATGATACGACAGCTTCCGGTGAGACGGCAGATGAAGATGCTTCATCTGTGGAAGAAAACAGTGACGATGCTGAACAGGATACAGAATCAGACGAAAGTGTAAGTGAAACTACGGATGAAACATCTGAGGCTGAAGATACTGACGGTGAAGAAGCAGAAGATGAAACATCAGAAAACTCAGACAGTGCATCAGACGATGAGGATTCTTCGGAAGAAGAAACTAAGATGGCAGATAAGCAGCTTACAATTCTTGTTGGAAATGAAACAGATGACAGCAGCAGATATGTCATGGTAAATGACAGCAATGAAGTCTATACGATGTCAACGGATACTCTGTCCGCACTCACTGATAAATCAGAAGAAGACTTCTGGGATATGACAGTAAGTTATGTATCTTTAAACAGCCTCGGAAGCCTCAAAGTAAATTATCAGGGCAGTGATTATAAAGTAAATGTTTCACGTGAAACATCCACAGATGATGATGGAAACGATACAGAAACAGTTACCTATAAACTGAATGGTTCTGATCTGGATGAAACAACATTTACAACATTCTACAATAAACTGATCAACATGACGGCTCAGAAACGTCTGACAGATAAATATGAACCTGACGGTGATGCAGAACTGACAGCTATATTTACAGAAGAAGACGGTGATACACAGGAAGTTGCATACTATAGCTACGATACAAACTATTATGCGGCAGTGGTGGATAATAAAGTATATCTCGTAAATAAGATGAATGTAAAAGAACTGTTCACAGCATTTGAATCAGTTGTCGGAACAGAAGAAGACAGTTCAGATAAGACAGATTCAGACGAAGCAACAACAGATGATACTAAATCAGATTCAACAGATATGCCAGGTGAGAGCATAGAAGAGTCCGATGACAGCACATCTGAAACAGCCGGCACAACAAACGATTCTGATACATCCGAAGAGGAGAATACAGATTCTCAGGAAACGGACAGTACAGAAGAGTAAAAGAATAAACGAATCTATAAAAAAGTGAGGCAGGCATATAGAATTTCTTCCATATGCCTGCCTCACTTTTTGTTGTATTAGAGCGTGTTTGAAAAATCATTCCCACAATCTGCACGCCCCATTTTGCGGTATATTTTGTCCGAATTCGGTTGCTGTAGTCACCGCAACGTCGCCTTCTTCCGACTTGAAATAAAAAAATTTATCCTTCAAAACTGTCTCAAAATCAACTCGTCGACTCATTCTGGCTTAAATATAAGGCTTAAAAGAAGATTTTAACCTGTTCAAGAAACGCTTCAGGTGCTTCAACATGTGGAAGATGTTTTGTTTCTTTGAGAACAGAAACTTCAATAGCCGGGTTGGAGGCACAATAATCATCAGTGACAGCCTTTCCGTTTGGCTCTGTTTCACCTTCAACAATATAAATACTGTTATCCAGTGCCTTAAGTGCATGACAGATATTTATATTTATATACTTAGCTGCAAGACTGGAGTACAAAAATCTGGTATAATATCCACCTTTATGAGCTGCTTCATAATAAGCATCTGCCATTTGATTATCCACATGGAATGGATTATAATACATCTTTTCGATAAAAAGATTATTTATATTATCACGTGATACGATCATATGATAAACCAGAGTTCCGAAAATCGGAATTTCCAGAGCTGCTTTTAACAGGCGGTCCTTTCTGTTTGGCATCTGTTTTAATTGAGTCAGGCTGGGCGGATTTACCAGCATGATTTTGTTAAAAAGTTCTTTCTCATTGTGACAGGCCATAGTAACAAAAGAGCCTGAAAAACCACTTGCAATCACATCTGTTTTCTGACCAATTATTTTTTTGATAAAATCACTGATCATCTGAACATAAACAAAATTTGTATAGGTAATGCTGGATTTGTCCGAACGTCCGCATCCTAACAAATCAACAGTATATACGGTATGGTCAAT
>OGYA01002083.1_pt1 | contig 12022 bp, 9 predicted proteins | sample 1576401 | NCBI WGS metagenome assembly OGYA01 (sample SAMEA3541485, study PRJEB24748) | human gut metagenome | biome: human gut; feature: human-associated habitat; material: faeces | place: China | collected 2012 | reverse complement strand
GGGGGGGGGTATCCTACGGTCATATTCACGTTAGCTGGAGAAAAGTACAATAATAAATGTGTGGAATTGCCAGGTGTTTTTTGGAAGCTAGATAATAGGGGAATTGTTAGACCAAATATAACAGATATAAACCCAAAGACAGGGTATAGATATTTTGAAGAATTTTTTGATTTTGTAACATGGTTAAATAATTAATGCCGTTTTTTCAACCGATTATACATAATCTTACAATGTGTGGCAGGGTTTTCAACTTGTCATTTCTGGCTGCCAAGAATGTAAGAAACGAACAAATATAGTGATATAATATTGGCACATTCTAAACAACAGTTTACTTTTGTTGAAATAAAAAAGGCGGAATCCAGACAAAGCCACACAGGAATGAAATTCCCGTGCAGAAATCGCCATTTTGGTAGAGCTTAGGGGTTTGAAGATGTCGATTTTAAGCGCCCAAATTTCGATTCTCCAAGAAAGGTTAGGGGGCGAAATTTACTCAAACCTACATGCCAAAAGGAATAGAGCAGAGATTAAACAACCGTTGATGCTTCGGGGGAATATAGTTGTGGATATTGATACGGTGGGCTTCGGCTTACTGTATTGCTATATGGGCTTTGATGCGAACTTTGTTGTGGCGTTACAGTGTAGATGCCGTGATGTGGCATTGCCTTGGATACTTACCCACGCTTAAAATTCATGCTGCAATAATACCTGGACATGACCTATAACCGACATAAGCACATGAACGTACATTTACCCGCACGACTACCCCCTATATGAAAAGGAACGCACAAACGTTCAAAGGACGGCACGGAATCAAGCAGTAAGACTTATGTGAACGCCTGGAAAATTTTCTATCAACCTATACCATCCTCGATGTGGACGCAGTGTGGCAGTTTGGATGGGACTTGTCGAAAGACCATCAGGATTCTAAGTAGGACGCACGGAAGGACGCAACCCAAGGCAGGGGTGCAGATAGGGGAAAACACAATTCGTACAAAAAGCAAAAGAGCTACAATATCCACAGAGACAAGCGGCTGAAGAATATGCTGAAGATCTCATCAGTTGAGAATAAGAGCAGACGGATGCCTAGCGCAATAGTTATGATTGTTGTGAGCGGCTTGTGTAAATACAGTCTGCAAGCCCCGTCTGCAAAAGAGATGGAATCTTTGCTTTCCATTGTCGGTGTGACGGCTCCGGAGATGAATATTTTCGCTGGCAGTTTATCGGAATCCGACTAACCTGTTATGGTGAGCTTAATGTATGGCCTGTAGCAATTCTTTTTTGCCGGGTTCTAAGCGATGCCCTCTGTGAAGACTGTGGAATTGCCGGATGGACGAAGGGTAAGTGATTCATAGCCGGTACCCGTCAAAAAAAACGTCCAAACGGACGGTGTTGTGGACAAATATAGTCAAGATTCCGATTTCAGCTTCTTCTGGCAGCAACCAGGCAGTTTTTCTGACCACGGGAGGAGTTCATCCAAATACGAAGGCTCCTCGAACTCTCCGTGCTTGGGCAGTTCCTCCAACAGATATTTGAAATACTCGTATGGCTTCAGGTTATTCGCTTTGGCAGTTTCAGCAATGCTGTAGGCAATGGTACTGCTTTTTTGCTCCGCCGATCGTATCAACCAGATACCAATTCTTTCGTAAATGCTCCATAGCCAGTACCTGACTAAAAATAAGGGGCTGTCCTGAAAACGTAAATCAGAGATAACCTATAAACAAACATTCGTAAGCGCCAAAATTTTAGGCGGTAGCTCTTATGGCAGGGAGTAATCTTTTACTCTCAAACTCCAGAACACTCCGGTCGCACCAAGCGATCCAAGCACCTTGACAATTCACGTATGATTTAATTGTTTTTGGGTTCCTTGGCAGATTGGAATTCCAAAAGTGCTTTTATTTCCGGGTTCCATGGAGCGAGTCTCTCCATTTCTGCGTCTGACATCCGGTCATTGGGCTGATTTTCCAGCAGTAGTTTCAGATATTGGTAGACGTTTACTCCGTTTGCCTTCGCATTCTCTACCATTGTGTAGATGATCGCGCTTGTCTCTGCCCCTGCCTGCGTATCGCTGAACAGCCAGCCTTTACGACCTACGACAAACGGTCGGATCGCATTCTCGCTCAGGTTGTTTGAAAAGCTGCATTTTCCATCTTCCAGATAGGTGGTCAGATATGGCTCTCTATTCTGGATATAAGTGACCGCTTTTGCCATTCGGGAACCTCTGGTCGGTGCCTGTTGTTTCAGCCATGCCAAGAATCCATCCACAACAGGCTTCTCTTTTTCGAGTCTAGCCTGCCGGATGGCCTCATAGTTCCCCGCGTGTTTCCGCCGGATCTTATCCTCCAGTTCAAAGAGCCGATTGACATACATCACCCCCTGGACGGATGCCTGCGTGTAGTCAAGCTGCTTTCCCTTGGGAATCGCGTCGATCAGATATCTGCGTACATGCGCCCAGCAGGCGGTCCTCTTTGCACCCGGTACTTTGTTGTAGCCGCTGTACCCATCGCACATCAGATATCCAAGGAACCCTTCCAGGAATTCCTTCGCATTGTCCCCAGCCCGCGTCGGCGAATACTTGTAGATGATGATTGGTGGTTCTCCGTCTTCTCCACTGGGGAACAGCCACATGTAGGAATTCGTCTGCGCACGCCGTCCCGGTTCGTTCAGTACCTGTACCGGCGTTTCATCCGCCATCGCAAATGATCTGGCAAGAAGTTTCTTGTGCAGGTACTCATACATTGGACGGAAGAAATCCTGTGCATTTGCAATCATCCAGTTCGCGAACGTGGTTCGGCTGATATTTGCGCCACACTGTTTCCGGTCCTGCTCCTGGCGGTACAGAGGCATTCCGTTGAAGTACTTCTGGTACATAATCCATGCAACGGTAGCAGCACTCGCCATCCCGTGAATCATATGCGCATGCCCATCCTTTCCCTTTTGGATCTGTGGGAGTTCCGCTTCCTTTCGGCATTTCGGGCACCCATAGTTCACGCTGTAATACTCTATGACCTTTACCTTTGCCGGGATAAAATCCAGCTCCCTGCGCACGAATTCCGTGCCGATCTTTTCCAGCGGGGTACCGCACTCACGGCATATACGTTCTTCTTCTGGGACATCAAGAAAGAACTGCTCAACCGGCAGACCCTTTAGACGGTCTGTATTGGCAGCGCGTTTCTTTCGGGGCTTCATTTCTGGTGCTTCCCGGGAGAGGAGCTCTTCTTCAGCAAGATCTGCTGCCAGATCCGGGGCGGCCGTTGTTTCAGGCTCATCAAACAGATTCAGCTGTCCGGGAACCTCGCATTTCCCCTTTTCACTGGATACACCAAAGAGGCGCTTCGTCAGATAGTCGATCTGTTCTTTCTGGTTGTCGCGCTCCTGACGCAGTGCAGCCTCACGTGTATTGGCTGTCTCGATCGTCTGCTGCAGCGTTTTGATTCGCTTATTCAGTTCTGAAATGGTGTCCTTCAGCTCCCGCAGCTGGATGTCCCGTACACTGTCTGCCATCACGTTTCCCCTTGTTTTTGATACCTTGATTATAGCACAAAACGTGGGATATTTACAGCATTACCGTTGCCGGAAAGTGCTGAAAATACGTGGTTTTCCGGCATCTGGCCATACACTTTCCACGCTGAAGGCCACCATTTTTCAGGACATCCGGATTGCTTTTGGCTGGTCGATATCAATCCCCGACATCAGCCAATCGAACTCCTTCCATGTGAGGCTGCGTACCTAGGATTTATCCCTTGGCCAGCGGTAGTGCCCCTGGGCAGTCAGCCGCTTGTAAATCAGGACGATACCATCCGGCTCTCTCATGATTGCTTTGATCCGGTCACACCTGCGGCCGCAGAACAGGAAGAGGGCATGGCTGATGTCCATGGAAAACTGCTCTTGTATAATTGCACAGAGCCCATCAATCGACTTGCGCATGTCGGTCCTGCCGCAGACAATGTAAACTGCGTCCACGCTGGAGAGGTCGGCTAACATGGCAGCCCTTTCAGCAGCCGGAATACCGCTGCAAGTAGGGCGGGATCTGCTGAATTGCTGATCTTTACGGTAATCCCGCCTGTCATAAGCTCGATTGTATGTGGATTGTCAAGGTGCGCTGCAGCCATTGGTCCATCTGTGCAGGGGGTGGCTGTCATTGGATTCGGGCACATGTTAACCCGGACAACATCCTGGTGGGATGTGAAGTCCAGAGCATGTGCGCTGCCGGACAATGCCGCCGATTCCGGAATAGCACAGGCCTCCTTCCTGAGTCTGGTGACAGCATTATAAAAGCTACTCACGGGAATGTCGTGCTGTTCGCACCATACGTTATCGGGCATGCCGCTCTGGCGGCATTCGGTAATAAGTTGGAGCCATTCCGAACCAGAACGGCGTGGATTGTATTTGGCCATAGTCATTCTCCCAAATGAAAGTGTAGTAAAATACTACCTGACTACCATTATGGGGGGAGCAGAGTTAATTTACAATCCACCCAATATTTGGGCGCTTACAAACATTCTAAATGAGGGTGTCGCAAAATCATCAAAATAGATGATTGAGCAACACCTCGCTCTGTATGCAGAAAAAAATTAGGAGAAAATCATTTTCGATCGACTTTCTCGGGATTTTGGGCATACTTTAATTAGCATACGGTTTTTCTTGTATTTATGCACTCGTTTTTAGATCAAACAAATAGTTTCCAGTCCGCTCATTCTGGATTTTTCTATGTAGTTTATTTAGATTGTACCCCATACTCAACAGGAGAATCTCCAGTTTTACTTTCTTCTTACCTCGCAGCAGGAATCGTTGGAAACCATAGTCATTTTTCAAAACCCCGAAGGCTCCCTCTACCTGGATCGAGCGATTCGTCCGGTACTTAATTCCTTTCTCGCTCTGAATGTTTCGATATGATTCCTCACACTTCTCCAAAAAGCTTTTGGAAGCATACAGATTATAGGATTAGGGTGTCAAAAGACACGTTACTTTATATTTGATTTTATTTGTATTATAAAAATTTAACACGAAATGAGTTTTAGCAGTGAATTTTAGTAACTGGACAAGAGGTTTTTCAGAGGATTTTTATGCTGTTTCACATTTACGAGCACAACAATTTAGGTCATTAGTATAATCCAATAACTTTTGAAAATTTAGAGCAGCAATTTTAAATCCGAAATGGAACCTGGTTCGAATTTTCCCGTGAGTCGGAATGCGATCTACATGATACTTTCGCCGCAGTAACGATGGAATCGCTTCCACTCCGTTCCGGAAGCGTGCATACTGGCCGAATTCTTTTGTTTTCATATACTGCAGCTGTATGGCACACCCAACCGCTTTCCATGAGACTTCTTTTCTTACTCTGTTTTTTAGGAATCGTGGCTGGCATCTGTCCTTATAAGGACAGGAATTGCATTCCTCTGTTTTGATATATGCATTAGACCGCTCGCTTTTTGGAATCATAAGTGCACTCTTCCGGTTTACAGCCATTAATACATTCCATTAGAAAACGTCCATCTTCTGTAAATCTGAAATCAGCGTATATCTCATCTGGTTTATAACCGGTGAAATTTGTAATTATAAGCCTAAGATTATGGCATTCTGCTATTTTTTAATTTCCTTCTCCACTGTAAGCGCCATCCGCAACGAGAAAGGAACCATCTCCAAACGAATCCTGCTTCTCAAGGTAATCTTTCATAAACTGATTATCAGCATACGTGTTTTTATCATATGCATAATCGGTTATAATACGTACGTTTTCGCCAACGGATTCCACTATATTTCCAACATAGCCAAGGTGTTTCCCTCCGGCTTTATAGCGGAATGTTGCCTCCGCGTCTGCCGGGTTTAGCAGGACTTCTGATGCGTTTTCTACTTCTCCTTTTTTGCGGAGACGTCTGTTGCCGTCATTATCAGTAATGGTTCTTTCTTTTAGAAGGTATATGAGAAGCTGATATTCGCTGTTGTCATAAAGGTCACCGGTTTCATCACAAAGCCTGATGAGCTTTTCTGCATCATGCATGACAGCAATCGTCCGTTTTGTGGCATCAAGTTCCCGCTGATGGTATATAGAACGATTATAGTCATCTTTTTCGGTATAGTGGCACTGTTCCTTCGGAAGAGAAACCTTGCGCTGATCCATTATCCTGACAGGATTAGCAACACAGGTATAAACCAGTTCCAGAAGAGAGAGATTTTTAATATTGGCAGCAACCATCAGGCTGTCCATGCGCTGCATGGTAGGAGAGATATTCATAAATCCAGCAATTTACTTTGCCATTTTTACAATGCACTTATGAATCAGAACAATGTCATGCTCTGTTTAGTATGCCAGAACTCTGGAGCGAAATCTGCTTAATGTGCGGTCACTGAGAGGCTGTTCTTCAAAGCTTGTTATATGAAGGGCGTATTGATAGCGAATATCAAACATATGAGCATCGACAAGCCCATCATCCGTATCGCCGAGGGTTTCTTTTAAAATCAGTGCCCCGACAATCACATTTACGGGAGTATTGGGACGGGAAGCCTTATCGCTATATAAAACAGAGAAAATGCTTTTATCGATTGACGGAAAAACTTCCTCTGCAAAATATTTTTCCCATGATCTTTCCAGAACTTTTTTTCACGCTCAGTGAGATTAAAAGTGCTGTCTGTCAAAGTTAGTTGTTGATTATTATTTGCAACAAAAGCTATTTGAATCACCTCGATATTTGATACCTTTATTTTATCAAATATCCTTGACTTTTTAAATATCGTGTTAGGTTTTCAAGATACAAAGATACAAATATATATATCAAAGGTCAAGAACCTTTTGACACCCTAATCTTTATAGGAAACTTCGCAAATCGGCAAAGATGGTGTATAATAGAGTGAAACTAAAAAAGGCGTAGGAAAGAGCGAAGGTGTGACTTCGTCATGACGTTGTCTATGTAGTTTTTTGTTTTTGGTTTAGACTGCACTATCTGACGGTAGAGAAAGAATCAGGAGTATGGAACTATCCGTATCCCATGACCATCCAATATCGTTAAAATAGTGCAGTTTTTTTGGTAAACTTCTAAAACCAACATAGAAGTGCCACATTTGGGGGGATCATAGCCAAAAGCCAGAAGGATTGAATTACGCCAGTCCAGGTGCCTGAAAAGATAGTTCTGCTTCTGTGGGGATAAACATTTCCGGAGATTTTTTTCTTGTTTATGGTGTTTTGCATAAATGCCGTAGTAGTGGACCATTTTAAAGTGCTTGTCAGGGATATGTATGATCAAGCGTTTGATAAAGTCAATGGCGGGGACACATTCCGTGATGGTTTTATGATCCTCATGGCGTTGATAATGGAATGTCACACAATCCTCGTCATAGGCATCAATCCTGGAAGTGGCAATGACAGGTCTTCCAAGGTATCGGCTGATATATTTAATGGTGATATAAGGAGAACACAGGTTAGGTTTGGCTCTAATATAAAAGCCTTCGGTATGGTCTTTGTAGATCTGATTTTTGAGCCTTTTAAAAGAAGGGTCCAGTTTAGAAGAGAGTTGATCCAAAAGGACTTTATGGAAAGCCAGGCGTAGGAAGTCATAATCAAAATGGATATTGGGCCGGCAGGAGGTAAGGTTACCAGCGCCGCCTTCAGAAATGAGTGCATGGATGTGAGGATTCCATTTCAGATCCCTTCCAAAGGTATGGAGGACACAGTTAAAGCCAGGAGTAAAGAGTTCGGACTTGTTAAGTTTGAAGAACATGCGCAGGATGACATCCCTGACCGAATGGAACAGGCAGTTAAGGAGTGAGTGGTCCTTAAGAAAAAAGCCGCGTAGTTCCTCGGGGATGGTAAAGACACAGTGTCTGTGGTTGCAGGAAAGGAGTTTACAGGACATACGAAACGAGCGTTTTTGGTTATACATGATCCTGCAGGAAGGACAGAAACGGATTTTACAGAAAAAGGGAATAAATTTAAGGTTACCACAATGAGGGTATCCAAAGAAAGTGCCCCTATAAGAAGGGGAGTGGCAATGGAGCATCCTGTCGATGTTATCCAAAACATTCTTGACGGGGCGGATGACATATTGGACGTATTCAAAGTAGTCAGAAAAATAGTTTGTAGGATGCTCTTATTATACATAAGAAGATTATACAATAAAAGGCTACAAAGAGAAATCCTCAAAACCCCTCATGAGTGAGGGGCAGGGGAGTTGAGAGTGCCGAAGGCACTTTGTTCCTTTATAGGAAATTCCTTGTAAATCATGAATTATGTAAACAAATAGCCCCGCAAAAGCAGGGCATAACAAACAGACGGTAAGGGTTAGAAGATATAAAAACCTTCTTCGCCCCAATCGTTATCATCCAAATCATCAAATTCATGTAAAAAATAATCCATATCCAAAAGGTCCTCATCACTCATGTCACGGACTTCATCAGAGGTCATCCCTTCCGGAGGATTTTGGATATATTGTATGCGCAGTTCCTTTGCAAGTTCCTCTTCAGTAATACGTTTGATAATAACCGCCTCCATTCAAAATTAGATACATTGATTGTATCATGTGAAGGTCGGATGTGGAAGAGAAAAGGAAGAGGAAGGAGAAGGAGAACGGCAGCGGTATTTACGCATGGCCTTATCGTATAATTCATGCAAAGGAACGGCTTTGTGGTTAAAGTAAAGCTCTAAAAAGAGCATGGTTGTGCCACAGTTGGGACATTTTAAAGGGTCATATCCAAAAGAATGGAGGATAGAGTCCCTCCAGCGGTTGAAAGAGAGATAAAGTTTATGTTTTTCTTTGGAAATAGCTCTGCGTAAAAGCAGGTCGGATTTACGGTGTCTGGCATAAATGCCATAGTAACGAATCATTTTAAAGTGTTTTTCGGGGATATGCTGTGTTAAACGGGAGATGAAATCAAGGGCAGGAATCGTTTCAGTAATCAACTGATTATCTTCATGGCGGTTGTAATGGAAGGAGACCCAATCACCGTCATAGGAGTCAATGCGAGAAGTGGCAATGACGGGCCGTCCAAGGTAACGGCCGATATATTTGATGACTTGATTGGGATTGCATTGATTAGGCATAGCTCTGACATAGAAACCATTTTTGTGATCCGAATAGATCCGGGATTTTACTTTTTTAAAAGAATCCCCCAGCTGTTTGTGTAATTCGTTGAGGAGAGCAGTCTGAAAGGAACCCCGTAAAAGTTTGTAATTGAAGTGCGTTTTGTGACGCCACAGGAGCGAGGTGCCAACGCCGCCTTCGGAGACTAAGCAGTGGATATGAGGATTCCATTTTAAATCTCTGCCAAAGGTATGGAGGACACAGATGAAACCGGGAGTAAATAGTTCCAATTGATTCTCCTTATGGAACATGCGTGTAATAACGCTGTTGACAGAAGAAAAAAGGCAGTTTAAAAGAGACCGGTCCTGTAGAAAGAAAGGACATAGTTCTCTGGCGATAGTAAAGACGCAGTGGCGGTGCTGGACATCAAGGAGTTTAAAAGACATAGAGGTAGTCCTGTCGATGGAATACATGTTACCGCAGGAAGGGCAGAACCGGGAATGACAGCGAAAAGGAACCTATTTGAAATTCCCACAGCAAGGACAGGTATACATGGCACCACCAAAGGCAGGATTGCCGCAGTTAATCATTTTTTCTACATTCTCGATGACAGAGTCACGAGGGTGTTGGAGATAAATCATTTCTTCAAAATGGTCAGTAAAAATCTTTTGTAGTATATTCATAAGACTATTATGAAGGAAAACATGACAAAAAGAAACCCCTAATTCCCCTCATGAATGAGGGGCTAGGGGAGTTGAAGTGCCGAAGGCACTTTGTTCTAATGCTTGTTGGGGGCTATTACTGAGTAATGTTTTCAGGACAGCCCCAATAAAGTCTAACTTATTGGGGGCACATCAGCTGACCTATTAGGGATTTAAGACTTTCTCGCCTGTATATTGCGTTTTAAGGCATTTCCAATCAATGGTGTTTTACCATTTACAATACCTCCAGTTACCGGGATTCCAGATTTCTTCAGGAATTCCAGGGATTCTTCCACGGCGCCCCGCAATACCCAATCAGGACGAACAACTAAAATAACACTATCCATGAGTCCGCGCATCAGCTGTACATCAGACAGAGTACCTACTGGAGGAGTGTCAATCAGAATATAGTTAAATGTATCTTTCATGGAGTGAATGGCTGGAAAAATCTGATTATCAACCTGAAAGATATTTTTTTGTGAAAAACCCTGTATGGTGTAAATGCCATTATACATCTGTTCTACTTGCTGCCTTAGTTTTTCGCCAATGCGGGGCTCATTGCGTTCATCCCCATCTTTGGGCTTTATTTTTCTGGTAAATTGATACAGTACCCCTTTTTTGAAATCAAAATCCAACAATAAAACCTTGCATCCCAACTCTGTCAGATGAAGAGCCAGATTATAAGCAACGGTTGATTTTCCTTCTCCTGGAATGCTGGAGGTTACAGCAACTACCTGCTGCTTGTTCTTTTCGGTTAAATAGCGGAAGACAGCGGCTAGCCGTCCATATGCCACCTGATATTCCTCAGGAACATTCTTATTATCCAGAAATTCCTCAACTGTATGTTTAGTGGACTCGATATAAGGTATCTCGCCGATTATGTCAATACCGAGAGTTTCCAAAGGACTGTTATTACGTATCTTGGGTACGAATAAATAGTAGATAATGCCCAGAATACTGCCTGTAATTAGACCAATAGCCATTCCGATTACCACATTACGCAGAGATGGCGAGGATACTCCCTGGGCCTGCCGAGCAGTATCAATAACACTGACTGAACCGATATCCATTACCTCCAGCATTACCTCTGGCAGGACTTCCATAAGATGATTCAGTATATCTATGGCCTGCTGTGGATTCTCCCAGCTCAGGGTAAGCCATAGAAAAGCAGTGTCATCCTCAGCCGTCACAGAAATGTTCTGTTTTAATTCTTCAAGAGGAATACTGCTGTATCCATCCTCATCCAATACAATCTCCAGAACACGATTGCTTGTTGCTAAAAGCTGCACTGTTTTTACAAGATTTCTTGCCATTTGGATATCTTCATTTCTGGGAACATTCGACCCATTTTGATAAAGATCATTAATATTTCTGGCGTTTACTATCATTGAAGCCCTTGTTTCGTAAGAGGGAGTGCTATCCCAGGATAGTATAGAGCCGGCTATTCCTCCCAGGGTAATAAGGAATAATACAATCCAGCGGAGCTCCCAGATGGAATGAAGCAGGTCTGGAATGTAGATTTCTATTTCATCATTTGTTTCTGACATCGGCGTACCTCTCACTTTATTCTTCAGTATCGGCGGATTATCCCCCTCCCTCATTATTTTACCAGAATACGCAGAAACATCAATAGTATCAAGGTGCATTTTCGGTTGTCAGTTTCATTATTTTATTACTTTTTCGATAAATTTTTAATAGATCCCATAGCTTTAGACTATGCGCCATTGATATATCTGCACCCAGTACATATACTGGACATATCTGCTATATAAGAAATAAAAGAATCTGTGTGGAAAATCATCATTATTCTCCGCCTCCGCTCCAAAACCATCCATCCAATCATCCCCTATGTATCCTCCGAAACGCCGCTGGAGATACCTCTTACTTCTTCTTAAATGTCTTGAATAAGCTAGGATAGTCATTAAGCCTGCAGGCAAAGCACTTCTTATTGGTGGGGATGTATTCCGGTATCAGACTCTTGCCGGTCAGATGAAGGTAACGGAAATGGTTGCCATGGGCAAATTCTCTGTAAGATGGTTCTGTATATAACGCAGTATACCGTAACCGCTTGACGTTTACAGTATATCTGCCGGCAGATTATCCCGTACCCAGCTCTGTGTCATGCCGGAGTATTCCATGAGGGCAAGGTTATATTCCACCATAAGATGCAGAAAGAAGGCCTTGCTCTGGGCATGTCTCAGGTACTTCTGTTCTTTAAGGGCCTCTTTACCTGTTTTTTGACTCCCTATACTTACGCAGAAACTCCAACTGCGCCTCATCATCAGCCTCCCTGTCAGAAGGTGTCGAGCC
>OGYA01002074.1_pt1 | contig 12060 bp, 6 predicted proteins | sample 1576401 | NCBI WGS metagenome assembly OGYA01 (sample SAMEA3541485, study PRJEB24748) | human gut metagenome | biome: human gut; feature: human-associated habitat; material: faeces | place: China | collected 2012 | reverse complement strand
CCTGTGTGTGGGGAGATGCCGCATGTATTATTCCGTGGAACGTATATCTGTTCAGCGGAGACAAAACAATACTCGAAAACCAAATTGAGAGCATGAAAGCATGGGTTGATTATATCCGGAAGATTAACGGAGATCATCATGGATGGAGACAGGTTTTCCATTATGGTGACTGGCTTGCTCTTGACCGTACAGGTGCCGCTGCGAACAGCGTGTATGGAGCGACTGATGAAGCATACATTGCAGACATCTACTACGCGGCAAGTGCACAGATTGTTGCAAAAGCAGCAGAGGTGCTTGGACTGGAAGAAACGAGACAGGAGTATCAGAAAATCGCAGACCGTCAGTGGCAGGTCGTGAAAGAAGAATATTTTACTGCTACAGGCAGATGTGCGGTGAAGACGCAGACAGGGCTTATTCTTGCACTGAAATATCATCTGTCTGAAAATGAAGAGCTGACAAGGGAGATGCTGAAAAAACTTCTTCGGGATAATAAAAATAAACTAAATACCGGGTTTGTAGGAACACCGCTTTTGTGCAATGTCCTGACTGATCATGGAATGACAGATGCGGCATACAGGCTGCTTCTGAATGAAGAATATCCGGGTTGGCTCCATGAAGTGAAGTTGGGAGCAACGACGGTGTGGGAGCGTTGGAATTCACTGGATGAGAGCGGACATGTTTCTAGTACGGGGATGAACAGTCTGAATCATTATTCGTACGGAGCTATATTGGAGTGGATCTTCCGCCATGCAGCTGGAATTGATGTGATGGAACAGAGCCCGGGAGGCAAGGTGATGCGAATCAGTCCAAAAGTAAATAGCGAACTGAAATATGTAAAAGCTGTTTATGATTCGGCAAGCGGATGCTATCAGTGCGGCTGGGAGATATCAGAGGATAATAAAATCACGGTCACTGTTACGGTTCCGTTCGGCGGAAGTGCAGAAGTGGTTCTTCCATATGCGTCGGAATCTGTATATGAAGATAAAGAAAATCCATTATTTGAAGAGGTAGAAAATGGAATCTGCCGTGTGAGAGCCGGAGAATATGAAGTCGCTTATGAGGCGTCACAGCCTTTAAAGAAGAAATACAGCATAGACTCGACAATGGAAGAACTGCTGAACCATCCGGATATCCGCACGTTTCTTTCGCAAATGATGGAAGTGGATATGATCCCGGATATTGCATATAGACTTTCACTCAGAGATGTCGCGAAAACATTCGCAAGAGAGATAAAAAAAGATGAGGCGCAGATGCTGGATGCGGCACTGGCAAAATTCTAATCAGGAGGGTTGCTATGGAGCTTATAAGGCTTAAAGTAAACAGTCAATATAGACCATGCGTGGACGAAGCACCTTATTTTTCATGGGTAATCACTAGTGATGAAAAGAATGTGATGCAGACATCCTATCATATCACAGTGAAAAATATGGACGAAGTAATGTGGGATTCTGGAATGGTAGAAAGTGATAAAAGTATTTTTGTGGAGTACTCCGGGAAACCATTACAAAGTCTCAGTGACTACAACTGGACAGTGGAAGTGACAGTTAATAACGGAGAAAAGGCGGCGGCATCCTCATCCTTTGAGACAGGATTTATGAAGAAAGAATGGACGGCCGAGTGGGTGAAATCTCCGTTCCCGATGAAAAAGGTAAAACCTGGAACCGGCGGCAGAATCCGGCAGAATATTTCCGCAAAGAATTTGATGCACGAGACGGTGTAAAACGGGCACGCGTCTATGCCACATGCCACGGAGCATATCAGCTCAGCGTGAACGGAATACGTCCGGACGACAGAGAGTTTGCTCCGGAATTTACCGTCTATTCTAAATATCTGTGCTACCAGACTTATGATGTGACTCCGTTTTTGAGAGAGGGAGGAAATGTCATAGGAATGCTGGTGGGGGACGGCTGGTATGACAGCGCGAACTTTAAACCGAGAAGCAGGAAGTTTAAAGCCGAACATTCTGTGTTATTTCAGATAAAGATTGATTATGAAGACGGAACGAGTGAAATGGTGCTGTCAGATGATACGGTGAAAGTTTCAGAAAGTCCGATTCGTTCATCAGATCTGTTTGCAGGTGAACTCTATGACGCACGGATGGAACAGGAAAACTGGAACTGCTGCGGATTCGATGACAGCAGCTGGAAAACCGGTATTCCATGCGGAAAAATTTACGTGAACCTGGTGGCTCAGTACGGGGAACCGGTGCGCCCGGTAAAAGAAGTGCCGGCAGTAGGAATGACAGTTAGCCCGAAAGGCGAGACGATCATTGACTTTGGACAGAACTTGGCAGGTGTTCTGCGGGTAAAAAGCAAACTGCCGGCCGGAACAAAAATGGTATTAGATCATTTTGAAACTCTTGATCAATATGGAAACTATTTCAACAATATTTTCATGTCAGAGAAAACAGGGCACAAGCAAAGTGATATTTATATTTCAAACGGGAAATTTACAGAATATATACCGCATTTTACATATCATGGATTCCGCTATGTGAGAGTGACATGCGATCAGCCGGTGAGCCCGGAGGATTTCACAGCGATTGTCCTGTCTTCTGACAATGAGGATCTGGGAACTTTCGAGACGTCCAACGAAGATATAAACCGGCTTTACGAAAATACAAGATGGTCTCAGCGGTCGAATCTGTTTTCAATCCCCACGGACTGCCCGCAGAGAGAAAAAGGCGGATGGACCGGAGATATCCAGATTTATGCAAGAACAGCCATGCTCAACGAAAATGTAACCCCATTTCTGACAAGATGGCTGCGTAATATGACCTTCAGTCAGCAGAAAAATGGGGCAATCCCCAATGTGATCCCCCTTACCGGAATCTATGAATTACTGGAGAAACTGAATCGGATCGTATACCGCAATTTTGAACCGGTGGGAGAAGCGGGATGGGGAGATGCCGCTTGTATCGTACCGTGGAGCATGTATCAGCTTACAGGAAATATCAGGATACTGAGAGAGCAGTATGACACAATGAAAAAGTGGTGCGACTATATCATCAACACTGCAAAGAAGCGTAGAGGCAAGATGAAACATCCAAAAGAAATTGACCAGTATCTGTGGAATACAGGACATCAGTACGGGGAGTGGCTCATACCGAGCCAGACAGTAGACGGAGCAGACCAAAGCGCTGCAAAACCTATCAATACTTCTGTATACTGCGCGCCAATCTTTGGATGGAATTCCTGTCGGATCATGGCAGATACGGCAGCACTCCTCGGGCATACATCAGACGAATTATACTATGATGACATTGCGTCCAGAATGAAATCTGCCATTCAAAAAGGACTGATCGATGATGATGGGAAGATGCCTCTTGATTTTATGGGCAGTTATGTGCTGGCAATCGCATTTGATCTTGCTCCTGAAAGGAAGAAAAAAAGTATCGCCGGACATTTGATCCGCAAGATAGAAGAAAACGGGGATTGTCTGGATACAGGGTTCCTGACGACGCCGTATCTGCTGGATGCACTCTGTAAGATCGGCAGGATGGACAAGGCATATAAAATCCTGCTCCAGACAAAGTGCCCGTCATGGCTTTATGAGGTGAAGCAGGGAGCGACAACAATCTGGGAAAATTACATTTCTTACAAGGAGGACGGGTCTCCGGTTATGACAAGCCTGAACCATTATGCCTTTGGATGCGTGGACGACTGGATGTTCCGGAAGATAAGCGGCATTGATATGGCTGCTCCCGGATTTAAGGAGATTGTAATCGCACCGGAGCCGGACAATGCGTTTACCAGTGTAAAACGTACTTATATAAGTGAGTACGGGGAAATCGCAGTCAGGTGGAGTATGGACGAAGGGAAATTTAAGCTGAAAGTAAAAATCCCCTGCAACACGACTGCCGTTGTAAAGATGCCGGATGGCAGATTATACAAGGTAGGAAGCGGAATGTATCAGTTTGAATAAAGAATCAAAGAAAACAAAATGACAGTATTTGCGAGAACTGACCGGTAAATACAGACGGTTAGTTCTCTTAATATGAAAGTTGAAAATAATAAGGAGTTAGGGATTATGAAAAAGAAAATATTGAAGATTATCTTAAGTATCGTTTTAATTCTGATTCTGGCTGTGGGAATCGGCCTGACATATTTAGTAGGGGCAGTAGGCGGTGGAGGACCGTTTGATTTTGTCTGGAAGAACAAACTGAAAAAAATGCCGGGAAACGCAGAAAAATACAGTCTGGAAAATATAGAACCGTTAGAAAACAGCCCTCTTAGAGGGAAGCGTATCTGCTACCTTGGATCATCTGTAACCTTAGGTCTGTACTCAATGGATGTTTCTTTCGCAGATTATATCTCTTACAGAAATGGCTGTGAGTATGTAAAAGAAGCCGTAAGCGGTACTACTTTAGTGGATAACGGAAAGACGTCTTATATCCAAAGGATGAAAAATAATATCGGTACAGATGAGAAATTCGATGCATTTGTCTGTCAGCTTTCCACGAATGACGCGTCGAAGGAAATGCCGATGGGAGAAATCAGCAGTTCAGAAAATCTGGAGGATTTTGATACACAGACGATAACAGGAGCAATGGAATATATCATTGTATATGCAAAGCAGACATGGAATTGTCCCGTGATCTTTTATACCGGAACAAAATATGACAGTAAACAGTATCAGCAGATGGTAGATGTATTGTTTGAGCTTCAGGATAAATATGGAATAGGCGTGATCGACCTTTGGAATGACGAGGAGATGAATGACGTTTCTGAAAAAGAATATGAAGTTTATATGGCAGATCCGGTTCATCCGACGCAGGCAGGATATCTGGAATGGTGGACGCCTAAGATGGAAGAATACTTATATCAGTTTTTAGAAAGATGATTATTATATTAAGTTTCGTCGGTAAACTGCTTATATATCGTTGGTGATTTGCCCTTTGGAATTATTTATAATTGAATCAAACAATGAAAGGACGGATAACGAAATGGAAAATTCAGTTACAAAAAGAGAAAAAATCAGTTATGGTTTGTATTTTATGGGACAGAATGTATTCTACGGACTGGTAGGATATATGACTACATATTTTACAGATATCGGCATAACGGCAGCATTGGTTGCGATCGTGGCGCTTATCACGAAAGTGTGGGATGCCATCAACGATCCGATCTTCGGTATGATCATGGATAAGGTGAATTTTAAGAAAGGGAAATTCCTGCCGTGGCTTCGAATATCTGTCATAGCGATTCCGGTGGCAACTATTCTTCTTTTTATAATACCTACCGGGATTTCCATGACGGCTAAAATCATATGGGCAACACTCGCTTATATGTTATGGGATACAGCCTATACCCTTTGCGATGTACCGATTTTTGGTATTGTTACCACGATGACAATAGACCAGAAGGAACGTGTTTCACTAAACAGCATAGGAAGATTGTTTGCTATTTTTGCAGGTATTGTTACAGGAATTGTCCTGCCGTTGGTACGGCAGCGGTTAGGCGGCTGGTCAACAACAGTAATTGTGTTATCTCTTTTGTCATGTGTTATGATGATTCCGATTTGTCTGTTCGCAAGGGAGAGAGTAATTGAAAAAGAAAGAGTCCAGAATGACGGGGCAGAAGAAAGTTATACATTGCGAGATATGGTAGAATGTCTGCGGAAGAACAAATATTTATTGATTTTCTTTGCGGCTCCGCTCATCAGCAGCCTGCTTAATGTTGGTGCAAATTGGGGCTTATACGTTGCCCGGTACTGCCTTGGCGGTGAAGAAGCTGCCTCATATGTTTCGATGGCGGTAATTATTCCGACCTTAATCGGTGCGGTTATGGCAGTAGGATTATGCAAAAAATATGATAAATTTAAAGTCTTCTATATTTCATATGTTTTCGCTTTACTTCTGGGAATTGTAAGATTCATAGCCGGGTATGAGAATATGATGGTGTATGTGATTTTAAATGCCTTAGGAGGAATTCCGCTGGGAATAGCAGTTATACTGCAGTATCAGTTTACGCCGGACTGCTACGAGTATGGACAGTACAAGACAGGATTAAAAATGCGTGGTGTAACGTTTGCAGCGCAGACATTTTTTACAAAATTAAATGGAGCGATCGCAACAGCAGTCAGTGTGTTTGCGTTAACTATAATCGGCTTCCGAGAGGGAGAAGGCGTTGTTCAGGCGGCAGGATTTGCCGATAAATTATGGACATTCAGCTGTCTTGGCAGCATTATCGGGGGTATTTGCACTCTGCTTATACTTCGTCTTTACAAGCTTAATGACCATGATGTCCAGCTGATGGCAAAATGCAATAATGGTGAGATCAGCCGTGAAGAAGCAGAGGCACAGATGATCAATCAGTATTAAGAAAAGAAAGGAGGACTTTTGCGATGGACAGAATAAAGGAACTGATTTCAAAAATGACGCTGGAAGAGAAGGCAAGTCTCTGCTCGGGCGCTGATAACTGGCATACGAAAGAAATCAAACGACTGAACATTCCGTCAGTTATGATGGTGGACGGCCCTCACGGACTGAGAAAGCAGGAAGGGGAAACGGATCATCTGGGATTGAATGAAAGTGTGAAGGCCGTTTGTTTCCCGGCAGCCTGTGCAACAGCCTCCAGCTTTGATGTTGACCTGATGGAACGGATGGGAGAGACGCTGGGAGCGGAGTGTCAGGCCGAGAATGTAAGCATGCTGCTTGGCCCGGCGGTGAATATTAAAAGGAGCCCGTTATGCGGGCGGAACTTTGAGTATCTGTCGGAGGATCCATATCTGGCAGGTAGGATGGCATCGGCATATATCCGCGGAGTACAGAGTCAGGGCGTGGGGACAAGCATTAAGCACTTCGCACTGAATAACCAGGAAACACTCCGTATGACGATATCTTCCGAAGTGTCAGAACGTGCGCTCAGGGAAATCTACCTGCCTGCGTTTGAGGAAGCGGTGAAAGAATCAGCTCCAAGAACCGTCATGTGTAGCTACAACAAAATAAATGGAGAATATGCTTCGGAAAACAGATATCTTCTGACAGATATCCTGAGAAAAGAATGGGGATACAAAGGCTGCGTCGTCAGTGACTGGGGCGCTGTAAATAACCGTGTGAAAGGACTGCAGGCCGGACTGGATCTGGAGATGCCTTATTCCGGAGGATACAATGACAGACAGATTGTGAAAGCAGTACAGGAGGGAAGACTGGACGAAGCTGTGCTGGATGAAGCGGTGGAGCGGGTATTGCATGTTGTATTTGCCGGTGAAGAGCAGCATCGTCCGGAAGTTATATCTGATAAGGAAACAGATCATAAAAAAGCAGCTGATATTGAGACGGAATGTGCGGTCCTGCTGGAAAATAACGGTATACTTCCGCTGAATACAGACAGAAAGGTTGCCTATATAGGGGAATTTGCCGAAAAGCCGCGGTATCAGGGCGGCGGCTCCAGCCATATCAATCCGTTCAGGGTTGTTTCGGCATTGGATGCTGCCGGAGAAAAAGGGCGTAGCGTGACTTATGCAAAAGGATTTTCTATGGAAAATGACGCGATGACGGAACAAGAGCTGGAAAAAGCGCTTCGGACTGCTGCAGAAGCAGACGTCGCGGTGATCTTTGCCGGTCTGCCTGAGATATTTGAGTCGGAAGGGTATGACAGAACATCCATGAAGCTGCCAAAATGCCAGGACCGGCTGATCGAAGAAGTGTTGAAAGTACAGCCTAATGTTGTAGTTGTACTCCACAATGGAAGCCCGGTAGAACTGCCATGGGCAGACCGGGTAAGCGCGATCCTTGAAATGTATCTAGGAGGTCAGGGCGTTGGCGAAGCCTGCGACCGGCTGTTATTCGGGGAAGCGAATCCGTCCGGCAGGCTGGCGGAGACATTCCCGTACCGGCTGGAAGATAATCCGAGCTACCTTCATTTTCCGGGAAATGGAAAGCGGGTGTTATATGGCGAGGATATCTTTGTCGGATACCGCTATTATGATACAAAGAAGGTTCCGGTGCGGTATGCATTCGGACATGGGCTGTCTTACACGGAATTTGCTTATGGGGATCTGACTTTGTCATCGGCTCAAATGACGGACGAGGATATCCTGACAGTCTCTCTCAAGGTGAAAAATTCAGGAAAGACAGAAGGAAAAGAAGTCGTACAGTTGTACGTGGCTGACCGGTGCGGCATATCGGAGAGACCGGTCAAGGAATTGAAAGGATTTGCCAAAGTTCATCTCCTGCCGGGAGAGGAGAAAACGGTGTCGATGGAAATTTCGGCGAGGAATCTATCCTATTATGAAGAACGTCTTGGGGACTGGTATGCGCCATCCGGAACATATCGGATCCTGATTGGCCATGCTTCTGATGACATCCGATTACATGCGGATATTGTGTTTGAAACAAAGAAAAAACTGCCTCTTCGCGTAGATTTCACAACAACGTTCGGAGAATTATTGGATCATACGAAAACCGCTCCCGTTATTACGGAACTGCTGGCGCCATTGGCAGCAGCGGCCGCATCAGCAGAAGGGATGAGTGACGAATACAAGAAGCTGGGAGAGCAAGTTATCCGGGAAATGCCGCTGAAATCTCTGCTGGGGCAGATGCCGGGAGAGCAGGTGGAACAGCTGATCGGGCAGCTGAATTGTTTACTTGCACAATAGGATAATTGAGGATGAGGTAGCGGTAAATGGTATTCGTAATATGGCAGAAGAGATTGTGTTGAAAGAATTGATTTACAGGTAAACAAAGAGCTGAAATCTTAAGCTTGGTAGGTAAAATGATGAAATTCCGTAAATGATTTTATGAGGCAAATCCATTATACTCGAATTACAGTGTACACAATGAAAAAAGGAAGGAGCTTAGAAAACGGCAATATGAATCAGATTTACGCAGCAAAAACAAATCATATCACGAATCCGGTGGGATTTTTACTGAATCCGGTGGTTTTTTCGTGGAAGGTCAGAGAATGCAGGGGAAAGAACCAGAGATGTGCCAGAATCCTTGTGGCAAAGGATGAAACCTTCGCGGATGTTCTTTGGGACACCGGGGAGGCAAAGCTCGACAGTCTGGCTGTAAAAGCGGAGATGAATCTGGAGCCTTGTACCAGATATTACTGGAAGGTAATCGTTACTACGGACGCAGACGAAGTGCTGGAGTCCGAAGTACAGTTCTTTGAGACGGCAAAGAGGGACGAGCCGTGGGTGGGAAAATGGATTACCTGCGACAGCAGGATGGAACGCCATCCCATTTTCTCAAAGCGAATCATCCCCCGTGGAAAGGTAAAAAAAGCCCGTCTCTATCTCTGTGGACTGGGGCTTTATGAGGCATATTTTACGGATGGAGACAAAGACCAAACAGACATTCCTCAATCCGCAAAAATCGGTGAGGAGTATCTGACCCCGTACTGCAATAACTACAATCAGTGGTTACAGTATCAGACGTATGATGTGACCGCGCAGATGCAGCGCGAAGGTGTGTTGTCCGTTCTTTTGGGGAATGGCTGGTACAAAGGGAGGTTCGGGTTCAATCAGACAGAACAGAAAGGATTTTACGGCGACGAGTGGAAACTGCTGGCAGAGGTGCATCTGGAATATGAGGATGGCACACAAGAGATAATCGGCACGGATGACACATGGGAAGTGACAAGAAGCAATCTGTTTTTTTCCAATATATATGACGGGGAGAAACGGGATGATACCTTGGAACCTGTCGAACCTGTCAGCGCGCAGCTTGCGGAGGCGCCGCAGGGGCGACTGACGGAGCGGCTGTCCCTTCCGGTGACTGTGCATGAACAGTTTACACCGAAGGAACTGATTCACACCCCGAAGGATGAATGGGTGTTTGACTTAGGGCAGGAGATTACCGGGATTTTCAAACTTCATGTCCATGAGCCGAAAGGAAAAGAAATCAGAATCCAGACAGGCGAAATCCTGCAGGACGGATGCTTTTATAACGAAAACTTAAGAACCGCTTTGTCGGAATATGTGTATATCTCTGACGGGGAAGAAAAAGACATTGTTCCGCATTTTACATTTTACGGATACCGGTATGTAAAAATCAGCGGGGTAACCAATGTCTCCTGTGAAGATTTTACGGGAATGGCACTCTACAGTGATTACGAAGGTACCGGCAGTATACAGACAGGAAATGAACTGGTAAATCAGTTGATTTCCAATGTGGAATGGGGCATGAAGGATAATTTCTTAGATGTGCCGACAGACTGTCCGCAGAGAGATGAGCGCATGGGATGGACAGGCGACACACAGGTGTTTTCGGGTACGGCATGTTATCTGGCGGATACCTATGCATTTTACAGAAAATATCTGTACGATTTGTATAAGGAACAGCTGATTGCCGGAGGGATGGTTCCGGAGGTGGTGCCGACCTTCGGTCCGTCGAAATGTTCCTGTGCATGGGGCGATGCGGCCTGTATCGTTCCGTGGAATGTCTATCTGTTCAGTGGAGATAAGACAATTCTCGAGCAGCAGATCGACAGTATGAAAGCCTGGGTGGATTACATCAGAAGGGTGGATGGCGAGCATCACGGATGGAGAAACTCCTTCCATTACGGTGACTGGCTGGCACTCGACCGTCCGGGAGCAAAAGAAGGAAATGTATATGGTGCGACAGACGAAGCGTATATCGCAGATGTCTATTATGCAGCCAGTGCACAGATTGTCGCGAAAGCAGCAGAAGCATTAGGAAAATCTGAGTTGCAGAAGGAATATCAGGAGATTGCCGATCAGCAGTGGACAGTAGTCAGGGATGAATACTTTACAGCGACCGGAAGATGCGCGATCAAGACGCAGACAGGACTTACACTTGCGTTAAAATATCATTTATCAGAAAATGAAACAATGACAGCAGAGATGTTGAAAAAGCTGTTCCGACAGAACAAGTACAAGTTAAATACTGGATTTGTTGGCACACCACTTTTGTGTAATGTGCTTACAGAGAATGGTATGTCAGATATTGCTTACCAGTTGCTTCTGAATGAAGAATTCCCAGGGTGGCTCTATGAGGTGAAACTGGGTGCAACAACTGTTTGGGAGAGATGGAATTCTCTGGATGAGAACGGACATGTCTCAAGTACAGGAATGAACAGTCTGAATCATTATTCTTATGGAGCAGTGCTGGAATGGGTTTACAGACATGCGGCAGGTATTGATGTGACTGAACAGAATCCGGGTGGAAGAAAGATGAAGATTCATCCGAAAGTGAATGCAGAATTAGGTTATGTGGATGTTTCCTGGGATTCTGCCAGTGGAAGGTATCAGAGCAGTTGGAAGATACTGGATGGAAATAAAATACAGTTGCGTTTTTCTGTTCCTTTTGGATGTGAAGCGGAAATCAGTCTGCCTTATGTAGCAGACAGTGTATATGAAGAGAAAGAGAATCCATTGTTTGTAAATGTGAAAGAAGGAGTCTGCCTTGTAGAAGCCGGAAACTATGAAGTGACCTATGAAGCAGTAGTGCCATTAAAGAAAACTTACAGTGTGGATTCCACGATGGAAGATCTGATGAGTAATCCGAAGATCCGTGGGTTCCTGGCTTCCATGATGGACGTGGATATGCTTCCGGATATTGTGTATGAGATGTCTTTGAGAGATGTTGCAAAAATGTTTGCCGGAGAAATTGGAGACGAGCAGGAAAAGATGCTCAATGCAGCATTGGGACAATTCTGAATAATCGCCGTTGCAACTCCACGATAAGAAATAAAGTCTCCTGTAGTATAATTCTCATCCGTAATCGGATTAGCAGAACCGAATGCAGCCGGTTTACCGGCACCTTCTACGTCTGCGTGCAGTTTGACTGCCGCATCTGGAACGACAACCCCATTTTCATCTACGATTTCAATTCGGACATAAGCAAGTGCATGACCGTTCGCAGACAGTTCTGTCTTCTCAGGAATCAGAGAAATATTCTGGAAAGAGACTGGATGTTGATCAGTTATTGTAACAATTCCTCACGGAAAATCTGACAAAAGATCCGGGATATGAACAGATCGAGCAGGGACTGATGATCCGCCTGTTGCAGTATCTCTGTCAGGCATATGTTCCGCAGTTACATACGGTTTCGGAGTAAACTTCACTGCGTTAGACAAAAGATTATTCACTATC
>OGYA01002069.1_pt1 | contig 12064 bp, 8 predicted proteins | sample 1576401 | NCBI WGS metagenome assembly OGYA01 (sample SAMEA3541485, study PRJEB24748) | human gut metagenome | biome: human gut; feature: human-associated habitat; material: faeces | place: China | collected 2012 | reverse complement strand
GTTGTTCCACCGATAGTCTCTTTCTGAATATACTGCCCGAAAACTCCCGAAGGAAAGCCGAAGCAGAATAAAACGATCCATAAAATGGGATAGATTTTGAAACTCATCATCTTTATTTCTTATTAGGTTGCATTTCGTTTATTTATTACCTCCTCCCGCATGATTGGCTTTATCAGGATCCTGCGAAGCTCTGACAGCATGTGTGTTGCCAACGGCATCGGAGAACACTTTCCCTTCATTCGTAACCACAAAGGCTTTATCGGCACCCGGATCGGCGGTAGACGACCAATAGCTGCCCGCCATCTGTTTTTGCGTACTCGAAGAAGAAATCCAGGTCCCGATCAATTCGCTGACAGAAGGGAGATACCACCACCCCTTATCGGCTCCAGGTTGATCTCCCACATTGTATCCGTTCGTTCCCCGATAACAGGTGTAAGCAGCCTCATAATTTGCCCAAGTACTTGGGGCTCCTTGCAACGCTAAAGTATTCGCACATCCATTCGTCAATGAAGTGGCTCCGCAATTTGAGAATGATGAACCTTCATACCATTTCAGCGTTTTCCTTTCCGGTAGGCTACCCGGATAGTATCCATCCGAAAAATAAGACTCTATACTGTTCGGGTATTTCCATTTAACGGCATTCGCATCATCTACTGTCGGCAAAGCAGTACCAACGGCATCGTATCCCGTAAGTTCTCCCGAGAAATAGCCCGGTATCAACCGGATGACATTGGTATCATCCCTACTGTTTCCTTTCAAGACAATGTTATAAGTCAGGTCGTAATTGGCGTACACACTGTAATCGGAAGTGAAGTTCTTTCCCAGAAACAACTGATAGATAGAAAAATCTGTTACAATATTCAAATTCTCGCCACCAGCGACCTCCTTATTCTCCAACCCGATAATCTGAAGGTAAGTGCCGCCTGTCGGCGCGTTATCGCGACGGGTATTCACTGTAGAGGTCAATACCGTCTGCTGGAGATTGATCGGAATATACAAAGGAGCCGTTTGAATCACAGGATTTGCGGCAGTTGTTGTAGCAAGTGATTTATGCCAAAAAAGGTCGGTTTGTTCTTTCAAATCCTCTGAAGGGAAAATAGCTTTTCTTCCAAGTACATTATAGTAGTTCTGCGTGGGAATATTCATCAAGGTCACATTCCACGTATGTGGTACCTCTATAAAATGTGGATAGGTTGTTGTTATATTGAATGTCACTCTTGCCACGGTACGCTTCAAAGAGATGTATAGCTGTTTGCCCGCAAAGATTTCGGCATCAGCCTGACCGCACATAACGATACCTGTCCTCTCCACATTCTTTCCGTTTTCCAGTAATGGATTTCCGTTTGCGTCTGTCAGTATGAGCTTGTTTTTAGGAAAAATGCCATCATCGGCCGTCAATGTCATGCAGAGGTTATGTAAATCAGCATAGGTAGATACACTCGGCTTTATATTCTCAAACGTACTCATATTGACGTTGGCTAAAACCACAATCCTGTTTTTTTGTTTATCCGGTGTAGAGGCAATCACCACCTCATCTGTCTTGATGGAACCATCCGGAGATGCAAAATATTTCTTTTCTACCAATGTTCCATCCGGTTTTGTCCCGTTAAACTGGAAACCCATGTACGAATAGACGGCGTTATCTTCTGTAATATCTGTAGTAGGTGTACCACCTGCCCTTGTGGCAACAGGTGTCGCCACAAGTTCTACGTCCATATCCGGCGAGGACATCCTGAGGACGGGCGGCATTTCTTCCGCACGTGTTTCCGCGTCAGACGAAGTATTATAATCGTCTATGCCCAGGGTGAGTTTCACGGCAACCGGCTCCACGGTTGAAGACGTACCGGAGTCGGGCAGCAAACGGTCCTCCGTACATCCTCCCAAGGCTAAGCAGACGATACATATCGAAGCCATTATTTTTTTTATCATGATAATATCGTTCATTTGTATATTGTTATCATATTCATTACTTAAAATCACGGACACAGCGCACGAAAGCCTTTTTTTTCTTGTCCTGAGGAGATAACACCAGACCCTTATCTATAATATGAGTGTTAAAATAACCAAAACACATAGCACTCCATGCTTCGTTTTTGTTGACTTCAGTTCCTGCCCAGTACATTTTTTTATCATTTTCTATACTTGAAAAATTCAAATCGTTATATGTATTCCCATTAGCTGCTACTATTAGAAATAACGCCCGTAGCTCGGAGGCTCTCGGAAGTCTCCAGTCATGAAAACCACCCCCGGTATATTGTCTGCAAAGTTCTTTAGCAACCAACTTACCATTTGCATCTTCCCACGGAACAGATAATATGGAGACATCATTCTTGGTTACATGAATTTCCTCACAAACCTTTTCTTTCCCTGCCGCATATAAGTTTATATCGTCACTTACTTTCATACCATCTGTGGGCAGACTTGCGGGATCCGGTGTATTAACAGGTACATAGTCTCCGTTACCACCATAGGCTACAGTGGTAAAATAGCTCTTGTAGGGATGCCCACCAAGAGTATAATATTCAGGCATTGGGGGATAGTCAGTCGAAAACTCTTCACTCGGCCAGGTACCTTGAGGCCAATTTACTTGTTGGAGCGTCTTCTCTAATCTTACCCACATATAGTCAGAGATAGGGGGATCCGCTATCTCACTTCCAAAATCACCATTAATTACCTCAGATGTCCAGTTCTGAACATTCATGCTCAAAGCAGAGTTATTGTAGACCAGGTTGTATGTGTTCTTATATCCCTGTCTGAAACCAAATAACTTACCATCCTCACTCTTGTTAAGGTAGCTCTTATCCAGCGTAAATGTTTCATTAATACCATTGACCTTCAATACGAGGACTATATCGCCGTCACCGACTTTGGCATCCATGAACGAGGGAACCAGAAACTCGTAGGTAACGTCCGTAGTGGACAATTCCACTGCCGGGGTTAATGTTACTCCTATCGGACCGGCGGTAGCTCCATCCTTTGCCAACCCTGTTGCCGGGTCAATAGCTCCCTTGTTTTTAATCCAACCGCCCCCAAGGTTATCCAAAGTAACACTACTTAAATTGAACACTTCATTATTGTTCATGTATTTCCTGATATTAAGAACGATCCACGTATAGGCATGCCGGAAGTTTAAAGGAATAGTTGCCACCGCTTCTCCGGATGGATGATCGAACGGATAGGTGGTACTGGTATTGTAGAGTAGATCCGTCTGTTTAAGGTCGGTCTTTGAGGAGAAGTCGAAAGGGATTCCATTCGTATAGGCACTTTGGGTGTTGGCTGGAATACACGGATAGTAGGCAATCACTTTTAGTGCCTTACCTTCCGGTCCTGTAGGAGTGACGCCTGAGCCGTCAGAGTTATTAATGAAAGTCCAATTCCACGGTGCGGAAGAACTGGAGCGTTCCATTTTGGCAGTCATATCTGATGATCCTCCGAAAATCTCATTCCCGTTCTCACTTTTAGTGATGGACATACCAAAAGAATAGGAATTTCCGGTAAAATCGGTCGTGGATGTAATACTCCTTGATTGGACAACTTCTGTCTTTTCTATGGACGCATTGAAGTTCAAAGGGACTTCCATTTCCGGTGTATCCCTTTCCATCCCGTCGTAGACATTGTTGTCGCAGCCTCCTGCCAATAGTAAAGAGCAGGCTGCCAGGATGATTGTCCGAGGCAGGATATATTTCTTATTTGTATCCATATTCATCTGTATATCGTTTCAATTACTTGTTATTTGTTTGCCTTACACAACGGATTTTCAATTTCTCTGTTTTCTGATGCCACGACGCATATCCGGGGCTTCCGGTAAAATCGACAGCCCATGCCCATTCGGAATTCAGCTTTTGCTGGTTATCAGCATTTGCTACCAGATATTCACTCCCGCACCAATAAGTCCCGGATAGCGGTGTGAACCCTCGTAATTCTTCTAAATTTGCATGATTCGCATAGATAAGCGCCAGCTCCGAGAGTCGCGGAAGTCTCCAGTCCTCGAATCCGTTTTCTTCCAGATTGCGGCATAAGTCAAAGGCCGTTAACGTCTTCGTTATTCCTTCCACTGTTCTCCATGGATGAGTCTCAGCACCCGATTCATCCACAATATCGTTACCGGAAACCATTAGCTCGGGAAAAGCACCTTCATAGTTAAAAGCATCTTCCACCGTAGCATATAACCTTCCGTTTTGTCCTCCATCAATATCCGTAATGTAAATGTTTTGTCCTTCCTTATAAAAATTATTGTAATCGAATGGAAGATTTCTATTAGTACCCCAATAATTTTTTTTCTTGGGAATTTGTAGTGAGGAACCCATAACGTAAGTCCAGTCCACATTCTCTCCATTAAATCCCTGATATGTCAGGTAATATCCCAAGACGGAAGGTATGGAGGCCGTTTGACCCGCAACCCATGGTTCAAGAGTGGCATCAAAGATTAAATTCTTCGGCTTACTTTTGTACGCAAGTTCGGCGGTGGCATAGCCTGCGGCTTTTACACTCTTGATGGTAAACTGGTATATGTGGTTGCGCAGGATATTCATTTTGTCATGGTTTCCCTCATCGTAAGTAAAGTCTATGCGGTAGAACGTTTCCGTCGGCGAGCCGTTATATCTACCTCCTACGATAATTGCCAAACGGTTGGTATGGTTGTTGTCATACACATTCCCCCATAGCAAATCGGCTTCGGGCAGATAGATTTTCCCTAAACAGTAAATACTGTTTGTTATGTATGCGTTACCAGTGTAAGTCTTGGTGGTAGTTCCTCCTCCGGTGACATCCGAAGGCTTGTCTATCACTATATCTGTATCTGATACACCGTCAGTCTTCCAATGGTAATTAGCCGCTAGCGGCATATATGCGTATCTCTGACCTGCTTTCCATACCTGTATTTGGGTGAGGGTGAAAGGTGCATTTTTGTTTTTAATCCATGAGGTAATAATACCACTCGTATCTTTTTTAGGCGTGCCGACACCGATATCCACACGTGCCACGGCACGAACCAACTTTGTATTGCCGGAATAAACAGAACCTTGACTTACCTGTACGGATTTGCCTCCCTCAATCACCCCGAACATGGGAAACGGGGTAGTACTGAAATCGAGAGGATCGGCCGTTGCTTCACTCGCGCAGGCTTGTTGCACCTCTTCGTAGCTCTTGCCATACAGACCGTAAAGAAAGCCGGAGCCGGAAATATTGGCGAGGATAACAAGTTTATAGTTATCAGAGGAGCTTACACTCTGCAACAGGGTGGCACTATAGGTTCCATCGCCAGTCTTTGTTCCTTCCGCCACGTAACGCAGGGTTCCGTAAGTATCACCGTCGGCATTGAACTGAAGAATGTAAACAGACTGAATCTCCCCGGTCTCATTGCCTGCCGAAGGCGTACCCGCATCGGAAGTGGATACGGACAGCCTGACAAGAACGGGATCGTCCTGCTGCACGCTGTAGCTGTCATCGTTCCGGCAAGCTCCCGTCAGCATGATTATCCATAAGAGTATAACCAATCTGTCCGGTCTTGCTATATAGTCAGTTTTTATCTTCATATTTATATTCTTAATCTTTTTCTTTATATCTCTCCAGGGATAAAAGAATCAATTGTATTCTTTCCAGACAACGGTCTCCCCCCAACCTGTAATTTCAACCCCCACATCCACCGAAGCTTTGAAATTCAACAAAAGGTTAGTGGTTTTGCCTACTATGGGGACAATCGGTTTGCCGCTGCCATCCGCCGTTATGCTTTTAAGCAAAGACCGGTTGTGGTAGATGTCTATTGTCAGCCCATTGCCTTCTGCCGTAGGGAAAAGCCGGAACATGGAAACCTCAAAGTCTTTGTTCGCGGCAAGGGTCATTGCCGGGGAATAGGAAGCGGGAGGGCCTCCGTAATTGCCGTTAAAATCCATGCGGCTGCTTGTTTCGCGGACAACGAGCGAGTAATTACCGTCGTTCGTGCCGGTGAGATCTTGCAAGCCTTGCAGGGTTATATTCATGGACGCCGTCATGCGGGAGACTTCTATGGTATGTTCTCCGCCACCGTTGGACGTTGTATTGTTTTCTATTTCAAGCTCTCCGTAGAACAAGTCGGAGGGAGAGGTAAATATGCCCTGTTCCGCCCTTGTAGATACGGAGGGTTTCAGTGATATGAAACCGTCGGAGCATGGATCGCCCTTTTTCAGGGGGCTGACGAGCATCGTACCGTCCTGCGTGTTGCCCATGGCTACGCAATGAAAGGTGGGGATGCCCGGATAATTAAGGATAACAGGTTCCATACCGTTCACGGGGAGTATGTCGAGCAGCAAGTCTTTGTCATTGAATACATAGAGGTTCATATCTTGTATGGTTTCTGCGGGTATATCTGCGGGCAGATTCACCTTCAGCGGGATACCCTTGAAACAATCATCGGTATTCTCGGCTATGCATCCCGACAACAGCAGCAGTGTGAACAGATAATATACGATCTCCGGGATGAACCGGAATTTATAGGCACCTGTCATAATGGAGATTCTTTCTTATTTTAGTTCTTGGTAGTTTGAAATAGCCGCCGCGGACACTGCCGCGGCAGCTATTTATTAATCAGCAAGCATGCCCTTTAAAAGGGAACTGTCGATCGCAATCGCAAGCCGGGAATTAGAGCCAGCTTTTTTCGATATTTATAGGATTTGCCCACTTTGCTGCAGTAACGGTAACATTTACGGAACTGTTAACGGTCGGTTTAGTCGGGTCGGTAGTACCACCACCACCGCTACCGCCTTGGTTTTCAGGTTTAAAGTTACCCTTCAAATTCAGGACTACGCTATATGTTTGACCCGCTTTAAGTTCATCCTTGTCTCCACCTCCGAAGTAAGTGGCAAAATACTTGGTGTCGTTAACTGCATCAGCCTTAGGTTTTGTTGTTGCCATTGTCTTTCTCCATTTCACTTCAACTACGAGTACTGTCGGATGATTGGCGATATCCGAAACGCCGTCGTTTGTGAAGGTATACCAATGTCCGATATCCGAAATTGAATTCTTTGCGGCAGCGGTTCCTTCGACAAATTTGTCAGCAGCGGCCTCTATGTTGTACTCATCGTATTGTTTGAAGTCGGTGGGTGCCGGGGCTGCCCATGGAGCGGTCCAAGCTACACCGCCGGTATACTTTTTCTGGTTTTGTGCGATATAGTCAGCACCGGCATCGGTAGTAGGAAGGAACTGTGTCATTCTCTGTACGCTCATCAGGTAAACGCGGGTGATGGTAAAGTTCGCATCATCAGTCGTGGCGAAATCATTATTCTGGACATATTTGTTGTCCTTAACCGATCCACCATTAAATGTAATTTTCGTGAGCTGTATTCTGGCTGCTAAGAAGTGTAACTGTATTGTTACAGAAGCTTGCATTGTCTCGTCTTTTTTCACAAACGGATCCAAATTGCCTATCCCCGACATATAGAGATTAGCATCCTTTTGGGTTATCCCGCCGGCTGGAGTATCAGGAGTCTTCAGTATATCCGTTAGCACAGCCTTCAGGGCAGTCTTAGTTGAAACAGTGGCAAACAGTTGGCCTGCACCCGTCAGGTCTCCTGTATTGGCTATCACAGCCACTTCTGTAGCGTCCGTCGTGGTTGACACACTATTGGCGTTCACAGATGCCGGAGTACCGATATATTTCTTCGTAATAACGACTCCATCCTTGTTAAAGATAAACACTGTAAGATTATTTACCGTACCATTTTGGGCGTCCAGATCATTAGGTATCCCCGACGCTCTGCTGCTTGCCCGTTCACCGGTTCCGGTTAATTTAATGATGACTTTCGCTTCCGGAGCATTGCTTTCTCCACCGGGAATCTCGTCGTCGTTCTGCGAACAACTTGCCAATGCCGCTATCGCGCACATGGACAATAATAAACTTTTTACTTTCATTCGTTGATGTTTAATTAATTTAAAATATTTTTTTCGTTTGGTTTAAAGCTCTATTCTATAATAGAGACTTATTAGCGATAAAAACAATTCTAAAATCATGATTAACAATTCATTAGAAATTTCCAGTTCCTAAGGAATATTAAATAATTATAGAATCATTTCTTCTCAACAAGAGAATCAGCAGTGTTTCAATACTATATGAATTGATTTCCGGCATCATGTTGAAACATTGCTGAAACAAAACGAGAAAAAGAAACAAAAAGAACAACTTATGAATAAGAAAACATCGCTGAACGAACTGCTCTATATACAGGAGCATCTGTCATGTAGAAATTACCATGAAGAGTTGGTAAATGGATTCAAATATATTGAGTTTAAAAAGGATGAAGTCATACTGGAAAAGGAGATTTTATGGAACTATATCGTATTCTTGCTTGAGGGAGAATGTGTCATTAACTATAATCAGTACAAAGACCGAAAATTCCAAATGGGATCAATCATTTTGTTACCTAAAATGGCCACAATAAAAATAGAGGTAACGGCAGGTACCCGCTTGCTTTCATTGTCGTTCGGAATCCCTTTGAATCTCTGTGATAAGTTTGCGTTGCAATCGTTAACAGGACTTTGCAGCAAACTCAATTATAATTTTGAACCGGTCGATATACGTTATCCGCTACCTCCTTTTCTGGAGCTTGTAACGCATTGCCTGAAGCAGAAGATGGGCTGCGGACATTTCCATAGTTTGTTGCAGCAGGAATTGTTTTTTTTACTGCGAGGCTTTTATACCAAAGAAGAATTAGCTCTTTTGTTTTATCCGATTCTGGCAGCAGAGTTGTCATTCAAAGATTTTATCATCGAGAACTGTGCCAAAGTAAATAATGTGAATGAACTTATTTCACTTTCAAACATGGGAAAATGTAACTTTTACAGTAAGTTTAAGCAGGTATTTGGAACAACGGTCAAACAATGGTTGCTGAAACAACGTAATCAGCGTATTTTAAATAAGGTGATGGAATCGGAAACTACGATTGGAGAGTTAATGGAGGAGTTCAATTTTGATTCCCAGGCTCATTTTACACATTATTGCAAACAACATTTCGATTGTACGCCAAAAGAGCTGATTATGAAGTATCAGGCTATGGATCAGTAGTTTTTGCATAAATTATATCCGCAAATACAAAATGTAAAAAAAAACATTCTTTTTGGCAATAAATGTAAATTGCAGATGGCCTATCTTTGCAGTGTGAAGCATATATATCCTATGATTTTGCTAATTGCATCTCTATTATAGAATAGAGTGTTATAAAACACACCTTTTTAAAATAAGATGACTCTGCATTATAATAAACTGTTGATCAAACCATTGATTCTCTCCAGATTAGTCCGATCGAGTTCTTTAAGATATACCAAGGTCATTTCTTCTTTCGTGTGGCCTAAACCGGTGCTGATTGTAGCAACGGGTGCGCCATATTCCCTCGCCAATGTTGCCCAAGTATGACGAGCCGTATATGTTGTCAGTGACGGAGCAATCCCCAATTTTTCGGATATGGTTTTCAGGTGCCTGTTTGTCCGCCCCAAAGCTACGCGGTATTGTTCATATTCGTTTTTATCCGTTTGAGGGTTAATCACAGGTTTGATTATAGGGAATACATAGTTATCCACATTCTCTTTATTAATCCCGTATTCATCCAGAATAGCCTGAATCTGGGGAGTAATTGTTATCTGAATAGTCTGTTTTGACTTATGCCTCCTATAGTTTATTGAATTTCCACAAATATTTTTCCATCTTAAAAAAATAATGTCTACAAAAGCCATTCCTTGGGCATAGAAGCCGAATAAAAAGAGAGCCCGGGATTGCATCAGTTCCGGATTCGATTCAAGTTCGAATTGCGTTAACCGCAACATCTGCTCCTTATCCAAAGCCCGTTTTACGGTTTTGCACGGTTTGGTGCAAACGTCTTTGAACGGATAAGTACATTTGGGCACGAAGCCGTCTTTTACAGCCAGGTTATATAAAGTCCGGAAGTTACGCATATAATATGCCTCCGTATTCTCACTGACTCCATTGCAAGACAAGAAATCCTTGTAGCAGGTTACGAACCGTTGGTTGATCTGGGACATTTTCACCTGCTTTGAGCCGATAAATTTTGCCAGAGAGGAACGTGTGCTGCGATAGGCTGCCGCAATACCATCTTTTTTCATTGACTTTTTCCAGGCTATCTGTGAGTCAATAAAATCTAATAAGATGTATTTCCTCGCAGATTTGTGAGCAACAGCGGAAGCTATGTCATTCACGGTATATTCATCTCCAGCCGCTTCAAGCCGCTTTATCTGCAGATAGAACGATCTGGTCATCTTATGTAGTTCCCGGCTGATCTTGCAATCGGCGTAATTGTTGGAACTGACCTTTTCTAAAACTGGTATAAATTCATTTTCCTTCATACGGTATTTAGTATATACAATCTCTTTTTTCCTCTGGTGAAGAAGTTGGAATACCACAGGGTAACTTCTGTCTTTCAATGCTCTCGATTTGTTTAGCTTTAATTTTACTGTTGCCATAAATTTTAATTTGAGTATAACATAATTAATTTTTCGGCAACAAAGAAAGGTGATTTCGACAAATACGCACAGTACAAGCATCGTCCTTTTTTTATGCTTTAACACCGAGAAAAAAAATATGTCACAAATGTTCTGAACAAGCGCTTTCGGAAACTCTGTTAGGACAAGCGCTGTTCAAAAGGTAATGGCCTGAAATTGGATCCTATCACACCGGTTTTTGCTCATGGATCGAGCAAAACCATCATTGCAGAGTTGCTAATTTGCAACAATCTTCCCAATCGTTTAAGATCACTTCTTAAATTGTTGCAAATATAACCCTATAGATCCACATATAAACTACCAATCAGCGCAGAAATACTGCGAATCAACAACGGGTAATCTATTTAGATATAAGATTGTCTTTATGTCCGTTTCTTACCTGCATCGGAGTCCCCCCTAAATGCTTCTTGCAATAGAAATTAAAGTGTGAGGAGGTGTTAAACTTAAATTCGTACATGATTTGCTTTAATGGAATATCGGGATCCTTTAGTTTCTGAAGGATTTGCTTGACTTTACGTTCTTGCATCCATTTATAAGGGGTTTCATCAAAGTTTTCTTTAAAAAGCTTCTCAAATTGTCTCATACTGTATCCCAACAAGTGAGCTAATTCTTTTGAGGTTTTCACTTTTGAGTAATTACCTAAAATTATTTCGACAAAAAGCGGACTGTTACCCAATGACATATAAAATATCTGTGCTATTTCTTCCTGAGTATAAAAATGCTTGAACAACAGTTGCATTTCTTTGCATTTGAGAAGGTATAGATGGTGACAGTTTATTCCAATATCTACATAGTTTTTAATTTGATAAACCAGACTTTTCATTTCCTCTTTCATAGGAATACCCCGGCATAGGAATTTCACTGTACTTTTCCTCTTGAAAAGTATTTTATTTTTCACATTCGAACATGGAAAAACCGATGCATTGTACCCTGTAAGCATCAGGGTTGTTTTAGTAATTGCTTTCCATTTAAATTTATTATTCTTGGGTAAGAAGAACATTTCATTTTCAGATATAGGACGGTTGATATAGTGATTAAAATCAATGATAATACCTCCCGTAAATAAGAAAACAAAATAATTACTTGTTTTACTGCATAGTTCCAGAGATTCCCCGGCTTTCATTTCGATGTACTGAGGTATAACCTTATAATCCGGAGAATAATAAGGGCATATTAGTTGGTTGGGGCTTAAGTTTTGCATTTATTATATATATATGGGTATATCGCAAGTACATTTACAGTCAGCATACATCTTTTTTCAATAAGGTGCACTCGATATGCTTTTAAAGACAAGCAGCCAATTATCAGAGCTACTGTTTTGTTTGTTTTTCAAGTACTACACATAGCTCCATTATGAAAGGGTCCATCTGATTTATGAACGCAAATATAGATAATAATATTTAATATAAAGAGCTTATAATGACGTTTTTTTCAGAAGCAGTTTCCTTTGACACACACATGATACATTCATTATTAGAATCATAAATTCTCTCTACATTATCTAAATCATGTATTGTTTAGTTTAGAGGTTCTTCTTCAAATTTGGTGGTAAATTCTTTATTTCTTTATTTTCAAGTTGATA
>OGYA01002023.1_pt1 | contig 12305 bp, 8 predicted proteins | sample 1576401 | NCBI WGS metagenome assembly OGYA01 (sample SAMEA3541485, study PRJEB24748) | human gut metagenome | biome: human gut; feature: human-associated habitat; material: faeces | place: China | collected 2012 | reverse complement strand
CAAAATATTCAACAAACCCGTCATGGCGCATCAAAGCAGCCATTGGTTTAGATTTTATCGACTTGTAAACAACTTTTACCTCTTCATCTAGTACATCTATATAATCATCATATACTAGACAAGTCGACATATATTGTTTATTCTGATAAATAAATTTCAGATCCATTGTATCTGGAACAAAATCAACAGATTTTGTCATAGAAGTATTCACGTTCTCTTTACAATCATCTATCAAGTCATTAACAAGACAACAAACAAAACATCATTAACACCGATACCAATAATTCTTTTTTCATCATATTTGTATTTAGAACATTAAAAAGATTCACCTTTTTGATTAATCATAATTTGAGAGAAACGATTATCGCATACAATACCAATAGATAGACTTCTCTCCTTTCCTATATTAGAAGCAACAGAAACAGAAAGATATTCTCCTCCATTTTTCTTTATTAAAGTATACCAATTACCTCTTATTGTATCCAACTGCTGATTCATTGACTCCTCCACTTCTTTAACCCGCATATACCAATGCGTCTCGCTGGCTTTTATATCAATTATTTGCTTATCCGAGCTAAGATTGACCATTTGGCTCTCAAAAATATCGGAGCCTCCCTCAGAGGAATCTTGCTTATCGCAACTACAAAACAAGGCAACACATATTAATATCAATAGAAACCTTTTTATCATTATCATCGCTAATAAATTAATAGTTTGTTATATATATCTGAACATTATCATCAAAGTATGGCTGCATATCCGGATCTGGCTGTTCCATCCTGCTTATAGTATACCAGCCATCAGAATCTGAAATTCCACTAGTAAATCCATGTCCCCAATTACAATGCACTAAAGTAACTTCAGAATTCGCATTCACTTGAACACCATCCCAAATCCAAACGTGACCAGACTGAGGCTTTTTTCTCGTTCCTGCGGAAATATGAGGATTTCCCCTTTGTATATTCCTAGATAATTTATTAATATCAACATTCGCATCATTATCACATTCTATTGAATATCCTTGTTTAGATGTTAAATAAGTCGCTATTTTGCGAGGGTCGTCCAAATTTCCTTTCCTATCAGACCATTTAATTTGACATCCTACTCCTATCTCATAACATAATTGACTTACTTCAAAAACCAAAGGATTGTCTCTATCTAATTCATAACTAATTTTAGGATTCCGAGTTAGTTCAAAAAAGTCATATTTATAGGGAAGTCCTGTATGCACATCACGAACACTGGACGTGAAACGTTGATAATAGGCTACAACTTGAGCAGTAGCTACTGCCGCACATCCAACAGGCGCATGCCCTTTCAAGTATCTGTCAGATTCCACTGAAGCAAAATATGGGCACATTGAATTATATGGATAATCTTGATTCCAATGAGTTTTAACGTGTGGTCCAGATATAACACCGATCACTTGTCGAGCTTCTCTTAAAGAGGGTTCTTGATAATACTTTTCTATATCTGCCTTTACTACGGATGGGATCGACTTTATCGCACACGCCAAAGGATATATTTTAGCGGTGTCACCTATTGAACCTTTTTCCGTATAAGCATATACCTTATTGAGGCGTTTATCTCCAGTAGCTATGGAAAATCCTTTTGTTCCATCTTCTGAATGAAAATTTACAAGATACAAATCAACGGTTGTTGAGTCCGGCATTGTTTGATCACCACTTTTTGTTAATATCGTTCCATTTAGATCAATCATACAAGTGGTTTTAACACATTCATCTATTATTATACCTCCCGAAGGTATATCAGTAGACTTAGATATAAATCTATTATCCTTATTAGAGGATGTCATTGTAGCAAAATTTTTAACAAGCTCAACTGTTAAGTTTTTTGTTAGATCAGACTTTTCCTCTACAACATTCTGAGGGTCAGCTATTAGCACATCCTCTTCTTTATCACAACTCCCTATACATACTAGAGATATAAAAAACAACAGATACAAATTCGTTTTCATAATCAATTACTTAGAATAACAATAAACATTATATAACTTTATGTATATGAGATACCAATAAGAAATGATATATATCCTTATCCAACTTGATTAAAATAATATATACCCGTTTCTTATAAAATTTCCTTAATTCACTTTTCTTCCTAATAAAAATCTATAACCTATACCAATACTTAACGAATGATAATTAGCATTTATTCCTGAATTCTTATCTTCCTCACCCAAAGACAAATCATAGTTTATAGCGATACGCCATTTATGAATATCTATGGCCGCAGAAGAGGAGATTCCCCAATCAAAATTATTTAATCCCTCAAAGACTGATTTATGACTACACGCATCTTGATTCCCCTCCCAATAATGTTCTTCACTATAACCTCCTTCCCAATAATCTTTCACACTAATACCAGCATAAGGGCCTAAGCCAAAACTTAACGCAAGCGATTGATTCAAAGAGTGAGTATAAGTTAGTAAAAGTGGAACCTGTAAAAAATTACGCTTCAATTTATTAGTATAAGGCATCTCATATACGACATTCTCAAGAGAATATTCATAACGACCAAAAGCAGGTCCTAAACTATATCCCCTTGAAGCATAAAACAGACCTGTTCTTACACCAAAATTAGAATATATTTGGTTTTCTATACCAAGTCCTCCTTTTATGCCAGTACCCCAGCCATCCCCAAAATCATTCCGCTTAATAATAGAGAAGCTAACATCTGGAATTATAGACCACTGTGCTCTTGCCTCTATACATAAGACAAATAAAAAAAGAAATAATATTGTCTTTTTCATCTACAGATCAATAAAATATTGGTAATTCTAAATCAATATTATCCCCTAAAATAATCAAGCGAAGATTTTCCGTACAGTTAATCATAGGAACACAATAACTCTGAGGAGAGGATATCAATAATGATTCTTCATAGACTAAAGTTCCACGATCATCGACGATCCATATAGACACTTCACCTAGCGATCTCATAAAATGGAGCGTCAACATACTCTCTGACATTTCCACTTTTACCGGATCATGAGAAATAGAACGTTCTTCTTCTTTATCAAGATCCCCTTTCTTCTCTTCAGCCATCACATGTGTACACAGCCCAACACAACTCAACAAAGTCAAAAATAAAATTCTTTTCATCCCATTCATTTTTTGATTGCAAAAGTATCCGATAAGGTTGGATTCGGGGCTAAAACTTTGTTCGCTTTTTGTTCGCTTTTTGTTCGTAGAGTTGTATAAGACTAAAGATCAGCGATTAATTCATCCAGTTCATTCGGGGTTCCATCCTCTCCCTTTATTTTTTTATAAAGCCGTTTACGGGATGAGGATACGGAGGGTTTGGAGCGACCCAAGATTTTTGCCATATCAGTTACCTTGACTGATATCTTTATCAAGTAACAAATCCGGAGTTCTATCAATGACATTCCCGAGTATAGCTGATATAGACGATTCGTAAAATTATTGTATGTCTTATCTAACTCCTTCCGTAAAGCATTCCAATCTTCTTCCCTGATTATCTGATCTGCCTCATTCGTGGAATGGAATTTCATATAGATATCCGAATGCCTTAAATCCGACTCTAACAAATCACGCTCGGTACGCCGCAACTGTATTTGTTCATTGGTCACTTGCAAAAGTTCTTTTCGCACATGAAGCAATGAATTTGTATCTTCATGGTCTTTAGATAGTAAGGTTCCCAATTCATTCAATTTCGCGTTATTCGCTTCTACATATTGAAAACTTCTCTCATATTGTTCTTGCTTTTCCCGCTGAAGCGCCTCAAACTGCCTAGCCAACCGCTCTTTCTGCCGTTTCAGTCTATATATAAACAATAAGGTTATCGAAAGCCCCAATCCGAACAAGGATAATATCCGGTAAATACGAATCTGCATCCGGTCATTCTCGCCCTTTAGCCGTAAATTCTCAGTTTCCCGCTTCTGATAATTATACAAAGAGGTCATTTTACGGATTTCCTCCGAATCGGTTATCTTGCGGATGGTATCTTGCACTTGCTGGCCAAGACGAACATAGCGAATAGCCTCCCGATAATTCAACCGGCGCTCGTACAAAAGCGACAAGTACTCATAAATAGCGTCTCTCACATATAAATCGGGACTATCCAAACACCTCCTTAAATAGTAGTCGGCAGAGTCCAATTTTCCCACCTCTAAATAAATATGTCCCAATGTAGAATAAGTAGGATACATATTCCGACCTACGGAATCTTTTAATGATTCAAACAAACATTCAAAAGCCTTATCATACATTCCCATTTCCCGATGAAGATCTCCTAATTCTGTTGATATACCGGAATAGCGATGCACCAAGCCTATCTCTTTCGCTATATCGGCAGCCTTTTGATAATACAAAACCGCACTATCATTCTTATTGATCGCATCATACACCCGTGCGATGTCTCTCATCACAAGAGACAAGCTAGTGCTATCCCCCTTTAATAACTTATATTGAGCCGCTTTCTCATGCATACGGATCGCATTCTCATACACATTTTGATAAAAATAAAGCGTACCCATCTGCGAATAGACATTGGACAATAATCGGTACTTTCTCGTATCCCCCGCCACATCCAATGCCTTTTGGAAATACTTCAACGCTTCCGGGGCATCGTTCAGATCCCGGTAGACACGGCCCATATAGTAATAAGACTCCAGTAATTTATCCCGATCGCCATATGTCTCATAGAAAGCGGTGATTCGTTTAATTAAGGAATCGGATGTATGCCGGACATACATCTTATCATTGACCTTCAAGTCGAGCAAGTCATAATACATATGCTGTTCCTCATCAAAGAGCGAAAGGCTATCCCGCAATCGATCCAACAAAGGCCGGGCCTCTTCCGGATTTGTATCCGCAAGGGATTCGATCCGCGACAGGGTAGCGGGGTAAGGCTTCCCCCGATGATCGCAAGCATAAAAAGCCGAGATCAAGACCGACATCAAGAGGATGTATATACGAGGCATTGGAAATCTGTTTTATCACTTAAACGCAACAAAGGTAAAAAATTAAAGTGTAATAGTTTCATTGATATTTATACAAACTTTTGAAAGCCAATACGTAAAGTACGCTACGACCGGATACTTACAGGTTTTGCTTTTTACTCTTAACAAAAAAATACCAGATTTGCTTTTTGCCCTTAACAAATCCATGTACTTTTTGCTATCTATCTTGAATAAATCGTATATTTGTCATTCAATCAATCAGCGTATGGATAGTCTATTTATTAAACAAGAACGATTACTGGCACAAACGAGTACCCATATCATAAGGGAACTCATGAACCAAATTCACTGGGATAATCCTCTGATCGCCATCAGAGGATCAAGGGGTGTCGGAAAAACAACACTCATGTTGCAATACATCAAACTGAATTTCCAGCCGGGAAGCAGGGAGGTACTTTATTGCACGCTCGACAGCATCTATTTCAGTAATCACACCCTATCTGAACTGATTGAGCGGTTCTATTTGCAAGGAGGAAAACAATTATTCCTTGATGAAGTACATAAATATCCCACTTGGAGTAAAGAGATAAAAGAGGCCTACGACCTGTATCCATCTCTACGAATTGTTTTTAGCGGTTCTTCCCTATTGAATATATTGAATGCGGATGCCGATCTTTCCAGACGTTGCCTACCGTATAATATGTACGGACTTTCCTTCCGGGAATTTCTCATGTTCTATAAGCAAATTGATATACCTGTCTATTCCCTACAAACGATACTGGAAGATCCGGGAAACATTTGCCGGGAAATAAATGAGAAATGTCGCCCCGTACAAATGTTTAACGAATATCTCCACGAAGGGTATTACCCCTTTTTTACGGGTAACAGAGAAGATTATTATATTAATATCGAGAATGTGGTCAATCTCATTATTGAGCAGGAACTCCCGTTGCTGTGTGGCGTAGATCCTGCCTATACACGGAAGCTAAAGGCTTTGATGGGTATCTTAGCTACCTCTGTTCCTTATGAGCTGGACATCACGAAACTAGCGGGAATGATCGGACTTTCCCGAAACTCTGTCATCAATTACTTACAGAATTTGGACAAGGCGGAATTGCTCAAGTTATTGTACTCGGATTTACTATCTGTCAAAAAGATGCAAAAACCGGATAAGATTTACCTACAGAATCCCAACCTATTGTACGCCATAGCTTCCGCTCCCGTACAGATCGGGACGGCAAGGGAAACTTTTGTCGTCAACCAGTTATCCGTAAATCATAACGTGGAATATGGAAAAACAAAAGGTGACTTTATCGTAGACCATACCTATACCTTCGAGGTAGGAGGAGCGGATAAAACATTCAAGCAAATAGCGGATCTCCCCGATTCCTTCATCTTGGCTGACAATATGGAGTTCGCCACCGGCAAGAAACTACCGCTGTGGATCGTGGGATTAACCTATTAAAAAAACACGTACGACTTTTTTTTTTAAAAAAAAGCGGTATCCAGCTTGCCGCCGGATACCGCTTTTCATTTATCTTTACCGATCAAGAAATCAGCAACGAGGCTTGATCTGCTTGAAGAAGTCATTACCCTTGTTATCTACCAAGATAAACGCGGGGAAGTTCTCTACCTCGATCTTCCAGATCGCTTCCATACCCAATTCCGGATATTCCACGCACTCGATGCTCTTGATATTGTTCTGAGCCAAGATAGCTGCGGGGCCACCGATAGATCCTAGATAGAAACCGCCGTGATTCTTACAAGCGTCCGTAACTTGCTGGCTACGGTTACCCTTCGCCAACATGATCATGCTACCGCCATGGCTCTGGAACAAGTCAACGTATGAGTCCATACGACCCGCCGTCGTCGGGCCCATAGAGCCACAAGCCATACCTGCCGGAGTCTTAGCCGGACCCGCGTAATAAATAGGATGATCCTTGATGTATTGGGGAAGATCCTCGCCACGATCCAAACGCTCCTTCAGTTTAGCGTGAGCGATATCACGGCCCACGATGATCGTTCCGTTCAATGACAAACGAGTAGATACCGGATATTTATCCAATTCCTTCAAGATATCCGCCATCGGTTGGTTCAAGTTGATCTTGACAGCGTCGCCCTCACCCGCTTGGCGAAGTTCCTCCGGAATCAATTCGCCGGGATGGCTATCCAACTTCTCGATCCAGATACCTTCCTTATTGATCTTACATTTAATATTACGGTCCGCGGAGCAGCTTACACCCAAACCAACCGGGCAAGAAGCGCCGTGGCGAGGCAAACGGATGATACGGACATCGTGAGCCAAATATTTACCGCCGAATTGAGCGCCCAAGCCAATATTCTGAGCGGCGGCCAATACCTCTTTCTCCAACTCCACGTCGCGGAAAGCACGGCCACCCTCGCTACCGGTCGTAGGCAAGCTATCGTAGAAACGAGTAGAAGCCAACTTCACCGTCAATAAATTCTTCTCAGCGGAAGTACCGCCAATCACGATCGCGATATGATACGGAGGACAAGCGGCCGTACCCAACGTCTTGATCTTCTCTACGAGGAAGGGAACCAATGTACCCGGATTCAAGATCGCTTTTGTCTCTTGGTATAAATAAGTCTTATTGGCGGAACCACCTCCCTTTGTCACGCAAAGGAACTCATACTCCATGCCTTCCGTAGCCTCGATATCGATCTGGGCCGGCAAGTTACATTTCGTATTTACCTCGTCGTACATATTCAGCGGAGCGTTCTGGGAGTAACGAAGGTTCTCTTCCGTGTAGGTCTTGTAAACACCTAAAGAAAGCGCTTCCTCATCGCAGTAACCGGTCCAGACCTGCTGGCCCTTCTCGCCGTGGATAATAGCCGTACCGGTATCTTGGCAGAAAGGAAGTACGCCTTTAGCCGCTACCTCGGCGTTGCGAAGGAATGTCAAGGCCACGTACTTATCGTTGTCCGTAGCTTCCGGATCGCTTAGGATCTTAGCGACCTGCTCGTTGTGAGAACGGCGAAGCATGAATGATACGTCGCGGAAAGCGGCGTTAGCCATAGCGGTCAAACCTTCTTTAGCGACTTTCAAGATCGGTTTTCCTTCAAACTCAGAAACGGAAACATAATCTTTTGTAAGCAAATAATACTCTGTTGTGTCCGGTCCCTTTTGGAACATCGGCTCGTAGTGAAACGGAGGTGTTGCCATATCTTTAGAATTTAATTATATATTGGTTTTATTTAAGTTTGTCCGTACTTTTCGATTGGCAAACTTAGCGAAAAAACTTGATATATAGATCATGGGGTAAAGAAATATAGTTATATTTGCCCGATATGAAAAAGTTGACCTCTTTATACATTGTATTCCTGCTAACGATGCTAGGTTTTCAAGGAAATCTGAAAGCGCAGGTTAGCCACGGAGGCCGCCCGCTTCCGCTATCGCTCATGCGAAGTACAAACGGACAGATGTTTAAAGAAATGCCTCCGTTCGACGTCCAAGAGGAATTGCGTATCGACTCGCTGAATGAGAGCGACCTAAGAAGCGGTTTCCGTTTTGCCTATAAATTCATAACGGATTACAATCGGTACAACTCGGGCGTAACTTTCACCGGGCCGGATGGGACACGTGTATGGAGACTCGGGATCTACTCGCCCGGGGCCCTTTCCATCAACGTGCTCTTCTCGGAATATGAACTGCCCGAAGGCGCCCAGCTCTTCCTATATAATGAGGACCAGACACAGATATTAGGCTCGTTCAATCACCTAAACAACTCGGAGTTAAACCTATTGCCGGTCTCTCCTATCCAAGGGGATCGCCTGATCATAGAATATCAAGAACCGGCCAACGCCTCTTTTCAAGGAAGACTGACCGTCGGGGAAGTCAACCATGGCTACCGGAGCTTGCGGGGGTTAGAACCGGGAGACAACACCTCACTGATCGGTAAAATTCCACCGTTAGCTTGCTATCAAGATGGGACAAACGATTACGCCCAATGGGGGCAAAGCGTCGTTCTCCTGATCATAGACGGAAGTGTAGGGTGCACGGGCACCCTGATAAATAATACGGACAATGACGGAAAGCCTTATCTACTCACCGCCTCCCATTGCCTGAACAAGCAATTCACGATGAAAAACCCCGATTATGAGAAAATAGCCGGAAGTATCGTCTGCTTTTTCAACTTCAACAGCCCTTTCTGCGACCCGATCCTAAGGGGAACGGAAGAGATGTCTACCGCATCCACTTACTTCAAGGCGGTTAATGAAATGGCAGACATGGCCTTGTTGGAACTTACCGCCACACCTCCGGTTTATTACAGGCCTTATTACGCAGGCTGGAACGCACAAGAGGTAGGACCTGCCCCCTATACGTGCATCCAACATCCCCAATACTCGGTAAAGCGAATCAGTATATCCGATGAGGATCTGGCTCCCTTTACCTTGACAGATCCAAACATGATTTTTTACGAGAACGCTCATTTACATGTCAAGACTTGGGAAGTAGGTTATACGGCCAGCGGTTCCTCCGGATCTCCTTTATTCAATGCCGACGGAGAGATTATCGGAGCGTTATCCGGCGGGCAGTCCAGTGAGAATAGTCCGAAGAATGATTACTTCTTCTCTTTGAAGAAACCCTGGGATGCGATCGATACCCCCGAGAGACAGCTCAAATATTGGCTAAACCCGTCCGATGACGAGACCAAGGTTTGCGAGGGACTTGATCCGTATAAATCAACCCCTTGTTTCCGGTTGAGCAACATCTATGACTCCGGTAATCAAGAAAACGCCGAATGTACGCTCTATCCCGGGTCTGAAAAAGCGTATTTGTTCGGGAACAACCCCGCCAATATCACTGAATACGCGGAAGCTTACCAAGTAGCCGAAGCGGGTACCTTATACGGAGCTTATTTCGTAACACCGCCTGCCGGAGCGAATTACAAACAGATGGAAGTGGAAGTTACCGTTTACAGCGGCGACTCTAAGCCTTCTACATTATTATATACGGAGACATTCCAACCCACCTACAGCAATAAATCGATATTGGACGATACGTTTATTGAGACCGCAAAATCCCTAAATCGGTCACAGGAAAGTTATATCCATTTCTCCAAGCCCGTGAACGTTAGCGGAAAGTTCTACATCGGCTATAAGCTCAAGAGCGTCCCGGAGAACACATATTTCTCCGCTTACAATTTGCCCAAAGGCAAAACGACCCGGAATACGGCTTGGGTTCATGATAAAAACGGCTGGAGACAAGCTACCGAATATACGCAAGCAGGTTTTAGCACCTCCTTGTTTATCGATCCCGTCATTCAATACGGTAACCCCGTCAGCAACGAAAAGCTCGAGGCGAACGAGCAGGTACTCATTCATCTCGGTCCGGAGAAAGGCATGGTACACCTTGTTTTGCCGGATGGAATGGAGAAAGCGACTTATACATTGCACTCGGCACAAGGAAAAATGTCGGAAAACGGAGAGATCACGGACAGGCAAGCTACACTCCATTTCCTAAAATTAACATCTGGAGTCTACTTTCTAACCGTGCACTATGGCGAGAAGCATTATACACAAAAGATTATATTTTAATCAAAAAATATACAATAAGACTTCTGGGAAACCATCCATTGAAAAGAATGGCAAGAGGTACACAGCCATATTTTTTCAATAATTCTACCCATATTTTATGTATAAAACAAGCCTAGGATTCATTAATAAGTATTAATTAAAAAGATTTTATCGCTTCTTTGCTATCCATAACAAAAAAATACTTTAGTTTTGCACGATAATGGCTAAGGGATAATTTGGAAGTGAATATATTAACATAGTAACATTTTAAACTTACATCAAGATTATGAACAAAAAGTTTTTATTGCCATTCTTCGTATTGGCAGCCATTTTAACTCTTTCTTCTTGTTCAAACAAGTTGAAACCGTTGGCAGAACAGTACATTAAAGCAGAGCCGCAGCCGCTAGAGGCTATCGGAGGCAAAGTTCCTGTAACGATCAACGCGACTTTCCCCGCTAAATGGTTCAACAAGAAAGCTGTTGTAACTGTAACTCCGGTATTGCGTTACCAGGGTGGCGAAGCTTGGGGCACTTCTTACACTTACCAAGGTGAGAAAGTAAAAGGTAACAACCAAGTAATCCCTCAAAAAGAAGGCGCTAACGTAACTATGAAGTCTTCTTTCACTTACAAACCCGAGATGAAAAAATCAGAATTGTATTTGACTTTCGACGCGAAGATCAAAAACAAGACTGTTAAATTGCCGGACGTAAAGATCGGTGAAGGCGTTATCGCTACTTCCGAATTGGCAGACGCAGCTACCGCTACAGCAGCTATCGCAGCTGATAAATTCCAACGTATTATCAAAGAGGCTCATGACGCTAACATCATGTTCTTGATCCAACAAGCTAACCTTCGCGCTAAAGAATTGAATTCTGACGCTATCAAAGAATGGAAAGATCTTGTTAAGAACGCTGACGAGGCTCCGAACCAGAATGTAGCTATCGAGATCAGCGCTTACGCTTCTCCTGATGGTGGTTTCAAATTGAACAACACGTTGGCTGAGAATCGTGAAGGAAACACTACGAAATATTTGAACAAGGAATTGAAGAAGATGAAGGTTGATGCTCCGGTTGACGCTCGTTACACAGCTCAAGACTGGGAAGGCTTCAAGGAATTAGTTTCTGCTTCTAACTTGCAAGATAAAGACTTAGTATTGCGTGTGATCTCTATGTACCAAGATCCTGAGACAAGAGAGAAAGAAATCAAGAATATCTCCGCTGTTTACTCTGACTTGGCTGAGACTATCCTTCCGCAATTACGTCGTTCTCGTTTGACTGCTAACATCGAGATCATCGGTAAGTCTGACGACGAGATCAGCGCTTTGGCAAAGAGCAATCCTTCTGAGTTGAATATCGAGGAAATCCTTTACGCCGCTACATTGACTAACAACGACGGTGAGAAGATGGCTATCTATACAAAAGCTTCTGAATTGTATCCTAACTGCTACCGTACTTGGAACAACATCGGTATGATGGCATTCAAGGCTGGTGATTTGGCTAAGGCTGAGCAAATGTTCAACAAGTCTAACTCTATTAAGAATAACGCTTCCGCTAACATGAACTTAGGTTTGATCGCATTAACTAAGGGTGACCAAGCTAAGGCTCAACAATTGTTCGGTAACGCTGCCGGCGTAAACGAATTGAGCGAGGCTCTTGGCGTTCTTTACTTAGAGCAAGGCGAATATGCTAAGGCTGTTAACTCTTTCGGTTCTGTTAAGACTAACAACGCTGCTTTGGCTCAGATCTTGGTTAAGGATTACAGCAAGGCTTCTCAGACTTTGAACGGTGTTGCTAATCCTGACGCTGTAACTTCTTATTTGAAG
>OGYA01002013.1_pt1 | contig 12391 bp, 9 predicted proteins | sample 1576401 | NCBI WGS metagenome assembly OGYA01 (sample SAMEA3541485, study PRJEB24748) | human gut metagenome | biome: human gut; feature: human-associated habitat; material: faeces | place: China | collected 2012 | reverse complement strand
ATAGTTTTACAGGAAATGTGCTGCAGGCTGACTATACTAAAAAAATGGCAGTCAGCATGATCATGCCAAATAGTCTTTTTTCTTACAAATGCGAAATAACAGGAGCAAAGCTGAAAGAATTATTGAAAGCTTTTGTGGAAGGCTGCGAGGGCGGATTTATTCCATTTAACCGCGGTTCACTGCCAGTTGTAAGCGGCATTTCTATGGGGGTTAAGGAAAATAGCGATGGCTATACATTGACTAGCATTAAAAAAGACGGAAAGACAATCAAAGCTTACTACTCAGGTGGTACACTTGCAAATGAGGCAGCTATGCTGATTAAAGATGCAATGAACTGCAAAGTTCCACCAGAGGACGTTGAAGGATATATGCTCCAGTTAGATGGCAACGTAGTAGTTGACCTTGGAGATGATGCTTATACACAGGGTAAACCACATCCGATGATCGATCCTGCAAAACGTATTGAGTGTATGCAGGAAGCAGTAGATGATCCGTCTACAGGAGTTGTTCTTCTTGACATCATGCTTGGATATGGTTCACACGCAGATATGGCAGGATCATTGATCCCGACAATCAAAGAACTTCAGGCAAAAGCAGATGCAGCAGGAAGAAAAGTATTCTTCATTGCTACAGTATGTGGAACAAGAAGAGATTATCAGGGATATGATGAGGCAGTTAACAAATTAAAAGAGGCTGGAGTTATCGTATGTGAGAACAACAAGCTTGCATGTCAGACAGCTATCCACGCTATCGGAAGAGATTTCCAGGAGCCAGAGAAAGAGATTCGCGCAAAAGAGGTTGTTGCATGTGAGAAACATACACCAGCTGAGACATTAAAAGAGCTTCTTTCTGAGAAACCACGTATCATCAACATCGGACTTAAGAGCTTCGCAGAAGTTGTAGAAGAGTTTGGATGCGAAGTTGTACAGTATGATTGGGCTCCACCGGCAGGCGGAAATGTAAAACTTATTAAGACTCTGAACTTCTTAAGAAATTACGAAGGAATCGAAGAGAAGAACCGTGAAGTGATTGCTAAGGTTGTAGCAAGCCAGCCAGTATTAAAAGATAACGTTCGTGCAAAAGAAGTAATTCCAGAGTTTGCTGAAAATAATGGAAAAGTAATTCTTCATGCAGGTCCTCCGGTAGATTACAAGAATATGCCAGACCCGATGCAGGGATCTTGCGTAGGTGCTGTAATGTTCGAGGAGTGGGCAGAGACAGAAGAAGAAGCTAGAAAAATGCTTGAGAATGGCGAGATTAAATTCATCCCTTGCCACCATTGCAACGCAGTAGGACCTATGGGTGGAATCACATCTCCTAACATGGCAGTATTTGTAGTTGAGAACGAGACAGGAGCTAACAGAGCTTACTGTACAATGAACGAGGGTATTGGTAAAGTTCTTCGTTTCGGAGCTTATGATGAGGAAGTTGTTAACAGACTTCGTTGGATGAGAGATGTTCTTGGTCCAACACTTGGAAAAGCTCTTCGTTCTATGGAGAATGGACTTGCAATTAACCCACTGATTGCAAAAGCAATCGCAATGGGTGACGAGTTCCACCAGAGAAATATTGCAGCTTCTCTTGTATTCTTAAAAGAGATGGCTCCGCTTATTACAGAGATGAAAGACATCAGCGAGAAAGACCGCTATGATGTTATCAAGTTCCTTGCTGATACAGATCAGTTCTTCCTGAACATTATGATGGCTACAGGTAAGGCTGTTATGGATGATGCACGTAAAGGAACAGACGGAACAATCGTTACAGCAATGTGCCGTAACGGATATGAGTTCGGTATCCGTATTGCTGGTATGGGTGACGAGTGGTTCACAGGTCCGGTTAATACACCACAGGGACTGTACTTTACAGGATATGATGCAGATGATGCTTGCCCGGATATGGGAGACAGTGCTATTACAGAGACATTTGGTGTCGGTGGTATGGCAATGATCGCAGCACCGGCTGTAACAAGATTCGTAGGTGCTGGCGGATACGAGGATGCTCTTCGTACAAGTAACGAGATGATGGAAATCGTTACAGACAGAAACCCGAACTTCACAGTTCCTACATGGAATTTCCAGGGAATTTGTCTTGGAATCGATGCAAGACTTGTAGTTGAGAAAGGTATCACACCAGTAATCAACACAGGTATTGCTAACAAAGTAGCAGGAAAAGGACAGATTGGAGCAGGTACAGTTCACCCGCCAATCGAGTGTTTCGAAAAAGCTATCGTAGCATACGCTAAGAAGCTTGGATTCGAGGCATAAGTCCGGAAGATAGGAGGCAGCCATGGAAAAGAAAAAAGTTGTCATTGCTCTTGGCGGAAATGCGCTTGGTAAAGATGTAGAAGAGCAGAAAGAGGCAGTGGCTAAGACTGCAAAAGTAATTGTTGACCTTGCACAGCAGGGATTAGATATCATCGTAACACACGGAAATGGTCCACAGGTCGGAATGATCCAGAATGCTATGGACAACCTGGTTGTTACGCATGAGAATTATAAACAGGTTCCGCTTCCGACAAGCGTGGCAATGAGCCAGGGATATATCGGAATCGATCTTCAGAATGCAATTAAGTACGAGCTTTACAGCCGTAACATTGAAGGAAAAGTATCTACAATCCTTTCACAAGTAGAAGTAGATAAGAATGATCCGGCATTCGAAAATCCGACAAAACCAATCGGAAGGTTCCTTACTAAGGAAGAGGCGGAAGAAAATGAAGCAAATGGCGTGCGTTGTATGGAAGATGCAGGAAGAGGCTACCGTGTAGTTGTAGCTTCTCCGATGCCACAGAGAATCCGTGAGCTTGAGACGATCAAGACACTGGTAAATGCAGGACACATCGTGATTACATGCGGTGGCGGTGGAATTCCGGTAATCAGTGAGAACGGAAAACTGGTCGGAGTCAACGCAGTTATTGACAAAGATAATGCGAGCAGCCTTCTGGCAGCTCAGCTTGGAGCAGACTATCTGGTTATCTTGACAGCCGTAGAAAAAGTTGCAATCAACTTTGGCAAAGAGAATCAGGAATGGCTCTCAGATCTGACTGTAGAACAGGCAAAAGAGTATATTGCCGAGGAACAGTTTGCAAAAGGTTCTATGCTTCCGAAGATTGAAGCAGCAATTCGTTTTGCTGAGTCAGGAGAAGGAAGAAGAACATTGATTACACTTCTTGACAAAGCGGCAGAAGGAATTGCCGGAAAGACAGGAACTGTGATCCATCAATAATAGTTATATCAGATGTGGGAGTTAACCCACATCTGTAAGTAATGAGAAGAAAATAGGAGATGGAACAAGATGAATATACCAGTAAATCTATTTATGTGGATTATGGCGTTCCTTCCAATTGCGGCACTTCTGATCTTAATGATCAAGTGTGGCTGGGGAGCGACCGAGGCGGCACCGGTAGGATTACTGATAACGGTAGTTACTGGAGTTGCTTTTTATAAAGCAGACATTACGCTTCTTGCTTCCGAAAGTGCGAAAGGTGTGTGGAATGCACTGATCATATTGATCATTGTATGGACTGCAATTCTGATGTATCAGGTTGGAGATGAGGCAAAAGCATTTTTGGTAATCCGTAATGGTATGCGTAAACTTTTGCCAAACGAATTGCTTCTTGTACTTGCAATGGGCTGGATTTTTGAGAGTTTCCTTCAGGGAATCACAGGATTCGGCGTACCTGTTGCAGTAGGAGCACCTATTTTGATCGGTATTGGTGTGAAACCGCTGTGGGCAGTTATTATCCCTCTTATCGGTCAGGCGTGGGGAAATACATTCGGTACACTTGGAGCTGCGTGGGATTCTCTGGCTATGTCAGCCGGACTTGCTGTAGGAAGCAGTGAGTATCTTACAACAGCTATGTGGACAGCATTTTTCTTATTTATCTGGACAGCAATCGGTGGTTTTGCCACATGCTGGTTCTACGGTAAAGGAAAAGCACTGAAAAAAGGATTTGTAGCCGTAGCAATTATGGCAGTCATTCAGGGAGGCGGAGAACTTCTGCTGACACAAGTAAGCACAACATTGGCTTGTTTCATCCCGGCAGTTATTTCATTGGTAGTCATTCTTCTTCTTGGAAGAACAAAAATGTATAAAGATGAGTGGTGCATTGAGGACAGCCCGATCATGAATCGTGATTTTGCTGCAGCCGATGGAGAAGAAGAAATTCCGGATATGACACTTGTTCAGGCATTTGTACCATATTTTGCGTTATCTATTATCACACTGGTGGTATTACTTGTAAAACCACTGAACACAGTGCTTGGACAGTTTAAATTTGGATTTGCTTTTCCGGAGACATCTACGGGTTATGGTTATGTAAATAAAGCAGTAGATTGCTTTTCACCATTAGCTCCATTTACTCATGCAAGTATGTTCTTGTTTGTATCAGCGATCATTGGTCTTGTTTATTACAAAAAGCATGGCTGGATCGGTGAAGGTGGTACGAAGAGAGTGTTTGTGAAATCTGTTTCCATGACAATGCCGTCTGGTATTGCAGTTATCGGACTTGTTATTATGTCAAAGATTATGGATGGAACAGGACAGACAGTTGTACTTGCAAATGGAATTGCAAATGTACTCGGAAAAGTTTACATTATCTTTGCACCATTTGTAGGACTTCTTGGAACATTTATGACAGGAAGTAACATGAGTTCCAATATTTTATTTGGAAGTTTCCAGATGACAACCGCAAAACTTCTTGGGGCTAATACTGCTGCAATCCTTGGAGCGCAGTCAGCTGGTGGTGCCATCGGAGCTGCAATCAGCCCGAGCAAGATTATTCTTGGTACGACAACAGCAAGTATCCTTGGAAGCGAAGGCGAAGTTATGAAAAAGCTTATGGCGATTACAATACCGGCTACGATTTTGATTGGAGCAGTATTGTTTGTTATGACAGCTTTATAAGAAAGTCTTGAATCTGGAAAAAGGAGTGCTGACAATGGAGAAGAATAGCTTTTTTAAAACTAAAGAAGGTGGACTGACATTAGCATTTATCGTAATTATGATTGCATTTGCTATTATGCTTTTCGGTTTATATACCGGGACAACCGCAGCCTGTGCAGTTGGATTTGTAATCATGATAGCAGCTATGTTCTATTCACCGGTGAAAGTGTTTATCTTAACACCAAAACATAAGTAATTATTGTAACCAGAAAGGAAAAAAAGACTATGGGAACAGTGGCAATTGAAGAAGTAACAGGAAGAATTGCTGAAAACTTAGAGTGTTTAAAACGTTTTACAGCAACACCAGGAGATGGATGTACAAGACTTCCATTTACAAAAGAGGCTAGAGATGCCGTAAATTACCTGAGAGAGGTTATGACAGAGGCTGGTCTTGAAGTACATGAGGACGAGGCCGGAAATGTAATCGGTATCTTAAAAGGAGAGAATCCAGATCTTCCATGTGTTATGATGGGATCTCACTATGATTCAGTAGTAAACGGTGGAGACTTTGATGGAATCGCCGGAGTTGTATGTGCGATCGAAGCTGCAAGACAGTTAAAAGATGAAGGATTTACACCAAAGAGAAACTTTGCAATCGTTGGTTTCTGCGATGAAGAGGGTATGCGTTTCGGAACAGGATATTTTGGATCCGGAGCTATGCTTGGACACAGAGATGTTGAATATTGCAAACATTACAAAGATACAGATGGAATTTCTATCTATGATGCCATGAAGGGATATGGACTTGATCCAGAGAAGATTGAAGATGCAAAATGGCCGGAAGGTTCTATCGGAAAATTCCTTGAGCTTCATATTGAGCAGGGACCGGTTCTGGATGCAAAGAATATTGAGATTGGTCTTGTAGATTGTATCGTTGGAATCCAGAGATATATGGTAACAGTAAACGGAAGAGCTGACCATGCCGGAACAACTCCAATGGATATGCGTCTTGATGCTGTTGATGCAGCAACAAAGGTTATGTCTACAATCCCAGATTGGGCAAGAGAGAAAGCTGATGGAACAGTTGCAACAATCGGATATATTAACACGATACCTGGTGGAATGAATATTGTAGCTGAAAAATGTGAATTTACAGTTGACATTCGTTCTAAGAGCAACGACAATATTAATGATATCGCAAACAGAATTCGTGCAGCATTAGACCGTGAAGTGAAGGCTATGGGTGGATCCTATGACATCGATACAAAGCTTGTGATCGAGCCAGTTATGCTGGATGAAGGTATGCTTGATATCATGGAAGAAGACTGCAAAGCAAGAGGATATTCTTATATGAGACTTCCTAGTGGAGCAGGACATGATGCACTTGAGATCGGTCAGGTGCTTCCGACAGTTATGATTTTCGTTCCAAGTAAAGATGGAAGAAGTCACTGCCCGGTAGAGTTTACAAAGTATAGTGAATTTGCAAAAGCTTCTGTTGTTATGACAGGTCTTGCTAAAAAGCTTCTTGCTGAGTAATCCGAAAAAATAATTATTTATGAATGGTGATTCGAAAGGCCGGAGGAAGAGATATCCTGCGGCCTTTCGAGAAAGAAACGGGGAAAAAGATATGGGCGAATTAAATCCGATGTACAAAAGAGAAAACTTACGATTGTTAAGAAGAGCTTTAAGGCTGACTCAAAAAGAATTCATTGACAGATTCTTGTCGGATGAAGAAGGAAAGCCAACTATGAGCATCGCGACATTGTCTAACCTGGAGGCAAAAGACGGTCCCAGAATGAATGATGTCATTATCAGTGTTTCAGAACAGCTTGGAATTGATTCTATGCATTTTTCTATGCCATCAGAAGAATTTGCCGAGAAGATACATATTCTATTACCGGATGATGTAAGCCCGGAAGCGCTTGGAAAGCTTCAGTCTAAAAAAGGCAGCATTAATCAACTTTTGAATCGCCTGACTATGTATTTTGCAGAGCAGATGTTTGATAAGAGTCTGAAAAAAGGGGATAAGATAGAGTCAGATCGTGTACTTGCGACAAAACTTGGAGTTGGACGTTCGGCGGTACGTGAGGCATTGAAAGTTCTGGATGTGCTTGGCATGATTGATATCCGGCCGGGGCAGGGAACTTATATTAGTGGAAATGAAGCAAATTTTTTCGTCATTCCACTTTCCTGGTCTTTATTTATGAATGGCAATCAGACAGAGTCTATTTTGGAAGTGAGAGATCTTCTGGAAGTGAAAGCCGCTTATCTGGCAGCTGACTGCGTAGATGATCGCGCTCTGAATCGTCTGTATGATGTATCACATAAAATCCATCAGGCATATGTAGAGCAGAATTATAAGAAGTTTCTGGATGCAGATTTGGAGTTCCACAGCAGTATTGCAGAGTGTTCCGGGAATACTGTAATTTACAGTATGCTTCAGACAATCAGTAATCTGATGCGTCATGTCAGTGAGACGGGAATGATTGACGGACGACAGCTTCAGGAAATTTATGAAGAGCATCAGAGAATTTATGGTCTTATACTTGCAAAAGACGGAGAGGGTGCCGCAGAAGCTATGGAAGAGCACATGAAGAGATCAAAAGTCCGTTATAATTACAGATAAGATTACATAAAACTGTTTACATAGTCATTAACATATTGAAAAAGAAATAAAAAAGTTTCGAATATAATATCAAAAAGGGACTCCCCTGCAAATTTACAGAATGATGAAGTGATATTTGATTTGTACCGTACCTCACAGTATTGCCTCGAATTTCCTGTAAATTTGCAGAGGAGTTCTTGTAATTTGGAAAAGAATAAGATATAATATTGCGGATTGTGTTACTAAGAATAGAACATAATAAAATAGGTAACTAGATAATAAGGCATAGAATTAGAGGTGATAATATGGAAATGATAATAGATGTACTTGCAGATGCGTTGGCAGATTGTTTAAAGATGCTTCCATTTCTTTTTGTAGCATTTTTATTAATTGAAGGATTGGAGCATTATTCGACAAAATTGACAAGAAAGGCACTGGAAGATGTAGATAAAGCAGGTCCGGTTGTGGGGGCACTCGTGGGCTGTGTACCACAATGCGGATTTTCAGTCATGGCTTCTAACCTCTACGCAGGAGGGATTATATCGGTAGGAACATTGCTTTCTGTATTTCTTGCAACATCAGATGAAGCAGTATTGATCTTGCTTGGCAATCCGGATCAGGGAAAGACAGTTCTGACACTCCTTGCGGTAAAAGTTGTGATTGCGGTCGTAGCAGGATACATCATTGATCTTTTCCTGCAGAAACAAATTGCAACTCCAAAAGAGTGTGGAAATCTCTGTGATCACTGTGGATGTCATGATCACCACGCCGGACTTTTAAAACCAGCACTTCGCCATACAATTAAGATATTTCTCTATCTTTTTGTATTTACAGCAATTTTGAATTTTATTATAGAAGTAATTGGGATTCAGACATTATCCGAATATCTTCTGGCAGATAGTATTTTCCAGCCAGTGATTGCAGCACTTATTGGATTGATACCTAACTGTGCGGCTTCTGTTGTAATCACGCAGCTTTATATCAGTGGTGCAATTTCATTCGCATCTGCCATTTCCGGTCTCTGTACCGGAGCAGGAATTGGATTGGTTGTACTTTTTAAGGTCAATCGGGATAAACGTGAGAACATAAAGATTGTACTCACTTTATATGCACTTTCAGTGATTGCAGGAATGGTTTTACAAATCTTCGGATTTTAAGTTGTCAAATTGTGAAAAATGCTGTCGATAAGCGACACGAATTGACAAAAGGTTAACATATTCGAAATTGATTTTCTATTTTGATGTGCTATAATAAATGTGTTCACACTTGAGATATACCTTTTTGTGAGGAGGATTTATTATGGTAACAAAAAAAGGGACACCTGTAAAAAAGACAAAAGATGTAAAAATAGCTGCAAATGTTATGGCTGATTTGATAAAGACAGAAGAGAAAGCAAAGGCAGAAGTTAAGACCGAGATAAAGCCACAGACAAAAGAGAAAGTAGAGGCAGAAGCTAAGACCGAGATAAAGCCACAGACAAAAGAGAAAGTAGAAGCTAAAGTTGAGAAGGCTGCTGCAGATACAGTAGAAAAGATTACGAAAAAAGCAGTGAAAGGTGCAGGTGCGGCAAAGACTGTAGCAAAAGCTGTAACAAAGACTGCGACAAAGACTGTAAAGAAAGCTGCTAAGAAAGACATTAAAATAAAAGCATTTGTTGAGTATTATGGTAAGCAGGTAGAAGAGAAAGACATCATTGCCCGTGTGAAAAAAGCATGGACGAGATCTGGTAAAAAAGTCGGAGACATTAAAGAGATGGATCTTTACATAAAACCGGAAGAGAATGCGGTCTACTATGTGATCAATGGAACAGAAACAGGAGCTGTAGAATTCGAGTAGGAAGACAAAAAGAAACAGATAGTAAAAGCTGGCTTTTACTATCTGTTTTCTTTTGTTATGTATAGCGGTCATGCCGCTGTTACGTGCTGAGTGGTGGGAAGCACACCAGCCACTTGTGGTGTTTATGTGGATCATATTACTTGTAGTGCCATTTGCAATCGTTTATGGTGCAGGCGATACATTTGAAACAGTATTGGAATGTATCGTGAATGATTATCTGACATTTATTGTTCTGTTATTTGGATTATTCTGTGTATCTGGTAACATTACAGTTGGAGGAGATTTTGCAGGATCACCGAGAGTAAATGCATGTCTGCTGGCATTGGGTACACTGCTTTCCAGCTGTATTGGAACAACGGGAGCCAGTATGCTCATGGTTCGCCCGGTCATTAAGATGAATTCATGGAGAAAAAGAAAAAGACATATTATGGTATTTTTCATTTTTCTGATTTCCAATATGGGTGGCTGTCTTACGCCAATCGGAGATTCGCCGCTTCTAATGGGATTTATGCGTGGAGTACCATTTTTCTGGAGCATGCATTTATTGCCAATATTGATTTTTAATCTGGTGATTCTGTTATTTGTATTTTATCATCTGGATAAAAAGGCATACCGTAAAGATATTGCGGAAGGAAGAAAACCGGATATCAGCAGACCGGGAACCGAATTTTATATCGAAGGACTGCACAATATTATTTTACTTGCAGCATTTCTGTCATTTAAGACAACAGACAGTTCAATCCGTACAAAGAACCATTTTACGTGGGGAGCGATCAAAGAGGTTGCAGTTTTGTTTATCGGAATTTTTATTACTATGCAGCCGGCACTGATGCTGCTAAAATCTGTTGGACCAAACCTTGGAATTAGCGAGCCGTACCAGATGTTCTGGGCAACAGGAGCGCTGTCCAGCTTTCTTGACAATACACCGACCTATCTTGTATTCCTGACAACTGCGGGAACACTTGGATTAACAGGAGGTATTACAACGGCTCTTGGACAGATTCCGGTGAATCTTCTAGAGGCTATTTCCTGTGGAGCTGTATTTATGGGAGCAAACACATATATAGGAAATGCACCGAACTTTATGGTAAAAGCGATTTCTGATGAAAATGGTGTCAATATGCCATCGTTCTTTGGATATATCTTATGGTCGCTTGCATTCTTAGTTCCGGTATTTATACTGGATATGCTTGTGTTCTTTTTGTAGGAGGTTACGGATATGGCAAATAATAAAGATATGTATATAGAACTTGCGAATCGGATCTATGATCTGGATGGTGAAGTATATAAATGTGTAGGATCTTCCCTTGGAAGAACATTTACAGGAAGCAGAGAGAATACGATCCGTGCACTTAGTATGTTGATGTATACGAAGCCTGACGGACATCTCTTGCGAAGTGAGCTGGCGCTGATCAGTAACATGGCTCGTACGATTAAGAATAAAGAAGATAAGAGCCGTATGATGACAGAATATAATGAGATTCTTAAAGCGATGGAGCAGCTTCCGGATATGTCTGCAACGGATATTGTCAATGCAGAAAGAATGGCTCTGAATCCGGCTGCACACTGGGATGAAGTGGACGAAAATGCGCATCTCGTTATCTGTATCAGCCGTACACAGGGAAGTGCGGGAAATGATATTGGATTTGAGCTGGCAGATAAGCTGCATATCAATTATTATGATTCAGAGATTTTCGAGCAGGTACTAAAACGTCAGGAAGAAGAAAAATTTCATATTAAAGAGAAAGAGTGCTTTACAGAGTTTGATAAATATGGAAAAAAACGAGAAATATTGAAATCAAAGCTGCGGAATATGTATCGTTATCATGGACTTAACAGAGAAGATGCCGTCTTCTTTAATATGAGCGATCTGATCTGCAATCTGGCACGAACAGAAGATTGTATTATAGTTGGAAGATGTGCGGATATTATTCTGCGCAATAATTATATTCCACATATCAGTCTGTTCATCAGCGCACCATTTGAAGTGAGATTGCATTATATGATGAACGTGCGTGAGATGGATCAAAAGACAGAGGTGAAGTTTTTGAAAAAATGGATCGCCAGCATAAAAAATATTACGAATTTTATACAAGTGAAAAATGGGGAACTCCTGAGAATTATGACCTGTGCATTAACAGTGCTAACTACGGAATCAAAGAGACGATAGAAATCATTGAACGTCTGATCATCAACAGGAAGAAAGCATAAGGGGTACAAGAAAGAGACTTTACGTGTGTTTCAGATACTGATATAATAAAGACGAATGAGACGGGAGAAAATAATTAATACGTAAAGGAGATAATAGAATGAATGAGACAACATTGGTGAAAGGCATAAGTGCGATAGGCTCCATGGATGGACCGACTTCAGTGTTCCTTGCCGGAAAGTTAAGCGTGGGAGTGTTTGCGGCTGTGATAGCAATCGGTATTTTAATTGGATTTTTCGGCTTGAAGCTGGTGAAAGTGGTTGCGGCATTCCTGGGATTTCTGATTGGAGCAGGAGTGGGAGCTGGAATCTGTGCATTAGCGGGAATTGAAGGTATTGCATCCGTAGCGGTTATATTAGTCTGCGCGATATTGCTGGCAGTAGTGTCTTTTCTTGTATACAGGCTGGGTGTATTTGTGATGATATTCATCTGCTCTATGGGAGTGCTGGCAGCAGTGATACCGGCACAAAGTTCAGTCATTACTATTGTGGAACTGGCAGTGGCACTTGTGCTTGCGATTCTTGCTGCAATATTTGCAGAGCCGATGATCATTGTAATTACCGGTATAGCAGGTGGATTTCTTGCAGGTCCGGCGATTCTCGACCTTGCTGGAATTACAGATCCGTCATGGTTAAAATATGCAGCAGGTGCGGTTCTTGCATTTGTAGGACTTATGATTCAGTTCATGATGCAGTCAAGTAAGATTGGAAAGAAAGAGAGAATCAAATCTGAACATATCAAGGAACAGGTCTCTATGGAGAATGAAGTAGAGAAAGCCCGAATGATTCTGGATGAGGACGAAGCGAAGCCAGAAGAAGCAGAAGAGCCGGAAGGATATCTGGATGAGGAAGAGGCAGAAG
>OGYA01002002.1_pt1 | contig 12432 bp, 10 predicted proteins | sample 1576401 | NCBI WGS metagenome assembly OGYA01 (sample SAMEA3541485, study PRJEB24748) | human gut metagenome | biome: human gut; feature: human-associated habitat; material: faeces | place: China | collected 2012 | reverse complement strand
CTAACTTGCCCAAAATATATTGACAAGTTATGAAATCAGGACTAAAGTATACACATGCGCGACGAAGAGACCGCCGCGGCCGCCGCCGTGGACGCGAAACTGCCCGAGCTCGTCACGGCGCTGACCGGCGGGCTGCTCGGCAGCGACGCAGCCGAGCGCAATGCCGCGCAGATCCGCCAATGGGTCGCCCCCGCGCATGAGGGCTGAACCATGAATGAAATGAATCGAAAGGGGGCGCCGACGCCATGGAATTTCTGAGAGCCATCGGCCCCGTCTTCAACTTCCTGCTGCTGGCAGGCGCGCTGTTTTTCCTGACGCGCAAGCGCATCCGCAAGCTCTTCCGCGACCGGAAAGAGCGCATTGCCGAGGCGCTCGGCCGCGCGGCCGACGCGCAGGATCAGGCCCGCCACACCGCCGAGGACATCGCCGAGGCGCAGCAGGCGGCCGACGCGCAGGCGCAGTGCCAGCTCGCGGACGCGCAGCGTCAGGCCGAGGCCAACACCGCGGCCGCCGACGCCGAGACCGCCCGTCAGGCCGAGGCCGTGCGCCGCAGCGCGCAGCAGACCGAGGCGCAGCTGCGCAGCGACATGGAAGACCGCGTGAGCGACGCGGCCATCGGCCGCATCACGGCGGCCGCCGCCGGCGTGCTGGCGCAGGATGCGTTCGCACCCGCGCGCGCAAGTCTCGTTGACGACTTTCTCGCCCACATCGGCGAGCACCTGACCACCCAGCCGAGCGACGCGCTCGCCCTCGCCGAGACCGGCACGCTGACCGTGACGGTCGAATCGGCAGAGCCCCTGAGCGCCGCCGCGCTCGACGCGCTCACCGGCACGCTCACGCGCGCCTACGGCCACGTCACCGTCATGACGACCGTGCGCCCGGAGCTGATCGGCGGCGTGTGCCTGCGCATCGGCGACACGCACTATGACGGCACGCTGCGCCACGCGCTCGACCTGCTCGAGCAGGACGCGGCCAACAGCGTCCTGCACACCACGCAGGAAACGCCCGACCTCGCCGCGTGCATCCGCGCCAAGCTCGCGGACACGCACGTCGGCATCGACGTGTTCCAGTCCGGCGTCGTCACGAGCCTGTCGGACGGCATCTGCCGCATCCGCGGTCTGGCCGACGCCATGGCCGGCGAGCTGCTGGCCTTTGACGGCACGCTGCGCGGCATGGTCATGGACCTCGGCCGCGAGGACATCGGCGTCGTCCTGCTCGGGCCCTACGGCCACCTGCAGGAGGGCGACCGCGTGCGCCGCACGGGGCAGATCATGTCCGTGCCCGTGGGCGAAGAAATGACCGGCCGCGTCGTCGACGCGCTCGGCCGGCCGATCGACGGCCTCGGCCCGATCCGCACGACGGAGCGCCGCGCCATCGAGAGCCCCGCGCCCGGCGTCATCGCGCGCAAGGGCGTGAGCGTCCCGCTGCAGACCGGCATCAAGGCCATCGACGCGCTCGTGCCCATCGGCCGCGGCCAGCGCGAGCTCATCATCGGCGACCGCCAGACCGGCAAGACCGCCATCGCCATCGACGCCATCCTCAACCAGAAGGACACCGGCGTGCTGTGCATCTACGTCGCCATCGGCCAGAAAGAATCGACCGTCGCGGGCGTCGTGCAGAAACTGCGCGACCGCGGCGCCATGGCCTACACCACCGTCGTGTGCGCGCACGCATCCGAGACCGCGCCCATGCTCTACATCGCGCCCTACGCGGGCGCCGCCATCGGCGAGTACTTCATGTACCGCGGACGCGACGTGCTCATCGTCTATGACGACCTGTCGAAGCAGGCCGTGGCCTACCGTGAGATTTCCCTGCTGCTGCAGCGTCCGCCCGGACGCGAGGCCTACCCCGGCGACGTGTTTTACCTGCACTCCCGCCTGCTCGAGCGCGCCGCGCGCCTGAGCGAAGAAGCCGGCGGCGGCAGCATGACCGCCCTGCCCATCATCGAGACGCAGGCGGGCGATATCTCGGCCTATATCCCGACGAATGTCATCTCCATCACCGACGGGCAGATCTTCCTCGAAACGGATCTGTTCCATGCCGGTGTGCGCCCGGCCATCAACGTGGGCCTGTCCGTGTCGCGTGTCGGCGGCGCGGCGCAGCTCGGCGCGATGAAGCAGGTCGCCGGCCGGCTGCGCATGGATCTGGCGCAGTACCGGGAGCTGGCGTCGTTCGCGCAGTTCGGCTCCGATCTCGACAAGGCCACGCGCGACACGCTCGCGCGCGGCAGCCGCATGACCGAGCTGCTGAAACAGCCGCAGTACGCGCCCATGGACGCGGCCGATCAGGTCGCGGTGCTCTTCGCCGCCGGCGAGGGGTACACGGACACGATCGCCGTCGAGGACGTGCCGCGCTACGCCGACGCCCTGCTCGCGCGCATCCACCGGACGTATCCGGAGCTGCACGCGCTTGTGCACAGCGGCAAAAAGCTGCCGCCCGAGGCGCTCGAGCGCCTGCGCGAGCTCGCAGCCGAGACGCTGAAAAATCTATGAACTACCATTCCCGCCGCCGGCAGAGAGGAGTTGACGCCCCTTGACGAACCTGCATAAGATCCGCGCGCGCATCCGCAGCGTGAACAGCACGCAGCAGATCACCCGCACGATGAAGATGATCGCCGTGTCGAAGCTGCGCAAGACGCAGACGAGCCTTGCGGGCGTGCGCCTGTTCGCGGACAAGAGTCAGGCCGTGCTCAACGCCCTGCTCGCCGGCGACGCGAGCTTTGAGCACCCGTATCTCACGCCCCGGCGGCACGTCGGCCGCGTGTGCTACGTGGTCTTCTGGGGCAACCGCGGGCTGTGCGGAGCGTATAACCAGCTGCTGCTGCGCCACCTCGAGGGGCTCGTGCGCGCCGAGGCGCGCCCCTGCTCCGTGATCGTGTGCGGCCGCTGGGGGCGCGACGCGCCCGCCGCGAACAACAACTACCTGTTCGTGCCGGACGCGCAGACCGTGCTCGACAACGTGCTCGAGCTGTACCTGAACAACACGGTCTACGCCGTGATGCTCGAGGCCCGCGTGGGTGAGCACGCCGCGCGCATGACCGCGATGACCGCCGCCACGGACTCGACGGCGGAGCTCATCGAGGACCTGAATCTGGAGTTCAACCGCGCGCGTCAGGCCGCGATCACGACAGAGATCTCCGAGATCGTCGGCGGCAGCGCCGCGCTGAAAAAATCGGACAAATCGGACTAACACCGCGGCGGCAGCGCCGCGTCCCACGAAGGGAGAACGTATGGAAAACGGTATCGTCAAAAGGGTCATCGGCCCGGTGGTGGACGTGCAGTTCCCGGCCGGAAAGCTGCCGGAGATCAACAACGCCATCGAGGTGCACGCCGGTAAGCGCCGCATCGTCATGGAGGCGGTGCAGCAGCTCGGCGACAATGCGGTTCGCTGCATCTCGCTCTTTTCCACCGACGGGCTGCAGCGCGGCTGCGTCGCCGTGGACACCGGCACGAGCGTGAAAATGCCCGTCGGCGAGGCGACGCTCGGCCGCATGTTCAACGTCATCGGCGAGCCGATCGACGGCAAAGGCCCCGTCAACGCCACGGAATATCTGCCCATCCACCGCGAGGCCCCGGCCTTCACGGACATCGCCCCCGCGACCGAACTGCTCGAGACCGGCATCAAGGTCGTCGACCTGCTCGCGCCCTATGCCAAGGGCGGCAAGATTGGTCTGTTCGGCGGCGCAGGCGTCGGCAAGACCGTGCTCATCATGGAGCTGATCCGCAACATCGCCTACGAGCACGGCGGCTACTCCGTCTTTGCCGGCGTGGGCGAGCGCTCGCGCGAGGGCAACGACCTCTGGAACGAAATGAACGAATCCGGCGTCATCAGCAAGACGGCGCTCGTCTTCGGCCAGATGAACGAGCCGCCCGGCGCGCGTCTGCGTGTGCCGCTCTCGGGCCTGACGATCGCGGAAAACTTCCGCGACGAGTCCGGGCAGGATGTGCTGCTGTTCATCGACAACATCTTCCGCTTCACGCAGGCGGGCAGCGAGGTGTCGGCCCTGCTCGGGCGCATGCCCTCCGCCGTCGGCTATCAGCCCACGCTCGCCACCGAGATGGGCAAGCTGCAGGAGCGCATCACCTCCACGCGCAACGGCTCGGTCACGAGTGTGCAGGCGATCTACGTCCCCGCCGACGACCTGACCGACCCTGCCCCGGCCACGACCTTTGCCCACCTCGACGCCACGACCGTGCTCGACCGCAGCATCTCGGAGCTGGGCATCTACCCGGCCGTCGATCCGCTCGGCTCGACCTCGCGCATCCTCGAGCCGGACATTCTCGGCCGCCGGCACTATGACACCGCGCGCGCCGTGCAGCGCGTGCTGCAAAAGTATAAGGACCTGCAGGACATCATCGCCGTGCTCGGCATGGACGAGCTGAGCGTGGAGGACAAGGCCGCCGTCAACCGCGCGCGGCGCATCCAGCGCTTTTTGTCGCAGCCGTTCCACGTGGCGGAAAACTTCACGGGCATGGCCGGCAAGTACGTCCCGCTCGACGAGACCATCCGCGGCTTCGAGGCCATCCTCGGCGGCGAGTGCGACGACATTCCCGAGCAGGCGTTTTTGTTCTGCGGCTCGATCGACGACGTGCTGCGCAAGCGCGACGCGCTGCAGTGAGGTGCGCCATGGCGGACACACTGCATCTGGAGATCGTCACGGCCGGCGGCGCGGCCGTGGACACGCAGGCCCAGCAGGTCACGCTCCCCCTCGCCGACGGGGAGGCCGGCATCCTGCCGGGCCACGCGCCGCTGCTCGGCGCGCTCGTGAGCGGCGTCGTGCGCTATACTTCCGGCGGCGCGGAGCACTACTGCGCCGTGAGCCCCGGTACGGTGAACGTCGCCGCCAACACCGTGACCGTGCTCGCCCGCACGGCCGAGCCCGCGCCGGACATTGACCTGCCCCGCGCCGAGGCGGCGCTGCGCCGGGCCGAGTCGGATCTGGAGGTGCGCGGCATGGAGATGAACGTCTCCACGGCCGAGGCGGCCCGCGCGCGCGCCCACGCGCGCATCCGCGCGGTAAAACTCTGGCGCGAAAACGGATAAAAACCCGGCCGGAAGCCCCCGCACTGTCCCATGCAGCGGACAGCCGCGGGGTTGCAATTTCACCTGGGATATGAGAAAATGTCTGCGTATTCGCTTACGCAGACATTTTTGCGTTCCCCGCCCTGCGCAACGGGGAAAACGCACTGATTGAGCGCGGAGGGTAGCTGGTATACAGCCAGAGCACAACGCACGCCGCCGCAGGTGCGCGCAGTCCTGGCCTCCCCTGTGTAAGGGGAGGTGGCGCGGCGCTTTGCGCCGTGACGGAGGGGGTGCAGACACCCCCACGCTTTTATCATCAAACAGGAGATGTGACCCATGGCCCAACCCACTCGCGGCCGCAATTCGCAGGCCAAAAATCATCTGATCACCATCGTGCTCGCGCTCATCATCGCGGTCCTCGCCACGTGGTTCGGCTACGGCCGCGACCACGCAGCCGCCGACCCGAGCGCCACGGCTGCGCCCGGCGTCACCGCCACGGCCATGCCCGGCGACGGGCTGACCGTGACGTATCTCGATGTCGGCCAGGGCGACTGTACGCTGCTGCAGTGCGACGGGCAGGTCATGCTCATCGACGCGGCCGAGGGCAACCAGGCCAACAAGATTACGGCCTACCTCAAGCAGCACGGCGTGACGGCCATCGACTACCTCGTCTGCACGCACGCGCACGCCGACCACTGCGGCGGCATGAAGGCCGTCATCGCGGCCTTCCCGGTGCGCACGCTCTACAGCTCCGTCACCTCGAGCAGCAACGGCGCGTTCCAGCGCGTCATGCGCGCGGCCGAAACGGCAAACCTCGCCATCACCGTGCCGAACGTGGGCGACACGTTCTCCCTCGGCAGCGCGACCGTGACCGTCCTCGGCCCGCAAAAGCACTACAGCGACGTCAATAACCAGAGCCTCATCCTGCGCGTGGACTACGGCAGCAACGCCTTCCTCTTCACCGGCGACGCCGAGTACGAGAGTGAGACGGACGTGCTTGACGCGGGCGAGGACGTCCGCTGCGACGTCATCAAGGCCGGCCACCACGGCAGCCGTACCTCCACGGGCTACCGCCTGCTGTACGAGGCGCAGCCGAAGTACGCCGTCATCAGCTGCGGCGCGGACAATGAGTACGGCCACCCGCACGACGACACGCTCAGCCGCCTGCGCGACGCGGACGTGACCGTCTACCGCACGGACCTTAACGGCACGATCGTCTGCCGCTCCGACGGGGTCAACCTCACCTTCACCACCGAGAAAGAAGGCTGATCCCCTTGCACCGCACCCTCTCGGCGGCGGGCGCGTTCTGGCTCGCCGCGTTCACGTATTTCATCTGGGGCTTCACGTTCCTCGCCTCGCGCATCGCGCAGGACTACGGCACGCCGTTCGTGCTGCTGTTCTGGCGCTTCGCACTGGCATTCCTGCTGCTGAACCTGCTGCGCCTGACGGGGCGCTTCCCCGTGCGCTTTCGCTCTCGGAAGCTCTGGCCCGTGCTGCTGGCGGGCCTGTTTGAGCCCGTGCTCTACTTCCCCTGCGAGCAGTATGGCCTCAAGCTCACGAGCACGTCGTTTTCCGGCGTCATGGTCGCGCTCATCCCGCTGTGCTCGCTCGTCTACGGGGCGGTCTTCCTGCACGAAAAGGCCACGTGGCGGCAGGTCGTGTTCTCGGTCCTCTCCGTCGCGGGGGTGATCGTGCTGGCCGTCTACGCCACCGGCATCGGCGCGGGCAGCTTTCTCGGCTTTCTCATCCTGCTCGGCACGGTCTTTGCCGGCGCGGGCTACATGGTGGCCTGCCGCGCCTGTTCCGGCAGCTTCACCGCCTTTGAGCGCACGTACATCACCTGCGGCATGGGCGCCGCCGCGTTCGGGGTGCTGTCCGTGCTCGAGCACCGGCACGACCTGAGTGCCGTCGTGCTGCCGATGACGCACGCGCCGTTTGCGCTGGCCATCGTGTTTTTGAGCGTCGTGGCCTCGGTGCTGTCCTACCTCGCGCTCAACCGGGCGCTGGAGGTGCTGCCCGTCGCACGCACCGCAGCGCTCATCAACTTCTCGACCGTCGTGTCCGTGCTCGCCGGAGTGCTCATCCTGCGCGAGCCGTTCGGCTGGGTCAGCGCCGCGGCCTCGGCCGCCATCCTCGTCGGCATCTGGGGCGTGCAGCGCTTCGCCGCGCCGACACTGCCGGACGCTGACAAGCGCACCGAGCCGCTGCCCCCGTCGTGAGCAGGCCGGTCGTTTGCCCCACTTCCAGTCTAGTATGCTTTTGCATTACTTGTCAAGCTAGAATTGCTAATTTTGCATAATTCTAGTTTTTCACAATCTTTCCACATAGTTTTCCACATTTTCGCCGGTTTCCCACAGCGGCTTTCTTTCCCCCTGGCTTTCTTTGAGAGAGACAGGGTAAGATATGCTTTGCCGTGTGTTCCTGCTGCAGGGTAAGACACGGTGTGGTACGGTACGGTACTGTACGGTATGGTACGGTGCCACGTGACGTACACACACCGTACCCGTGACACAAGCACCCCGCCGCGCCGGGCATTTCCGGCCGCAAACCCGATAAATATTCATTTCAAAGGATGACCCCTATGCAATCTACCAAACAGAAGATCGAACGCGCCGCGCTGGCTGGTCTCGCCGCGGCGAGCATGGACGAACGCGAGCGCTCGACGGACATTTCCCTTGCCGAGCTGGCCGCGCTCGTGGAGACAGCCGGCGGCCAGCCCGTCGTGACGCTGCTGCAGAATAAGCCCACGCCCGACCCGCGCACCTTCCTCGGCGAGGGCAAGGTGGCGGAGCTGCGCGAACGCATCGTCGCCAACGACTGCGACCTCGCGGTGTTTGACAATGAGCTCTCCCCGTCGCAGATGCGCGTGCTGGAGGAGGAACTCGGTGTGCGCGTGCTCGACCGCTCGGGCCTGATCCTCGACATCTTCGCCCAGCGCGCCCAGACGCGCGAGGGCCAGCTGCAGGTGGAGCTGGCGCAGTACCAGTACCTTCTGCCGCGCCTGACCGGTATGTGGACGCACCTCGTGCGGCAGACGGCCTCCGGCGGCTCGTCGCCGATCGGCACGCGCGGCCCGGGCGAAACGCAGCTTGAGACCGACCGCCGCCACATCCGCCGCAAGATCCAGAAGCTGCAGGCCGAACTCGAGGACGTGCGCAAGATTCGCCGCACGCAGCGCCGCCGCCGCGAGAAAAACGCCCTGCCGGTCGTGGCCCTCGTCGGCTATACGAATGCCGGAAAATCCACACTGCTCAACTGCCTGACGGGGTCGGACATCCCGGCCAACGACCGCCTGTTCGACACGCTCGACACCACGACCCGCCGCTGGCGCATCGACGCCGCGCAGGAGGTGCTGCTCTCGGACACGGTCGGCTTCATCCGCAAGCTGCCGACGCACCTGGTCGAGGCGTTCAAGGCCACGCTCGAGGAGCTGACGTATGCCGACGTGCTCCTGCACGTGATCGACCTCTCGAACCCCGAGTGGGAGGCGCAGGCGGAGGTCGTCGACCGGCTCATCGACCAGCTCGGCGCGGCGCAGACACCGTGCATCCGCGTGTTCAATAAGTGCGATGCCTATCTCGGCATCCTGCCGCACGGGGAGAATATCGTGTGCATCTCGGCCCGCAGCGGTGAGGGCGCGGCGGAGCTGACCGAGTGCGTGCGCGCCATCCTCGGCCGGGCCGACCACCATGTGACGCTGCTGCTGCCGTATGCGCAGGGCGCGCTGCTCGAAACGCTGCACCGCGACTGTGCCGTGCTGCACACCGACTACCGCGACGACGGCATCGCGCTCGAGGTCATCATCCACCCGGAGCAGTGGACGCGGTTCGAGCCGTTCGTCATCGCGGGCGAGGAGGGGTAATATGGACAGCTACCGCATTCCCACGAAATCCGGCGCGTCGGAGTACGTGGACAAACGCTCGCGCTTTCTTGGCCTCGTGCGGCCGGTCGGCTCCGAGGACGAGGCGCGTACAATCATCGCCGCGTGCAAAAAGCAGTATCACGACGCGCGGCACAACTGCTGGTGCTACCTGCTGCGCGACGGCACCGAACGCTACTCCGACGACGGCGAGCCGCAGGGCACGGCCGGCATCCCGATGCTGGAGGTGTTCCGCCGCGCCGGTGTGACGAACGTTGTCTGCGTCGTCACGCGCTACTTCGGCGGCGTGCTGCTCGGCACGGGCGGCCTGCTGCGGGCGTATACCGCCGCCGCGGCCGATGCCCTCGCCGACGCCGGCATCTCGGAGGTGCGCCGCTGGCTCGCCTGCGAGGTCAGCACGCCCTACGCGCTCTATGAACCGGTGCGCGCGGCCGTCGCCGCGCTCGGCGGCGTCGTGCAGGAGACGCAGTATGCCGCCGCCGTGACGGTCTGCGCCCTGCTGCCGGAGGAAGCCGGCGAGGCCTTTGCCGCGCAGGTGCGCGACCTGACCGCCGGCCGCTGCGCCGTGCGCCCCGTCGGCGAGACGGAGCGCGCCGTCCCCCTCGCCGGCGCGGGCTTGTGAGCGCGTGTGCACAGTACCTGTGCGCGCCGCACGCCGGAGTATAGGCGTATATAAGTATCGCAAAGCCCTCCCAAATCGGGAGGGCTTTCGTGCCGCTGCGCACCTTTTGCCTTCCCACTTGCGGCGCGAATGATCGACGGTTTTGAAATATTTGAGCCGCGTGGAAGCCCGAGGGGGCAAGGTCCGCCTCGGATGAAATCATGCATCGCCCTCTGGCGATGCCTCCCCCTTGAGGGGAAGGCTTCGCGGCAGCCACGCCGCGACGGATGAGGTGCGCGTCGAACGCACACGGAATCCCAGCCAAAATATTGCATAAACATTCTGCTTGACGAATATCTATCCGCATCCATTTTCTGCGGATCTTTACCGCGCTTTCAGGCCAAAAACGATCGTGAAAAAATTGGCACTCGATTTGGAAACTTTTTTTCTGCATTTTTTCAAAAAAAAGAGGGAAATGCACGGCAATGTCGTATCAGAGTATTGCAGCCGGAAATGGCGCAAGGCGCTCCGGCCGCAACCATGGATTTTATGTGGAAACGGAGGGATCCCTGTGCCCTGCCCAAGAGAAAAACGCGAGGCCGCCGAGGCGCTGCTCATCGGCCCGCACGGCCTGCTGAGCACGCAGTCCACCGGCCGCCCGACGCCCGAGCTGCCGTGTGAGATGCGCACGTGCTTCCAGCGCGACGTCGACCGCATCACGCACTCGAAATCGTTCCGCCGCCTGAAACACAAGACGCAGGTGTTCCTGCGCCCGGAGGGCGACCATTACCGCACGCGCCTGACGCACACGCTCGAGGTCGCGCGGCTCGCGCGCACGATCGCCCGCGCGCTCGAACTCAACGAAGATCTCACCGAGGCCATCAGTCTCGGGCACGACCTCGGCCACACGCCGTTCGGCCACGCGGGAGAGCGCGCGCTCAACGCGATCTATACCGGCGTCGGCTTCCGGCACTATGAGCAAAGCCTGCGCGTCGTCGACCGCATCGAGCGCGACGGCCGCGGCCTGAACCTCTGCAACGAGACGCGCATCGGCATCCTCAACCACACGACCGGGCAGCCGCGCGGCACGCTCGAGGCCGACGTCGTGCGCCTGGCCGACCGCGTGGCCTACATCAATCACGACCTCGACGACGCCATGCGCGGCGGCATCGTGCAGCCGGAAGACGTGCCCGCCATCGTGCGCGAGCGCGTGGGCGAGCGCAACAGCGTGCGCATCAACTCCATCCTCACGGATATCATCGCCCACAGCGGCGACGGCGAGCTGCGCATGTCACCCGATATGCGCGAGGCCGTGGACGTGTTCACGACCTTCATGTACGAGGGCGTGTACTACAACCCCATCGCCAAGGGCGAGGAGCGCAAGGTGCAGAATATCCTCGGGAGCATCTGGGAATATTATGTCAACCACATTGACGAGCTCCCGGTGGTCTATCAGTCCATCGCGGACGACGAAGGGCCGCAGCGCGCGGTGTGCGACTATGTGTCCGGCATGACCGACAGCTATGCGCTGGAGGTGTATTCGGAACTGTTCATCCCCGCCGCCTGGACCATTAAATAAGGAAGTACATACAACGGAAACCACAGAAAGAAGGTGACGCACGTGGCCTTTCCGGAATCCTTTCTGCAGGAGCTCGCCGAGCGCAACGACATTGTCGATGTTGTGAGCGGCTACGTGCGCCTGACGAAAAAGAGCGGGTCGAACCTCTTCGGGCTCTGCCCGTTTCACAGCGAAAAAACGCCGTCGTTTTCCGTCTCGCCGGATAAGCAGATCTACCACTGCTTCGGCTGCGGAAAGGGCGGCAGCGTCATCAGCTTCATCATGGAGATCGAGAACCTCACGTTCCCGGAGGCGGTGGCGTTTCTGGCCAACCGCGCGGGCATGCAGCTGCCCGAGCAGTCGGACGACCCCGGCGCGAAAAAGCGCCAGCGCCTGCTCGCGCTCAACCGGGACGCGGCGCGCTTTTTCCACGCGCAGCTCAAGACCCCGGCCGGCCAGCCGGCGCGGGACTATCTCGCCCGCCGGCAGCTCACGGCGCAGACCGTGACGCGCTTCGGCCTGGGCTTCGCACCCGACACGTGGGACAGCCTCGTGCGCGCGATGAAGGCGCTCGGCTACTCCGAGCAGGAGCTGTTTGACGGCGGGCTCGTGCGCCACGGCCGCTCCGGCGGCGTGTACGACACGTTCCGCAACCGGCTCATGTTCCCGGTCATCGACGTGCGCGGCAACGTCATCGGCTTCTCCGGGCGCATCCTCGGCGACGGAGAACCCAAGTACATGAACAGCCCGGAAACTATCGTTTTCAGCAAGAGCCACAATTTGTTTGCGCTCAATTTGGCTAAAAAGTCGAAATGCGGGTATATCATACTGGCAGAGGGCAACATCGACGTGGCGAGCCTGCATCAGGCGGGGTTTGACAGCGCGGTCGCCTCGCTCGGCACGTCGCTCACGCCGGAGCAGGCGCGGCTTCTCTCGCGCTACACGAGCGAGATCGTCATCGCCTACGACAACGACGGCGCGGGGCAAAAGGCGTCGCAGCGCGCGATCGGCATCCTCGAAAAGCTCGAGGTGCGCGTGCGCGTCCTGCAGATGCAGGGGGCGAAAGACCCCGACGAATATATCAAGACCTTCGGCGCGGACGCATTCCGAAACCTGCTCGAACAGTCGGAAAACCACATCGACTACCGGCTCGGCGCGGTGCAGCGAAAATACGACCTCCAGGTCGACGAGCAGCGCGTGGCCTTCGTCAAGGAGGCGGCGGGCGTGGTGGCCGAGCTGCCCGGCAGCGTCGAGCGCGAGGTGTACGCCATGCGCGTCGCGGAGACGGCGGGCATGCCCGCCGCAGTCGTGACCGACGAGGTGAATTTGTTCGTCTCGTTCAACGGTTATTCCTCCTCAAACAGAAACAGG
>OGYA01001994.1_pt1 | contig 12449 bp, 12 predicted proteins | sample 1576401 | NCBI WGS metagenome assembly OGYA01 (sample SAMEA3541485, study PRJEB24748) | human gut metagenome | biome: human gut; feature: human-associated habitat; material: faeces | place: China | collected 2012 | reverse complement strand
TTCGAGATCGACAAATCCCGCTGGCGCTCCTACACGGCCGACTACTTCATCGCCAAGCTCGCCCACGATCCCGCACACCACGGTGACCGTGCCGCCGCCGGAAATTTCAAACACCGTGTAGCCGTTGTCCGGGTTTTCGTAGATGATATCCTCCACCGTGCCCTCGATCTGTTCCAGCTCCATGCTCCTCACCCCCTTGTGACATAATTATTTATAGTATAATCGTTTTGGTGTTATTTGTAAAGGAATTGGGCAGGTCCTGCTCTATACAACCTCTCAGCTTTGGCGTTGCGTGAGGCTTTCCCTCTTCGCCAAGGCCTCCCCTATTAGGCAACAAAAGAGCCGCCCTTCTGCGGTTTTGCAAAAGAACGGCTCAATTTTTACAAGTTTGCGTGCGGTCTTGCTTTTTCCTGTTTCAGCTTCCGGAACACAACGATATACGCCGGGATCAGGAAGAAGCAGGCAAAGAACCATGCCACCGGGTTTGCAATACAGGCGGCAAAATAGCCCCACAGCGGCACGAACAGGAAACCCACCAGAGCACGGGCGATCATCTCTGCCACACCGGCAAACATGGCCAGGCTGGAATAACCCAGACCCTGAATGGTGTAGCGGTAAATGATAAGGACCGCCAGCGGGATATAGAACACGCTGTTCCAGAAGATGAAGCTCTGGGCGTTGGCCATGATCTCGGTCTGGCTGCTCTCAAGGAACAGGCCGATCAAAGCCTTATCCAGCACGCGCAGGATCAGGAAGGATGCCACACTGTACACGCAGCCGATGCCCAAGGCGGTGTTCACGCCCTTGTTCACACGGTTCAGGTCGTTGGCACCCATGTTCTGGCTGGCGTAGGTGGTCATGGCCGTGCCAATGCTCTCCAGCGGGACGGACAGGAACTGCGCCGCCTTGCCGCCTGCAGTCTGCGCTGCCACGATGTCGCTGCCCAGACCATTGACTGCACCCTGCAGCACAACGGAACCGATGGCCGTGATGCTGCACTGCAAACCCATGGGGATGCCCATGCCGCACAGCTTGACACAGTGCTGTCTGCTCAGGCGGCTTTCTTCTTTGTTCCAGCGCAGTTCATTATAATGCTTGAGGATGTACCACAGGCTGCCCAGACCGGCCACTGCCTGACTGAACACGGTGGCGAACGCCGCACCGAACACACCCATCTTGAAGGTGATGATGCAAAGCAGGTCCAGCCCGATGTTCAGAAAGCTTGCCATCAGCAGGAAATACAGAGGCCGCTTGCTGTCACCCAGAGCGCGCATCAGGGCGCTGGTCATATTATAAAGCAGCGTAAACGGGATGCCGATAAAGATGGTGCGGATGTAGATATCTGCCAGATCAATGATGTTGTCCGGGGTATTGGTCCAGACCAGAATGGAACGGGTCATGGCCACCGTGACCACGGTAAGCACTGCGGCAAAAAAGACACTCAGCCAGACGGCATTGGCGGTGTAGCGGCGCATCTCCACATAGTCTTTCGCACCGAATGTCCACGAGATGGGGATGGAAAAACCGCAGGCAATGCCATTGACAAAGCCCAGCACCAGATAGTTCAGACCGCCCACACTGCCGACCGCCGCCAGGGCTTCCACGCCCACAAAGCGGCCCACGATGATGGTATCCGCCAGATTATAGAACTGCTGGAACAGGCTGCCCAGCATCAGCGGCACCGCAAAGGCAAGGATCAGCTTGAGCGGGCTGCCCTGCGTCATATCTTTCGTCATACGCACGTTCCTCCTTGGGAAAGCATCACAGACCTTATCACACGAATTTTTTCCGACAAAAACGCCCTGCCGCGCAATGGGCAGGACGTTTTTGTTCATGTGGGTATTATATCAGGTTGCGATGAATTTTCAAGAGGTTTTTTCAAATTTTTCAGTGCTTCCCGGCCAGATGCTTCAGCAGCTGGAACAGAATGCTCCAGAACCCCGTTCCGGCATTGCCCGAAGGCGGTGTATCCTCATCCGGAATGCTCAGCGGCGGGTCATTCTGAATAGTGTGCGAGGAACTGTCTGGTACGCTCTTCCCGGGGGTGGTCGATGAGCTGTTTGGCCGGGCCTTCTTCCACGACCACGCCGCCATCCATGAACAGGATGCGGTCGGCCACATCGCGGGCAAAATGCATCTCATGGGTAACAATGATCATCGTGGTCTTGCGGTCAGCAAGATCACGCAGGACCTTCAGCACCTCGCCGGTCAGCTCCGGGTCAAGGGCGCTGGTGGGCTCATCAAAGCAGAGGATATCCGGGTGAAGCGCCAGTGCGCGGGCAATAGCCACGCGCTGCTGCTGGCCGCCGGAGAGCTGATGCGGGTAGTGGCCGGCCCGCTCCGAAAGGCCCATCTGCGCCAGCAGTTCTCTCGCCTGCTGTTCCAGCTCCGCATGGATGGCCTTTTTGTTTTCCTGATATTCCGGACGTTCCTTTGCCAGCAGCTCCCCTGCCAGCATAACGTTCTGCAAGGCCGTGTACTGCGGAAACAGGTTGAAGTTCTGGAACACCAGACCAAAGTGGAGCCGTTTTTTGCGGATCTCACTTTCCTTCTGGGTGGCAGGGTCGGCGGCATCCCACATGGTCTCGCCGTTCACCTTGATCACACCCGTGTCAGGCCGTTCCAAAAAGTTCAGGCAGCGCAGCAGCGTCGTTTTGCCGGAACCGGACGAGCCGATGATCGCCAGCGCTTCCCCCTGCTCCAGATCCAGGGAGATGTCCTTCAACACATGGGTCTCGCCAAAATTTTTCCCGATACCGGAAGCTTCGAGCAACGCCATAATCTATCTGCCTCCTTAGCAGCGGAAATAATCGAGCTTTTTTTCAGCCCAGTTGAACAGGATGGTCAGTGCGCCCACAAACACCAGGAAGAAGAGCGCGGTGGAGAACAGCGGCCAGATCAGGCCCTTTGCGCTGTACTCCTTAGCCATCATAATGATCTCCTTATTGGCAATGGTGTTTGCCAGCGAGGTATCCTTGACCAGCGTGATGATCTCGTTGCCCATGGGGGGCAGGATGCGCTTGACGACCTGAAGCAAGGTCACTTTGAAAAAGATCTGCGTTTTGGTCATGCCAAGCACCTGCCCGGCCTCAGTCTGCCCCTTGGGCACCGCTTCAATGCCGCCGCGGTAGATCTCAGAAAAATAGCAGGCATAGTTGATGGCAAAGGCCACCACCGCCGCCACCATCCGTCCGCCGGAGCCGGAGGGCCAGGGGTTGGTCATGCCCAGCAGGCCGGGGCCCAGATAGATCACAATGATCTGCAGCATCAGCGGGGTGCCGCGGATGATCCAGACAAAGGTCTTGACCAGCCCGGCCAGCGGCTTGCAGCGGCTCATGGAGCCAAAGTTTCACTATCAAGTTTATCTATACATTCTTTACATACAATAGCCAGCCCCAGCGGCAGTGCAAACAGCAGTGTCAGGGCAAAGAGCTCACAATTGAGCAGGAACGCGCCGGACAGGCGCATAAGAATCACAGACACAAAAACACACCTTTTTTATTCAGAATCCATATTCCCTTCCATCATCTCCGGTAAAAGTTCCCCCTGCTTGGGAGCCTTTCACGCATCGGCAACAAAAAGCCTCCCTCACCGAGGGAGGTTGCATCGCATAGCGATGACGGAAGGAGCTTTTCAACAAATTCAGTCAGCCAGTGCCAAATCGTACTTATCGGCCAGTGCCTGCATGGTACCATCGGCCTTCAGTGCATCAAAGGCCTCATCCACAGCGGCGGCAGCATCACTGCCCTTGCGGAATGCCACGCCGTACTCCTCAGCGTTCAGCTCGTCCACGATCTTCAGGTCGGCATAGTCAGTACCCTCACCGATCATGGCGTTGGCCAGGGTCAGGTCAAGTACAGCGGCATCGGCAGTGCCTGCGGCAACTTCCATCAGGCAGTCGGTCTGAACACTCTTGGAGACGTAATCAGCCTGTGCCAGGTTCTCGTCCCCCTCAATGGCGGCCTCACCGGCGGAACCAGCCTCGGCGACCACGGTCTTGCCCACCAGGTCAGCGGTAGAGGTATAATCGGTGCCATCTTTCACAACGACCACCTGTGCATTCTTTGCATAAGCCTTGGTGGTAGCGGTGTTCTGCATGATGTCATCGGTCAGGGTCATACCGTTCCAGATGCAGTCGATGCTCTTGGCATCCAGCTCCACGACCTTGGTATCCCAGTTGATCTCCACAAACTCCGGCTCCACGCCCAGCTTTTCGCAGACAGCAGTGGCCAGCTCGGTATCAAAACCGGTGAAGTTGCCATCGGCATCGGTGTAGTTCATGGGCTCGTAAACGGTGTAGCCGATGACCAGCTTGCCCTTGCCCTTGATGTAATCCAGGTCGCTGCCTGCGGTCTGGGAAACGGCAGCACTGCCGGAAGCAGAAGCAGATGCGGCAGTGGAAGTGGAAGCGGCACCACCGCAGGCGGCAAGGCTCAGTGCCATGGCACCGGCCAGGAATGCAGATACAAGACGTTTCATATACGGTTCCTCCCTCAGTGGCAAGCAGCCTTGTTTTATTGCTTTACCATGCTAAATCGCTAAACTGTGGTTATAGAATAGCGCGTTTTCTGTCATTTGGCAAGGGGGAAGACTGATTTTTCGCAGTTTGCTCAAATCTTTACTGCTTTACCACGGCAAAGCGGTCATTTTGACAAAACAAAAACGCCGCGTCGGCAGCTGCCAGACGCGGCGAGATGTTTCTCTCTGAAAATTCAGCGGAATGCCACCGCCCCCCTATCCGGGAGAGCCGGTGCGCGATTGCGAGACCGAAAAGGGTTTCCTCCTCAGCTCAGGGCATCCAGCGCCGCCTTTTGCAGATCGGTGATGTCAATGGTACACAGAGCCTTCAGGTCGGCATCGCCGCCGGAAAGCCCGGCGATCTCGGTGCGGGTCTTGCCCTTGAGGGCATCACAGAAGCCCTCGCTGTGCTCGTACCACTCCTTGCCCAGCGCCGACGCACCGCGCATCCCATAGTCCTCGCCCAGCTCCAGCTTGGTCTTGACGAGGTCCGGGGCTGTCACACCGCCGTCCGACACCACCGTCAGGGCCGGCTCGGCCATATCCGCAATGGCACTGGTCACGCGGTGATCCGCATCGGTGGTCAGTGCCACGATGCTCACATCCACCTGCGCATTCACATCCTTGTCATCGGTGGCGGTGATGTCCGAAGTCCCGTTCACCGCTTCGATGCCCAGCGCGGCCCTGTCGCCCTTGGCGGCACCCAGTGCCCTGGCATTGGCGCAGGCCCGGGTCACGGCATCCCGGTAACGGTCCACTGCAATGGTGCAACCGCTCAGCAGGTCGGCATCCGTGGGCTTGCCATCCTTATCCACTTTGAGCATGGAGACCTGTTCCGGGGTCATGCCGATCAGGTAATTGGCAAAGGCATCCGCCTGTTCCGCCCAGCCCTTTTTCAGGGAAGAGACCTCGGACAGCGGGTAATCGTCCCCCTTCTGCCGCTTGGTGCGCCAGTCGGTGGGCAGGGTCACATGGCCGGTGCTGTCCGCCGAAACAGACACTTCCAGCTCGTCCAGCAGAACACTCTCCAGTTTGCCCTCGCCATCCAGCAGGACAGCGGCCGCTGCCAGTTCAATTTTCCCTGCCCTGTCCTGATCGGTGGCCTCTGTCACCACACCCAGACCGGTTTTCCATGCCGCTGTCTGGGTCTGTGCGGAGGATGTGCCGCTGCTTCCGCTCATGCTGCCGGAGCTGCCCGACCCGGCGTTCGTTTTGCCGCAGGCGGTCAGCAGCAGCGCCGCCGCCATGGCACAGCTCCAAAGAGCCCGATGGTTCTGATTCATAGATACGCTCCCTTTCCACACGGCCCGTTGGGCCTTTGCCCCATAGTATGTCCAGAAGAGCGTAAGATTACGCAGCCGACGGGAGTTTTCCAAAGCAAGTGTCCGCTGGGGTGGGACCCTGTTGCCGCAGGCAATAGGGCGGGCGATGGAATGGCCCGTTTCACTTGCGTGGAAAAGCTCCCCGAGTGCTGCGCGCAGCCGCTTACATCAACGGACTCAGCAGCCGCAGCACGCTGTCCAGTGCTGTGCCCGGCAGATTGGTGCGGCAGTCGGAGCGCATGATCTCCCGGCACTGCGGCAGGGTGCGCTCCACATCCTTCCGCAGTGCGGCGATCTGGCTGTTATGGAAGAGCAGTGTTCCGCACTCAAAATGGAGAAACAGGCTCCGGTAATCCATATTGATGCTGCCCACCGCGGCGACACGGTCATCGCTGACATAGCACTTGGCGTGGAGGAAACCGGGCGTGAATTCATAAATGCGCACGCCCGCCCTGAGCAGGGGCAGATAGTAAGAGCGACTGAGCCGGAACACCAGCTTCTTATCCGGGATCCCGGGCAGGATGAGCCGCACGTCCACCCCGCGCTTGGCCGCATTTTTCAGAGCATCCAGCATCTCCTCGCCCACGGCCAGGTAGGGCGTGTAGATATAAACATATCTCTGGGCCTGAGAGAGGATGTCCAGATAGACCGTCTCGGCCAGCGATTCCTCATCCAGCGGGCTGTCCGCGTAGGGCTGCACCACGCCATCCTGCACTGCGGGCAGGCGGGTGGGCGCAAAGGCGGTGTAATCGGTCTCCTGCGGGCGGAAGGCATTCCATACATTGAGGAACATCACGGTAAAGTTCCAGACAGCGGCACCCTCCAGACGGATGGCCGCATCCTTCCAGTAGCCAAAGCGCTGCTCGGCATTGATATACTCATCCGCCAGATTCACACCGCCGGTGTAGGCCACATTGCCGTCAACCACCACGATCTTGCGGTGGTCGCGGTGATTCATCACCAGCGAGACCAGCGGCACCACCGGGTTGAAAGGGATGCAGCGGATGTGCGCCTTCTCCATGCGGATGACAAAATCACTGGGCAAACCCAGCAGGCTGCCAAAATCATCGTAGATCAGCCGCACATCCACGCCCTGGGCGGCCTTGCGGCGGAGGATCTGCTCCACGCCGTCCCACATTTTGCCGGAACGGAGGATAAAGAATTCCAGAAAGATGAACTTCTCTGCCTTGTCCAGATCCGCCAGCAGCTGGGGATACATCTCCTCCCCACAGGAAAAATAGTGGGCAGCGGTATCCCTCCAGGCCGGATACGGCCCGAACTTTGCCACGTAGCGGCTCAGGTTCCGGCTGGAGATATCCAGCGCATCGGTCTGGCCCTCAGGTTGGGCAAGCTCAGTCTGATGGGCCTGTTCCACCTTCTGCATCCGCTCCCGCAGATACTTGGCGGGGGCCTTGTTGCCAAAAGCCAGATAAAGCGCGCCGCCCAGCAGGGGCAGAAGGCCGATCAGAACGATCCAGCCGATCTTATGCACTGTTTTCATCCTTGCGCACCAGATACAGCACGATCATGATGCTCAGCGCCTTCAGGGCACCGTTCAGCCAGACCCGCCCCGCCGTGAAGGACCAGAACGCCCAGAGCAGCCAGAGCACCTGTAGAGCCACCAGCGCCACTGTGATCGTGACACGGTTGAAGATGCGGTTGAAAAACTTGACGATAGGCAATCTGAACATGTGGTATCCCTCCCCTGCCGCCCACGGCGATTTTTGATGCTGTTAGTATAGCGCAGAGCGGAAGATTTTGCAAACAAAAAAGCGCCCACAACGGCTTTCCCCGCTATGAGCGCCTATTCAATCGTGGGCAGAATTTTTCCGAGGGTTGTCCGCTTATGCTTCCGCATCCTCATAACCAACCAGCAGACCGCCCAGCTCTGCATAATAGCTGCACAGACCGCCGCATTCGCTGATGTCCACCTTTGCTCCATCAAACACAGCCTGTACCATGTGCTTCAGGCGCTCGGCGGCAGCGGGATTGCCGCAGTGAGAGATATGGAGCCTGCCGTTGGTGTAGCCGTGCTCCTTGAGTTCCAGCACGATGCGTTCCAGCGCACCATGCTCACCACGGGTCTTGCAGAGAACATCCAGCTCCCCGGCCTCACTTGCCTGTCCGATGACCCGGATGCCCAGCATCCGCGCCACAGCAGCAACGGCAGGCTTCACGCGGCCATTGCGGGCCAGATTGGCCAGCGATTCCAGCGAAAAGAGCAGATGGGTGTGCTTGTGGTAGCGGAGCATCTCTTCACAGATCTCGTCAAACTCCCTGCCCTCAGCCAGCAGATCCCGCAGATGCTCGGCCAGCAGGCGCTGCTCCGGGCCGGTGGAAAGGCTGTCCAGCACGAACACCCGCTTGCCGGGGTTCTCCTGCTGGTATTCCTCGGCGGCCAGCTGGGCGGCATTGTAGCTGCCGGACAGAGTGCCCGTGATGGTGATGGCATACACCTCGTCGGCTCCCTCGTAGGCGGCCAGCCAGTCGCTGACGTTGGGGCAGGAGGTCGAGGTCTTGCCCTTATAGGTACGCAGGGTCTGGGCCATGCCCACGGCATCCATCGTGCCGTTGTCCAGATATTCGGCATCGTCGGTGATGATCTTCAGGGGAACGCATTCAAAATCCACGCCCTGCAAGGTGTACAGGCTGGCGGAGGAATCCACAACGATCTTGGTGTTCATAAGCATTTATCTCCATTCCGGCGGCAGCGGATGCCGCAATTTTTCCTGTTGTCTGAATCACTATATCAGTTTTTCAAAACCCTGTCAACTGTTTTATTGAATTATTTCAAAAGTTTTCAATTTCCTGTTGACCACATTTCCAAAACATGGTATACTGTCCGCATGAAATTAGAATCAAACCGCCGCGTTGCGGCCTGCGCCGCAGGGTTTGCCCTGCCCCGGTATGCAGAACTCCCCACCGTAGGGCTTTATCTGGATCAGAGTGTACAGTTTGTCAACGGGTGTTTCCGCACATTTCAGGGGGTGGAGCTCACCGCTTCCATGGTGAGCAACTACGTTAAGAAAGGGATCATCAGCCACCCCATCAAAAAGAAGTATACCCGGGATCAGCTGGCCTGCCTGATCTACATCGTGGTTTCTAAAAATGTCCTGTCCATGGAAAACATCGACAGTCTGTTCAAGATGCAGCGGGCGCATTATACCTCCGCGCAGGCGTATGATACCTTTTGCGATGAGCTGGAGAATTACCTGCCCTATGTGTTCGGCCTGACCAAGAGCTTCTCCGAGCTGGAGCCGGATGTTGATGATGCACGCAAGCTCCTGCGCAGCACCATCATCTCGGCTGTGAACAAGATCTATCTGGACTGCGTTTTCACCGACCTGCGGCAGGAGCAGGCCCTCTGGCCCGATATCCTGCCGGATCTGGCATAATAACAAAAAACGGCCCTCTCTGTCACGCTTTGCGAAGCATTGACGGAGAGGGCCGTTTTCTTAAAATGTAAGTGCAGGGCTGATCTCATTGCGGCGCTGGGCCTGCACGATGCAGTCCTTTTCCGGCACGACACCTGCCGCGCCCAGGGTGTTGAACATGGTCTGCAAAGCAAGTGCCGGGGTGTTATTCTCCTGCGAGAGATGGCAGAGGGCAAACTTCTTGCATCCCTCCTGGATCAGCTCCAGCAGCTTTGCCGAGCACTCATCGTTGGAGAGGTGGCCCCGGTTGGACTCGATGCGGGAGCGCAGGTAGTAGGGATACCGCCCGCTGCGGAGCATGTGGAGGTCGTAGTTGCTTTCCAATGCCACCAGGTCACAGCCGCTCAGGGCCTGATGCACCGGCGGGGTCAGGACTCCCAGGTCGGTGGCAATGGTCATGGTCTTGTTGTCCGGGGTGTGGATGCGGTAGCCCACGCACGGTACGTCGTGGCTGGTGGGGAACATCGTCACGCCGAAATCTCCCACATCCTCTTCCCCGCCGGACAGGGTGCGCAGCTCACAGCTGGCGGGCACGATACCGTTTGCATCCAGGAAATCCAGCGTATCGTCTGCGCCGTATACCGGCAGCGGATTCTTTTTGAGGAAGGTGGCCAGCCCCTTGACGTGGTCAGAGTGCTCATGGGTGACCAGAATGCCCGCACAATCGCTGATGTTCAGGCCCAGCTCCTTGAGTGCCGCCGAGGTGGTGCGCACACCCTTTCCCATATCGATGATGATGTACTTTTCCCCCGTGCGCACCACGCTGCAGTTGCCGGAGGAGCCAGAGTATAACGAGATGAATTCAGACATTTCAAACCTCAAGAAACGAACCTCTCCGTCATTGCTTCACAAAAGCTCCCTGTCAGGGAAACTTCTGCAAAACAGACTGAGAGGTTCTGAATGATTACATTGCTGATTCCAGTGCGGCAGGCATCCGATCCACCTTGCTGATCTCAGCGCCCAAGCCGCGCAGCTTTTCCACGATGTTCTCGTAGCCGCGCTCAATGTGGCCGATCTCCTCGATCTCGCTGGTGCCGTCTGCCATCAGGGCAGCCACGACCATGGCCGCACCGGCACGCAGGTCAGAAGCGCGCAGGGGGGCGGGGTTCAGCTTGTCCACACCCTCAAACACGGCCACCTGACCGTCCACCTGCACCACTGCGCCCATCTTGCGCAGCTCGTCCACATAGCGGAAGCGGTTGTCCCACACGCTCTCGGTGATGGTGGAGGTGCCCTTTGCCACGCTGAGCAGCACACCCATCAGGGGCTGCATATCGGTGGGAAAGCCCGGGTGAGGCATGGTGTTGATCTTCAGCGGCAGGATATCGCCCTTGCGGGAGACGCGAACGGAATCATCGAATTCCTCCACATCCACACCGGCACGGCGGAGCTTTGCCGTAATGGGTTCCAGATGCTTGGGGGTGACATTTTTGATCAGAACGTCGCCGCCGGTGGCAGCAGCGGCAACCATGTAGCTGCCCGCCTCGATCTGGTCAGGGATGATGCTGTAAGTGCAGCCGTGCATCTTTTCCACGCCGCGCACCTTGATCACATCGGTGCCGGCACCGCGCACATCCGCGCCGCACATATTCAGGAAGTTTGCCAGATCAACAACATGGGGCTCCTTGGCGCAGTTTTCCAGAATGGTCTGGCCCTGTGCCATCACAGCGGAGAGCATACCGTTCATGGTAGCGCCCACGCTGACCTTATCAAAGAAGATATGGGCACCGTTCAGTTCCTTGGCGCGGACGGTGATCATGCCGTAGTCCACGCTGTCCTCTGCACCCAGCGCGCTGAACACCTTGAGGTGCTGGTCGATGGGGCGGGGGCCCAGATTGCAGCCGCCGGGCATGGCCACCTGTGCCTTGCCAAAGCGGGAGAGCAGTGCACCCAGGAAGTAGTAGCTGGCACGCATCTGGCGGGACAGATCGTCCGGGACGTTGGTGCAGTTCAGATGGGTGGTGTCGATCTCGTAGGTATTGCGGTTCAGCATCTTGATGCCGGCACCCAGGGTGCTCAGGATCTTCAGGCTGACTGCCACATCACTGATGTCCGGCAGGTTTTCGATCACACAGACATCTGCCGCCAGAATGGTGGCAGGCAGAATGCCCACAGCCGCATTTTTTGCACCGGAAATGGTGACTTCGCCATGCAGGGGCTTGCCGCCCGTAATAACAAACTTTTCCAATTTTATAATCTCCTTGTCGCAGGCCCGCCAGCGGCAGGGCCACTCAGGGTTCTTGCTTGATCTCTCCGCGCACCGCCGGGTACACACCCTCACGATACAACTATCTTATTATACACAACTTCGGGCAAAAAGCAAAGCCCCCTTTTCCCCTGCCGGATTATTTTCTGTTTTGCCCAGAATCTGCAGAGATATTCTATATTTTTGTTTCTTATTTCAAAAATTTTACAATCAGCGCCCCTTACCAGACGCAATCCTCGCTGCAGGTCTCCTTGATCCAGCCCAGCTGATAGGCCTTGACCAGCTGTTTCAGGTCATGCACCCGCTCCCGCAGGATCTCGCCCTCGTCCGTCTCTTCCACCAGAATGCGGTGGTTCTCCGTTTCCAGTATGTTCTTCTGCGACACGATGTCGATGTTTTCGTTCACGGCCTTTTCGGCACTGACAAAGGGCTGATGGGTCCGCAGGGACATGGTGCGGCTGGAGTACACCAGCGTATACCCTGCAATGCCGGTCTTTTCATGGTAGGCGCGGCAGAACCCGCCGTCAATAACGACCAGACGGCCCCCGCCCTTGATGGGGCTCTCGCCGCTCTTCTCCCGCACCGGCACATGGCCGTTGACGATGTGGCTGGTGCCGGGCAGACCGAATTCCGCCAGGATGCGGCGGCAGGCGGCCTCTTCATTGTACCATGTATAATAGGGGTCCTTGACTTCCTCGTGGGTGGCGGGGTCGGCAATATACAGCCGCTCAAAGGTGGTCATGGCGCTGCGGCCGAACAACGGCGACAGCTTGCCGCACCACAGATACCACAAAAAGTCCTGACCGCTCCGCCGGGCCGCGCTGCCCTCGGGGGCAAAGTAGCCGCGGCGTGCCCGCTCGTCACAGTAGTCCATCAAGCCGCGGCCCGAGTAGTTGTGTCCCTCAAACCGCTCCACGGCAAAGCTGCCGGTCTTGGTCATGGGCACCACGCCGTGGTAGAGCAGGTTGC
>OGYA01001982.1_pt1 | contig 12489 bp, 13 predicted proteins | sample 1576401 | NCBI WGS metagenome assembly OGYA01 (sample SAMEA3541485, study PRJEB24748) | human gut metagenome | biome: human gut; feature: human-associated habitat; material: faeces | place: China | collected 2012 | reverse complement strand
TCAAGGGGTTTTCTAAAAGTGAAAAGCTTTTTGGTGGTGCCACCAGGAATCGAACTATTGATTCAAGTGGTTGAATATCTTTGATTTATCTTTCTGCAAGTAGCGTAATCTCCCGCTATTGCTCCACCGGATTGTTGCAGCGTTCTGCGTCAGGTTGCGTGGAGGTTTCCTGCTGCAAAGATAAGATTTTATCCTCAAAGTCGTGCAAGTCTTCATAGGTATTTTCTCCCTTGATTCTTTCAAGCTCATCTTGAAAGCGTTCCCATGCCCTTAAATCCTCATGCCAACTTTCAGATTCTTCCCAATCGTTCATAACCCTTTATTCTATAATCTGCCAATACCCTTGCTTCCTACCTCCTACACGTTTCAGCAAACCAAGTTCTTGAAGCCGGGAAAGATTGTACTTTATACCATCCTCTGTAATGTTAGAAAGGCTTTTGCTTATCTCTTTTCGGGTCGCTTCCGGATGTCCTTTTAAGAATGACAGTATAGCTTGTTGTTGTTCCGTCAGATTTTGTATGGCCTTTTGGGTAGTCTTTTGGGCAGTCTTTTGGGTAGTGTTCTGGTCGCTTTGGGTAGTAGCCCTTTCCGGGTACTCAAACTTGAACGTTGTCCATATACCCGAAGCATCATAACGGAACTCCGGCGTGGAGAATCCATCATTCTTACAAGCCGCAATGATGCGCTCGATGCCACGTCCCCATGCCTCTATCTCACCTGCACGGAAGAAAGTATTGGCAATATCCGGGTTGTAAGGCATACTTCGATGTGAGGACAATAAGGTTTCCACAGTCCATCCTTCGGGCAACACTCCACCGTTTATTATCTCCAACTTATTCTCATACACGCGGATTTGGATGGGAGAAGGTTCTGCATAGTCTTTGTTAATGCAGGCATTCAATAATGCCTCACGCAAAGCCTCACGAGGTATCGGCAATGTCTCTATCCGTTGGATGCCCTCGTAGGTAATGATAGCTTTCATATATTTGGTACACAGCAAGTCCATCAGCTTCACAATTTGCTGGAACAGATTACCATGTACTTCGTCTTGATATACCAAATCCATGCCTTCGCGGAAGAAGCCGACCTTTACAAATGCCCCGGTCACATATTGTTCTGGGTCGGGATGGAACAACAACGCAGCAGCTCGTTTCAGGTAATTGCCTTCATAGAGCCGCAGTTTCTCCAACAATCCGTGATTGTCGTCCATTAAGTCCGCTTCCTCCATACGCCCGCTCCGTTTGGCATACTTGCGGAACAAATCAAACGTAGCGTTGTCCAAGTTCTCTGCTTTCAGATAAGGTACAGGCACACCGTCCCACGTCTTACCCTGCTTGCGAAGCATGAAACGGTCGAGTGCAGCCCCTTTCAGTTCCTGATTGGTTGCACCGCTTCGCTGGTAATACTTCCCACGAAAGCTAATGGGATAAGGATAAGCATCCGTCACAATCTCCAGATATTGCTTTTCGTCCTTTTCCTTCAAATTGACTTCCACCAAGATACCCATCATGTCGCGCACCTTGTTCGGGATATCCTCCATCAACTTCTTGGCATCCTGTACACCGCACACTTCACCATTATCGCGCAGACCGATATACAGTGTACCACCTTGTGCATTAGCAAAACCACAAATCCATTTCTGGTATTCGTCGCGCCAAGACTCTTTGAACTCTATGTTTTGGGATTCGGTATTCATTCTTTTGGAGGATTCTTAATTAATTTACTAATTTCTTTCAAGTAATATGGAATTTGCCCCATATATGTTTCTGGTGGATTAGAATAGTTCGTTCCGACAATTTGATTGAATGGAAGTTGATATACCTCTCTGTAATGTTTATTATCTATATCTTGGTATAAGACTTCCAATTCAATATAGCTATTATTAGATTCATAATCAATATTCTTTACAGAGTCTATATAGAATTTCAGCTCATACTGTGGTGGAAAAATACTTGCTCCATTCTTAAAAAACATAAGATGAGAAAGAGGATATTGTTCCTTTCCAAATTGATTATAATCTTTTAAAACTCTAACTTGTACATTTCTAGCACACCCTTCTCCAATGTTTTTTATATGAACACACAACGTCAAATGGTCTTCTGTTGTTTTTAAGTATACTATAACTTGAGGTGTTATTTTTTGCTTTCTTGTAGCTCTACTTTCAAGCCACATCATTAGATTGATAATTGTATAGCAAACAGTAGCAAATGCTAAAACTGTGCTTAGTATTAACTCTACTTCCATAATACAGAAACAGTTTAAAAAATATGCAACCAATTTTTTAATTCGGATATCGCATTTTTCAGTATAGTATTATCCATATTTGAATATGCTAAATTAGTATCAATTTGCGTTAACTTCAATCGTAAAGGAAGTGGCAGTGTTAAATCTGATATTTTCTGAATTCTAAGATATGATGTTATCGAATTTACGGCAAGATATGCCATTGAATATAAAGGATTGTTTTTCATCTCAATTAGCACTAACTCTAATGCATAATCAATAGCACTATAGATGTTGTTGTTTCGAATGTTTTTTAAATTCCAAATATCCTGTTCCATTTTTTGCCTTTGTAATTCATTGTAATCATTGCCATAAGAAGAATATTTACTATTTATGTTGATTAATTGTATCTCAAATTCTTTCTGAGATATTTGTGACTGATAATGTTTTGCTTGCATCAACGCATTAGATGAATTTTGATAAAGCATATTGTTAATAATCATTTTTGTTCCTCCTATTTATTTTTTGCCCGAATTATCAAGATTATTTAATAATTGTAAAAGACTATTGGCTTTAATAATCAACTCGTCAATTTCTGTCTGTTTTGAATTTAGTTTATCTGATTGTTCTATTAACAATTTATCCATATCGTCCTTGAATTTGTTAAGGATTTTTATTCGCTCTTGTTCAAAGAACATCTTTGAAGCGTTTAAACTTTCCAATGTCTCTTGTTTTAATCGTTCTACTACTTCTTCTCTCTGTTTAGAGACACGATCAGATTCTATCATATTACGCTGCTGTCGACTTATAAAGGAACGTATTTTTAGCTTTGTTTCTTCTAATAACTGTTCACCATCTTCTTCCATCTTTTCAATTATGTCTTCACCATTCTGTTGGATTTGTTTAATGTGTTTAACTCCCTCATTCCCTTGCTGGATAAGTTCATCCATCTTGAAAATCGAATAAAAACTAAACACAAGAAATAGGATTGTTAAGACTGCTCCCCACATGGTTATATTACTATATTCGTGTTCTATTTTATTAAGGTGGAGTTCCAGCATTGTTTTAGTTTGTCCCCCTAATAATTCTCGTTCAGCGTTTAGTCTTAAAGAATCACGTAATAGTTTCTCATCATGTTGTTTGTGTAAAGAATCAATCTTGGAAAAATGAGAATTTAGTACTAATATTAAGCTATTATATTGATTTCTTGATAGTCTATATTTATTAGACAACACAGATTTGATTATTGAATCTGCAAACACTGCATTGTTTATCTTTCGGGAACCTAGTATAACAGCCTTATTATATTCAGTCCAATGAATATATAAACTATCGGCTTTTTGAAGATGTGCAATATAATCTTTTCTTATTTGCTCCTGAGACTGTTTTAACGAGCAATGTGAGCAAAACAAATAAACAATAAAGACTCCTGTAAATCCTATTAATGTCCATAGGAATAAAAGACCGTATTTCGTTTGCATAGCTTTATAATATAAATTTAAATTAGTGAAATTAATTCATATATTCATTATCAAACTTCAACTTAGGTAATTCTTTCACAATCTCCACCGTCTGCACCGACACATTAATCACGCGAAGCAGGAGGTTGAGAATGTATTTCTCGTCGTTATGCTCACGTGCCCAGTCGTTCGGGTCGTTGGTGATGCCGCTTTTTTTGTCTGTGGTGATGGCATAGCGTTCCATTATCCACTCAATAGCAGATTTGCCATTGACCACATACTCGTAGGCTTTGGCAGGAATGCCAGTGATGGTGATGGAATTGTTGTAATAGATGACGCTCTTGTCGGATGTCTTACTATCAATTTTGCCGAAACGCATTTTCTCTACGTGATAGTTCATCTTATCTCCTTTGTTTGTCAGCGGTGCGAACGAGACAATACATTTTCGATAAGGCTCTATCGTTTCATAATTCAAATGTAGGTCGGCAAGCTCACGTCCGGCTTTGCTGAATGCCCAGAAGTCATCCGCTTTTTCTACCAAAGGCAGACGAGACAAGGACTTTTTCAAATCTGTGGCAAAGGTGGTACGATAGTCGGGTGAATGGAGCAGCCCGTAGACGTAATAGAAGATGTCTTCTTTCGTCACTTTGTAGCCATATTGCTTACGGGCTGTACTTAATATCCAATCGGTTACTCCGTCTTTACGCACATATCTGTCCATCGACTTTTCCGCTCCTTGATTGAATAAGTCGACAACATCTGCATCGCTGCTGTCATACCAATAGAGAGGGAAACATTGTCCGTTAAATTGAAGTTGTAAATCAGGAATACAATCTGTGATAATAGCTGAAAAGTCTTTACTTGCCCCTATTCCGGACACACAAATCACAAGGTTTTTGTGGTTTGGAGTGGGGAATAGTTTAGGTGAGAGACCTATGCTTTCAATAAGTTCTGTTGCGAAATATATATTTTGCTTTTGGAATGGGCGATATAATCCCACATTCAATTTCTCTTTTTCATATTGAATAAGTATATTCCTTTTAGCATAGTTACGCAAAGCTCTGGTCCAACTTATTTTAGTGTCATCAGTGTCAATAAAATCTTCTACCGATAAATTCTTATCAACCTTTACCGCATCATTATATGCTTCCCTTTGACGATTATAAAAATCAATCATTGACCGCATATTATTTTCAAGTGTTCGTTGAGAAGCATTGTAAACCCACGCATCTCTATTGGTAGCTACACCAATAGCATACATTTCAAAGAAACTTTTCTGCCCCTTTGCAAACTTCTTTTCAGGCTCAATAGGGATAAACAGCTTGAACATTTCGTTACGGTGATTAATCCAATCCCCATGCTCATTCGGCTCAACCGATTTCCACATCATAGCAGGATTGCTGATGTCACCCATTTGCCTGATAATCTTCAGTTTGTCTTCCCTGCTTAAATAATCTCCAATGTCGTGATAAAAGATTCGTGCTTTCTCTAATTTATTTGCTTTACGCCTTTTCACCAAAATAGTGATGGCTATTGGAGTGCGAGAACCTGAACCAAATATCTTTCCTCCCTCTTTGCGAGACAGTTCTCCACTGGTTCGTTGATTTCCCCTTAAATTGAACACATAAATAGAAGAGAACTCCTGTTCAAAGCATTTGCGCATACCGTCCAGCCCATTGGCATCCAGCCAAGCGCCATTGGTAACAAAACCGATAACTCCACCTTCTTTTTCATTCAAACGGTCGGAAGCCCAACGGAAAGCTTTCACATAACTATCGTATGCTGACTTGTTCAAATTGGCTTCCGATTGCGCTACGTAAGTCGTTTCAATATGTTTCTCCAACCGTGGATAAGACTGGTTCTGCGCATTATCATTGGCAGATTTCTGCCCGATGGAATAAGGTGGATTACCCACAATAACTGTAATCGGGCATTTCTTCTGCGCCATGACACGCTTGGAGTTAGTAGGAAATTGTTCGGAATAAAGGTTTTCGTCAGAATCTTTTTCTCCTAATTGGAACGTATCAGTCAAACAAATACCATCAAATGCCCGGTATTCTTCTTCGGGAACGAGCGAATGAAATACACTCTCGATGTTAATTGAGGCTATGTAATAAGCCATTAATACGATTTCATTGGCATGGATTTCTTTGCGGTACTTCTGCACCAATGCTTCGCGGCTTATCAACCCACTTTGAAGCAAGCGGGTAATGAACGTGCCTGTACCCGTGAACGGGTCAAGGATATGAACATTCTCATCTGAAAGCGAACGTCCATACTCCTTTTGAATGATATAGCCTACGGAACGTATAATGAAATCTACTACTTCCACAGGCGTATAGACAATGCCCAATTTTTCCACCGTCTTAGGCGAAGCCACCTTGAAGAATTTATCATAAAGCTCTACAATCAGGCGCTGGCGACCTTCGGCATCGGTAATGTCACCGACCGTAGTCCGCACGTAATCATAGAATTTTTGCAGGCGTTCATTTTCTTCTTCCGTTTTGGCTTCATCATCCAGCAAGGCAAGCATCTTTTGCATGGCTTTCGATACCGGATTGCTGACAGCAAACTCGTAATTACCGAAAAGAGCTTCGAATACAGGCATGGCTATCAGATGCTGCGAAAGCATTTCGATGACCTCCTGCTCGGTAAGATTCGGATTGATATTCTTCCGCAAACCACGCATCAGTTGTTCAAAGGCACGTTTGTGTTTTCCCTCATCAGCTATCAGACTCCGGATGCGCTCGATATGTTCTTCGGCAATCTTTGCTATATCTTTTGCCCAAAGCTCCCAATAGCGTTTACTCCCTACCTTGGTCACCATCTTGGCATAGAAAACATTCTGCAAATCTTCGAATTGCAGTGAAAGCTGTTGTGCCATTTGCATGGCTGCGCTGGTGGTGTCTTGCCTCGTAGCATCTGCAAGGCTGCTGTCCACACTATCGTCATCGTGTGTACTGCCTACGCCTCCAAAAAGGATATGCTTAGGTTTTTGCTTGGAAAGTTCTATCTTATTTACCTCTGCATTGAAACGGTCGTCATGGGCACGCAAAGCATTGAGTACTGTCCACACTACTTTGAAATTAGGATGCTTGCTTAGCACTTCGTCACCTTCCACATTTTCTGGTATCACTACTGGAATAATGATATAACCGTATTTCTTTCCGGGACTGCGGCGCATTACACGTCCGACGGACTGCACTACATCCACTTGCGAGTTTTTGGGTGAAACGAAAACAACGGCATCCAATGAAGGCACATCCACGCCTTCGCTCAGACATCGAGCGTTTGTCAGCATACGGCATTCTATGTCGTTTTCAGTCTGCCCTTTGAGCCACATCAGTTTCTGGTCACGTTCCGTAGCCGACATCGTACCATCCACATGTTCAGCTACAACGTCTACCATCTGAGCCTTGTCTTCCGCACTAACATCTTCCATATAGGCAGGCTTGCAGTCAGTAAAAACACGTGCTGTTGCTTTTGAGGCTTTGATGGTTGAACAGAAAGCTACCGCGCGGCGCATAGGCAATGGGTCTGCCGCCTTGATAAGCCCCTCATCTCCCAATACCCTTTTAGACAAAGCGTTAATGCAACCTACAAATTTGGAAGCATCATCTACGGTTATCGTGCCGTCTTCGTTGGTAATTACATCGCGCAAAGCTGGAGTAATATCCTTGTCGCCTACGGCAAGAATCAATACTTTATAATCAGTAAGCAATTGTTTCTCTACGGCTTCACCAAAACCTATGCGATAAATCTCGTCACCATACAAGGAAACATCATCCATTGAGCACAATACAACATCGCTTTCTTCGGCTTTTTTGCGTGCCTCATCCGTATAAAGACGTGGGGTAGCAGTCATATAAAGCCGGCGTTTCGCCTGAATAAAATTATTGTCGTGCACTTTAATAAAGGCACTTTCTTCTGCTCCTTTAAGTGATATGCCTGTCGTGCGGTGAGCCTCATCGCAAATAATCAGGTCGAAAACGCCGTATTCACCTTTCGTGCGTTTTAATAATTCTTGCTGCGCACGTGATATGACTTCGATAGATTGATAAGTGGAGAACACAACAGTCATTCCTTTGCGTCCTTCATGTCGGATGGCTTCAAGTTGATAGAGGATATAATCAGTATTTGTGGAGGCAGGCAAAGCCAGGTCGATAACGCTCACTCCCTCTTCGTCATTCTTTATTTTCTGTTGCGAGACTTGTCCGTCCGAACAGATGCACACGGCATGGATAGGAACGTCGGCTTGCGCAGACCATGCCCGCAAAGTTTGTCCCAACAACGCAATAGAAGGGACGAGGAAAAGAACGAACCCGTTACTTTGGGTTTCGTTTTCGGCTATTTTGAGTGAAGTAAATGTCTTGCCTGTACCACACGCCATAATCAATTTGCCTCGGTCACGGGTCTTGAAGTATTCGTGTACGCGATTGATAGCTTTCTGTTGGTGTTCCATAATAGCAAAAGGCTTGGGACGGGATGCCTTGCCATACAACCCCTGTTCCAATTTTTCCCAATCTACATCATCCGCTTCAAGGTCAATCAAGTTGAGGCGTGTTACCTGCGGCGTCTGTTTTTTGATTGTCAGTTCTGCTGCGCTATTCCACTTATTGGTGGTAGAAATCCACAACCGCTGGGCAAAAGCGTGTTCTACACCCTTTACTTCAAATGTCTTACCCGAAGTGGAAAGAAAGGTGTCTACATCTGGCTTTGTAATGTATTTGTCATCTGCATAGCACTTGCATTGCACCGCCCAATACTCACCAGAAAAGGTTTTTGCCACTAAATCAATGCCTATGTCTTTCCCACCAAACTGGTCATGGCAAGGGAACTCTGACCATAGCCATACTTCTTCAAACCGTCCTGCATATAAAGATGTTGTTTTCAGGTAAGCCTGCATTAAGCGTTCAAAACGGAAACCTTTGTCACGCTCAGACCATGCTTCACGGCGGAACTTATCAATTATCTTTGTAAATGTTGTCATCATATTTCTTTATTAATTCCATTATTAATCAATCTTCTCGCATCTACATTCAATATGGAGGCTATCTTCATTAGCATCTCCAAAGAGGGTTGACTTGTATTGGAACACCAACGTGAGATAGTCGCTTCGTTTTTTCCTAACTGCCCAGCTAACCATTTCCCGGTTTTACCTTGTTCTACTAATACAATTTTTAGTCTGTTTATCTTTTCTGTTCCCATATTCAATTCATATTACAAGTATGCGATAATAGATTGATGCTATTTGCAAAGGTAATGATTAAAGGCGAGAGCAAATAAAAACTTAACCATAAATTTCTCATGTTGCTCAATTTTTGTTTTTATGGAGGTCGTATCGGGCATTGTATTTGTACCATATCGCTATTTCAAGATTTCTTCCACTTTCAATTTCTCCTGCATCAGACTGTCAGATAAAGTCTTTAATCCTCTGTCGTAACCGTCAGCCTCCTGCCGTATCCATTCAATGGCTTCCTCGTTGCGGTGGATGTCGAACACGTCATTCAACCAAAGGATATGATTGGCGTTGCAGCCTCCCCATGAACGGATGACACGGAACTTCAACGCATCGTCCGCATACTGACGCTTGGATTTCCAAAGCTCGATATTGCCCCAGACGGAAAGGCTGCACACGATACCCATGCCGACCAAAAGAGAAAACACCTTGCTCGATTTGATGTCAAAGCTATGGCGGTGGATATGTTCCTGCGGCTCGGTATCCTGTTCTTCCAAACTTCGAGCAAACGAATCTTTTATGTTTCGCAACAGGTGCAAAATCCTGTTCGATGCGCAAACCTCCGCTTCCGCGAACTTGGTCAGTATGGCTTTGGTCTCTGCCTGATGTTCCTTTGCAGAACTGTCAAACAAGTCCATTATGGGCTTCAAGTCCACTGCCGGAGGTTGTCCGTCAGACTTGTCGTTGCTTACTTTTGGAGTATTCTCCAACTTACTGTTGATGCCTTTGAGGTCATTCTTAATTCCCTCGAAGAGCGCATATACTTCGTTATTATCCATTTTTAGAATCTTATTTTACGTTGTTTCTTTTTCTTGTTCCTGCGTTTTAATTCTTCCTCGAAGTGGTTTTCCTCAGCCTGTCCGTCTGCGTTGTCTGGCATGAAAAGACCAATCGAGTTGTTGTACAAATCATCGTTGTCCCTTGATTCAGGTTGAAACGTGGGCAGTTCTTCATGGTGTGAAGACCGCTGCATTTCCATTCGCTCGGTATGTCTGTTACGTTTCAATGCAGCGTCTATCTTGGAATAGCTGAACCGCCTGTCAATCTTGGAACCGCTGAACGAATAGCCGTTCATGGTGAAAACTACGCCCTGCACCTCGTCCGACTTGCCCTTGTACTTAAACTGCATATCTACGCCTTGTTTCTTAAGATTAGCGGCAAGAATGTCCCAGTTTCCACACCTTGAAACCTCCGATTTAAGGAAGGAATAAAGCCCGTACTTGGTCTTGTCCGGCTCTTTCAGGCGGTGCTGCTTCACCCGCTCTTTACCGCTGGCGAAATAAAGATTGTACTTCCGTGTCAGTTCCTTACAGATGCGTGCGCTGCGTATCCGCTCGTTGCAGTCGCTGATTGTCCTGCCATTATTGGCAATTCGGTTGAACGCTATATGCACATGCGGATGTTCCTTGTCAAAGTGGCGCACGATGAGTATCTGCGTGTCGGTTATCCCCATTTCCTTCAGGTATTCCAACGCTATTCCTGCCATTGCACGGTTGGTCAGGCGGTATTCATCCTCCTTATGGAAAGCCAACGAAATGTGTCCGACGGGCTTCATTACCCTCGGATTCATCTTTGATTGTGCCTCGAAGCTCATGGCTATCGTGTCCTTGTCCTCGGCAAACAGACCGTCACAGATAAGGATTTTAGCGTCCTTTTCCCTGTCAAGAATGTAGTTTACTACGCCCTTGAAACTGCTTCCTTTGGTAATTTTAGCTATCATAAGAGGATAAGGTTAAGGAGTTCTTCAATCCGTGCCACGAGCACACGGCACTCCATCCTCATCGTGACGAAGCCAGCAGCGTTCGCCTTGTGCGCAAGCTGGTTCAGGTTGTTCGCCATGCCGCAGAGTTGGCGGACGTAACCAGTATGCTCCGGCGTGAGCCGTTCCTTCACCTGCCCGTCCCTCATGCAACGGCGCAGGAACTCCCCGGCGGATATGCCCGCACTCCGTGCCTTGCCTTTCAGCGTGTAGTAGTCCGATGTTGCCATCTTCACCGTGAGACGGTATTTCAGCTTGTCTGCCGCTCCCTTCTTGGGGCGACCTCCCTTGTTCCTGTTGCCAGTTTTCCGTTTCTGTTCCATTGATTTCTAATGATTAAAGTGTGCATACATAATAGACCAACGGGATGTAGCTTCCACGGAGTTCATGAGTGGGAGCAGGCGGTTTCGGTATGCCCGAAACACAAACTTGCTCCCCTCAAAACTCCGTTGGAATAGTTCAGAGTAACTCTGAATTGCGCCCCGTCAATCCACCTCTTAATTTTCAGAGTTTACGCCATGCCTCGATGTCCTCCCCGTAGGTGGCAAGGTGCTGCCGGGCGATGTTCTCCACCAGTCCCGACACGCTCATCCGCCGCTCGCCGAACATGCTGACGATACGGTCGAGGGCATCGCGCGTGCTGCGGCTAAGGAATACGGGCTTGCGGTCTTCGATGGTCGGAACGGTGAGGAAGGCTTCCTTGTACTCCTCCAACGATGCCCTACGTTGCTTGCCGCTGATGCGGCGTACCACCTGCGGAGTTTCATCCGTCTGTTCCGGCACAGCTTCACTTAACTTTTCCTGTACAACCTCGCTTGCCTTTTCCGGCTGTTCCTGCGTGTCGGCAGGCTGGGGTTCAGGCTTCTGAGTTTCCATACTCGGCTTGTTGCCTAAAAAATCCTGCAATGCTGCATCCATACTTTGGCTGCTTAAATTCTTCTTCATACTTGTTTGAATTAAATGTTTAACAATGTTGGTCGTTGTGCGCACATTTGACCGATTATCGGTTGCAAAGGAAACGCCTGTATTGCAGGCTGTCAAACGAATGGATTGGCTGTGGCAACAATGTATGGCTTTGCACTTTACACATTGCCGGGACGGTTCGCACTACGCCGTTTTGCCATAGTATATGAAACGGGCATTGGAAATTTTAAGGGCTTAATTGGAGCAGTCAGGGCGGATTTAAGAATATGGCTTTTAGGAAACCCGAAGGACATATTTTCGGATGGCATTAGAATCCGAAGAACGCCACAGGCTACCACACCAACGCCAAATGCTGCCACGCAGGTGCGAAGCGGTCGGATTATGCCGGACTTCGCTTTTCTTTGCATTACGGACGCTTGAAACAGCAGTCACGAGTTCGGCGGATAACGCCACTCCCGACCACCTGCTGCCACAAGCTGCCACCTTATTGCAAATCCATTGTTCCATGCGGACAACGGATTTACTTTGCAGACAAAAAGAAGAACAAACAGTAAATATAATGAGTATGGAAGTAGTAATCATTTCAAAAAGCAAGTATGAAGAAATGGTCGGCAAGCTCAACCGCCTGTCCGACCGGGTGAATGAAATCCTTTGCAAAAGGGAGGGAAAACGGCTCAGCCGTTGGATGGACAACCAAGAGGTCTGCCAACAGTTGCGCATCAGTCCGCGCACCTTGCAGACGCTCCGCGACAACGGAACGCTGGCTTACTCGCAAATCGGACACAAGATTTTTTACAAGCCGGAGGACGTGCAGCGCATCGTCCGACTTGTGGAGGACAGGCGTAAGGATGCAGCCTATCGTGGCTGTAGCATCTAATCAGACA
>OGYA01001941.1_pt1 | contig 12679 bp, 9 predicted proteins | sample 1576401 | NCBI WGS metagenome assembly OGYA01 (sample SAMEA3541485, study PRJEB24748) | human gut metagenome | biome: human gut; feature: human-associated habitat; material: faeces | place: China | collected 2012 | reverse complement strand
GCAGCCGCAGCGTCAGCCGCAGGCCCATCGGGTCCACCTGCCAGCCCCACTCGCTGGAGGGCAGGTAGGGGTTGACCACGCCGGCCACCACATTGCCTTTGGCTTGGCCTGCCTCGGTGGGACGGCCTGCCTGCACCATCGACATATAGTAGCTGAAGCCGATGTAATCCACCGTGCCGCGGCGCAGCAGGTCGAGGTCGCCCGGCTCCATCTGGATAGCTATGCCGTGGCGCTCCAGATTTTTTAGCAGGCGGGGCGGGTATTCGCCGCGGGACTGCACGTCGGCGAAGGCCAACATGGTGGACATCATGTCGTCGGCGGCCTTAGCATCCAGTGGGTGACAGGTTTCGGGGTAGACCACGCCGAACAGGGTCATGCAGCCGATTTTGTTTTCCGGATCGATCTGGTGGCCCAGCAGCACCGCTTTGGCGCTGGCTACAAACTGGTGGTGGGCTGCCTGGTAGATGACCTGCTCCCGGTTTTCGCCGGGAGCGATCAGTAGGCCGGCCGGGTTCCAGGGTCCGAACTCGATGGCGTTGATCTCGTTGAAGGTCATCCAGTATTTGACCTTGCCTTTGTACTCAGTAAAGATGACGCGGCAATACCGCTCGAAGAAATCCACCAGTTTGCGGCTGCGCCATGCGCCGTATTTCTGCACGAAGCCGAGGGGCATCTCGTAGTGGCTGATGGTCACCACCGGCTCAATGCCGTACTTATGACACTCGTCAAACAGGTTATGGTAGAATCGGATGCCGGCGGGGTTGGGAGAGGGTTCATCCCCCTGAGGAAAGATGCGGCTCCACGCAATAGAAGTACGGAAGCACTTGAATCCCATCTCGGCAAAGAGCTTGATATCCTCCTTGTAGCGGTGGTAGAAGTCGATCCCTTCGTGGTTAGGGTAGTAGAGGCCTTCCACCACGCCGTCGGTGATCTGGCGCTTTTTGTCCTTGCTGCCGGCGGTCATCACGTCGGCGACGCTTAGACCCTTGCCGTCCTCGCAGTAAGCACCCTCGCACTGGTTGGCGGCCACCGCGCCACCCCACAAAAAGTCTTTGGGCAGGCTCATGGATTTTGCTCTCCTTTCGTTTTCGGCTTATTCTTGGAACAGTTTCATAAAATGGAGATACTGCCGCCGACTGATGATCCTCTTGACCCGCACTTCGTCGGTGATCAGGGCGGTGGTCAGCTGGTAAAACTTCTGGGTTTGGGCCGAGGCGGAGTCATAGATAGCCACTAGGATCACAAGCTGGACCTTGTTGACCGACCAGAGGACGGGCTTGTCCAGAATGCCGACGCAGACCACGTTCTCATTGACTAGGTTGTCAGCCGGGTGTGGGATGGCCACCAGGTGGCCGAAGTCGGTGCCGCCCATCGCCTCCCGCTCCAGCACCGAGTCACAGAAGCCCTCAGGCAGGGGGTAAACTTTGCCCATCAGCTGACACATCTGCCGGATGACTTCCTCCCGTGTGTTTCCCTGCACATGCGGGAAGAACAGATCGGGCCGATAGTAGTCTTTCAGGAAGTTGACGCTGCCCAGTTCCAGCTGCCTGCGGACCTGCGGCACATCGCTGGCGTCGAGGAAGTTGCCGATCTGGTAGATAGGGACGGCGGTCGCGGTCTGCAGCGGCACGGTAGTAAAGACGTAGTCCACCCGGCTCAAGTCATATCGCTCGAATTCGTACATGCTACACACATCCAGTCGGTCGATGTAGACTCCGAACTCGTTGCGGAAACGGAAGGCCAGCAGTCGGCTGCTAGCCTTGCCCGTCATACAGACCAGAAGGATGTTCTTTTTCTCAATCTGCGCTTTAAGAGATTCCAGTGCCATTTCCAGAATAATGGCAAAGTATCCCGTCTCGGATTCGGGCACTGGCCTGCTATAGAATTTTTCGTACTCAGCCATAGCACGCTGGGCCATCGCAAAGGCGAAGGGGTAGTTCTGCTTGATCTCTTCCAGGATGGGGTTCTCCATCTGGATGCCGTACTTCATCCGTATGTTGAAGGTGACGATGTGGTTGTACAGCGAGATGCGGACGTTGAGATTATCGCGAAAATTAAGGTTGTAGACCCGCTGCACGCAATCCAGCAAGATGGTGGTCAGCCGGTTGACGTTTTCCTGGACCACTGGACTGGACTGGGGATGGTAGCCCTCGCCCAAGCTGCGCCGTCCTGCGATGTAAATGGCAATGTACATCGTCTCGGCCGGTTCCGGCGCAATTTCGATGCCCGCCTGACACAGCCTGTCGGCCAGCATCAGAGCGGCCTGGTATTCAGGCATGGCCTGCACCTGGGCCAGCTCGCCGGGCTTGGCGGCAGCTAGGTGGCCCGCGCCGCTGCGCAGGAAGGCTACATACAGATAGATGACGATGTTCTGAAAAGCTGCCTCCGTAAATTTGATCCGCTGGCGTATCATCATGTCCAGCAGAACCTCGCCGATCCTGGGCAGCATCTCGGCCTGGTCACGCTGGTCAGCAAAGAGGGAGTTTTGAGACTGGACCAGGTAGTCCATATAACAGCGGCGGCGGTCAAATTCACTGCCATGCGCACGCACACCGTAGTGAGGTTTACGCTTCAAGGTAATGTTATACTGCCCCAGAACGAACTCCACCTGCCTCAGCTCGGCCGACAGGGTCTTGCTGGATACATACAACTCCTCGCTGAGGTCATCGAGCTTGAAGTATTCCTCGCCGTCCAAAAAGCAGGCCAGCAGGAAGCGGAAGCGATCCTCTACTGTATTGGGGACGGCGGAGGCCAAAGAGTGCCGGTTTTCGTTGTACCATGTCTCGTAGGCGTTGCGGTCCTCCACTCGGAGGCGGTAGCCGTGGCGTTGGCGCGACTCAACAGTTGCACCGTGACCTTCCAGTTCCGCGCGCAGTTGCCCGATGCGGGTCTGCACAGTACGGCTGCTGGCGCCACTTTTGACAGCCAATGTTTGGGCTGTGAGATAGTCGTTCTCCGACAAAAGAGTGAGCAGGCTCATGAGGTTGCTGTCAAGCATGGCGTTCTTCCTGTTCTTTTTTCACTTCGGCAGCCCGGCGGGCGAAAGTGGTCCGTTCCACGTAGTTGGCAGCCAGCCAATCTTTCAGTTCCTGGCTGCACAGAAAATCGGTCTCCATCGGGCGGATGAAGGTATAGGAAGAATGTTCCAGCAGATACTGGTCCAGCCACCCTGGATGAAAAACCAGCACCGAACACTCTTTGCCGCGCAGCCCGGCCTCGTCCTCAAAAACAAACTTGCGCACATCGTAGAGGCCGCGCTCGTCGAGTCGATAGAAAGCAGAGCACTGGATGCCGTGTTCGACCGACCACTGCGGATCCACCGGGTCGCAGTAGAGCAGGCCATTACGGGCAGCCACATTCTTCAACCCCTGGAAAAAGTTGGGCGACATAACCGCGTGTCCTTCGAAGTAAGCGGGATCCCGCCCGGTGATGGCGCGGAAGCGGTCGAGCTGCGCCTGAATCTCCAGTTCCACTTCTTCCAGGACGATGGTATCCTGTTTTCGGGCGCGTATTTCGCGGCTGGTACAGAATTCGCCGCTGGGCTGTACCAGGGAAGGAATACGGGCCGAATCGGTCAGTGGTCGGCCTACGCAGATATTGGTGTGTTGGCCCACCTCGACGCCGGTGTCCTTTACTAGCGCATAACCAGCGGCTGCATACGGCATATTGGGCATCAGACCGGTACAGGTGATGACCCCGTCTACGATGGCCTTGCGGATGCCATAATTGACCGCCTCACTGAAACCCAGGTCGTCGGCCCGGAAAATGATCTTCATTTTTCCCTACTCCTTTCGATCACGCACACTCTTTTCTGACACTACCAGTGTACCAGTTCCGCGCCGGTTTTTCCACGAAGTTTTTTGCCGCCGTCAAAGACGATAGCCGGCCCTGCACGTCCTTGGCTTCGTCATTTTTGACAGGAAACAGGAACAGGATTCGTCAGTTTGCACCCAAGCGGCGCGGCTTCACGCTTTGTTTGTCCTCGGCCCATAGCAGAGAGCGAGCTTTGCAAAAAAGTCCTCCAGCAAAAAGCGCACGTCCACTGAATCGTAGACCCGGATAGCCCGCCCACTCCCAGGCAGATAGCGCCCACCGTCCGCGAGGACGGGGGCGGGTTCCATGTGGAAATTCTGCCGCCAGTCGCAGCCCAGCAGGGCCGCCACCACCGGCGAATCGCCAAAGTTCCAGCTCTCCCCCTTGCGCAGAGTATACGGCTCGTTGTTGGTGAGGTTATACTGCTCCATCATGTCGTACAGGTAGCGCCCAACTGTTCCGCAGGGGCGGATTTTGTGGGCTATTTCGGCCATCGTCACCTCCACCGTGCCGTAAACATTGACCGGGAGCTGCCAGAGCGTTACCTCGCTGCCAAAGACAGCGCGTGCGGCTGCCAGGTCCTGCTTCATGTTGAAGTCGCAGCCCCCCTTGGGGTAAGGCATACCGCCGATCCAGACCACCGTCATCTTCCCGGCAATGGCCGGGCAGCGGTTGAGAGCAGCGGCCACGTCGGTCAGCGCGCCCTGTACTGTCACATAGAGGGGACGGGGATCGTCACGCTGTGCTTCCTCGATCAGGAAACGGACCCCCTCTGCGTCCGGCGTATCATGCTCACCGGCAAGTGGGGTCGCGCAGCCGCGCAGCATGGGCACGTCAGTCATCCCGGTGGCTTCCATCAGGGCGGTCAGCATCCGGTAGCTGTTCTCCATCGACTGCCGGTCGCCGTGAGTCTTGCCCTCGTAGTGGGCGGCGATCACCCCGCGCACATCGAAGATGGGGGTCAAAAGCTGATGGACAATGGCAAAGGGATCATCCGCCTCGTTGCTGACGTCGCTGGAGATGACAACGCGAATCTGCTTGCCTTGCGGCAGACATAGGCCCATCCGGTCCAAAATTTCTTTGCGTTTCATTGTAATAAGCCCTCACTTTTCAAAATATGATGTTTTACAAGTTGCTGCCGTTCCCGGCAATCACATCCCGGTACCACCAGCCGGAATCCTTGACGGTCCGTTTCAGTGTCGGGTAGTCCACATAGATCAGGCCATAGCGGCAGCTGTAGCCCGCCGCCCACTCGAAGTTATCGAACAGGCTCCAGACCGAGTAACCAATCACCGGGATACCGTCCTCGATCGCGTGGGCCACCTCCCGCAGATACCGGTGCAGAAAGTCGATGCGCTGCGGGTCATGGACTTTGCCGTCCAGCATCACATGATCCAGCCCCGAATAGCCGTTTTCGGTGATAAGGATAGGCAGATGATACCGCTCATACCAAAACTTGCTGGCGTAATAGAGCACCTTGGGGGTGATGTTCCAAGCCGTGGCCGTCTGGGGACTGCCCTGGTAGGCGTATTCGTCGTATCGGGACGGGTCAGGCACCAGGTCCACCGTGCCCTGATAGCAGTTGTAGGCGTAAAAGTCCAGCGGCTGGGAGACAAGCGCCCATTCCGCATCGGTCATGGTGTAAAGCAAACCACCGAATTTATCTGCCGCCCAGTCGGGATAGCGTCCCAAAAAGACGGGGTCTGCCCACCAGGTGTTGGACATGATATAGCCCGGATATTCGGACAGAGATTTTTGCCGGGCTTTCTCCACTTCTTCGGGGGAGTCGTCTTTGGGCAGGCAGCAGTCGCCGGTAGGGGCCATACCCACTTTGGCGCCGGGGCAGTTTTTCCGTAGAATCTTCACCGCCCGGCCATGGGCCAGCAGGATGTTTTTAGTCACCGCCATCATGGCGGCATCGTCGTTGTGCTCAAAGGGGGCGTGGACTCCGGCCACCAGTCCCAGCCCACAGAACATCTGCGGCTCGTTGAAGGTCATCCAGTAGGAGACACGGCCGCTGAGGGCCTTCGAGGCCGCGTCCACATAGTTGGCAAACCATTCGACGATCTCAGGGTTCTTCCAGCCGCCTTTTCGATAGAGAGCAGTGGGAAGGTCCCAGTGATAGAGGGTCACCAGAGGCTGGATGCCGTTTGTCAGCAGCTCGTCACAGAGGTCCTGGTAGAATTTCACCCCTGCCTGATTGACCTGGCCCACCCCCTCGGGCAGAATGCGAGGCCAGCTGATCGAGAAGCGGTAGGCTTTCAGGCCCATCTGTTTCATCAGGGCCACGTCCTCTTTCCAGCGGTGATAAAAGTCGATGGAGGTGTCGGCATTTTCGCTGTGGGCGATGCGGCCAGTGCCGTCATGAACCAGCGTGTCCCAGATGGACTCGCCCTTGCCGTCGGCGTTCCAGCCGCCCTCGATCTGGGTGGCCGCAGTGGATGCGCTCCACAAAAAATTTTCAGGAAATTTCGGCATAGTTCTTTCTCCTTTACGGCTTGCTGAGGAAATGCAGCAGCGCCTCTGCCGATGCTTTGGCTCCGCCCAGGGTCTTCATGTCCGCGCTGAATTGCTCCGCCGCAGCCTTGTAGGAGGGCTCAGTGAGAAGCTTCTGGATGGCAGTTTTCAGCGCCTCGCTGGTGATGGCGCTCTTATCCAGAAAGGCAACGCCCAGCCCCAGTTTCTCGATCTGCCGGGCGGTGATGGCCTGCTCCTCCATCTGCGGGATAGCGATCATGGGCACGCCGTAATAAATGGCTTCGCCGGTGCCGCCCATCCCGGCATGGGTGATAAACACCGACGCCTGAGAAAGGATGTCCAGCTGAGGCACCATCTGGCCGACTTCCACATTGGCCGGGATGTCTTTCAGGCTGGCCGGGTCGATGGAGCCGAGGGCGGCAAACACATTGATATCCAGATCCCGGACTGCATCAAACAGGATGGGATAGTATTCGGGCCAGTTGTTGAAGGCGGTGCCCAGGGAGGAATACAGCAGAGGTTTGCCGTTGTCGGGGGCTTTCCAGCTGCCGAAGGCGGTCCGCTTGCCAATCTGAACGCCGGTGAACACAAAACTGTCATCGAAGCTCTCGTAATTGGGCACCAGTTTTTTCTGCATCATGACCAGGTTGAAATCCCCGTGTCCGTCAAAAATCTCTTTTACGGTCATGACCCGGCAGCCATACTTTTCGGCGTAGCCTGCCGCAATACCGGCGGCAGCCTTGCGCAGCGGATGGTCTGCAGGGCAGCTTTCAAAACCGGCGGCCACCGAATAGCTGTCGTTGGAAGGGTAACTGGTGTACAGCATGACATTGGGCACGTTCAGGTTGTCGGCGGCGATGGTGCCGGCGATGCCGGCAAAGTCGTGGACGATGGCGTCGGGCTTATCGTCATGGAGGGTATCGAGGATGGTGTCGATGTAGGCTCCGGCCTCGTTCAAAAAGAGGAAAGGCACCGCAGCTGCCACACCGCCGTCGTCCTCTTTTTTCTCGCCGTCGTTGTGCTTGTCGTTTTCCGCCATCCAGGATGGGACGGCGACAAACTTTGCGCCGGTGGGTTCAATAATGTTCCGAAAAGCCTCGGTCGTAAAATAAGTTACCCGAACGCCCTGTTTGACCAGCTCGGTGACAAGGGCCAGAGTGGGGTTAATGTGGCCAAAGGCCCCAAGGGATACAAACGCAATGTGCATCGTAGAATCCTTTCATTAAAATCATTAAAAGCAGCCATGCAGGCAGCGCACGGCGTCGCCCACATGGCTGCGGGGAAAAAGAGAATAAGAGAAACGCGCGTTATTGTTCCGCTTCTGCCGCTGCCTTTTCTTCAGCAAGGTACTTCTTATCCTGGATGCGGACAAAGGGCATGAAGATCAGGATGTCGATGATGCAGACCACGACCTCCAGAATGGCGATGGTGAAGCTGCCATTCAGGATACCCGTGACGCCCATCGGGAAGTTAAAGACAGTGACGCCGGCGTATCGAGCGACCAGGCCAGAGGAGCAGGCCAGCCAGCCCAGCAGAACATTAACCGTTGGGGAGATAATCCAGGGGATGGCCATAAAGGGGTTCATAACGACGGGAACGCCGAACATTAGCGGCTCAGAGATGCCGAAGAAGGCGGGTGCGATGGAAATTTTGCCGACGGTCTTAAGCTGATTCGACTTGGAGAAGATCAGGACGGCCAGCGCAAAGGCCGGGTAGAGGACGGCAATGGTCATCGAGTAGGAAAAGGCCATACCGATGATGTTGGGAATGGGCTGACCGGCAGCGTAGGCAGCCTGGTTCATACCGTCCAGACCGAACATGATGGGGCCGGTCGCGCTGGTGAGGAAGCCGGGGTGGATGCCGAGGGCCCAGCATACCTGGCCGATGATCTGCAGGATCATTTGAGAGATGACGTTGCTGCCGATCAACGCGGTCAGAGGAATCTGCAGCAGGTTGTACAGGCAATCAAAGATGTTGCCCCAAGGAGTCAGGCTGAACAGACCGCGTAGTACCATGGCGGCGATTACCACGATAAAACCAGGAATCAGGGAGACGAAGGTGTTCGAGACGTAGTCCGGGGTGCCGGCAGGCATCTTGATGACGATGTTGGCGTCCACGATGGCCTTGTACAGCCGAACCGTGAGGAAAGCCAGTAGAAAGCCGACAATCATGCCGGAGGTGCCCATATAGCTGGTGCTGGGGGTAGTGGTGCCGGTATCCAGAGTAGCGGTGGGCAGCAGGGCAATGTAGACCACCAGGGCCAGGATGACAGCCACCTTGTTGGTGATTTTGAGCTTTTCGGCGTAGGCAGAGGCGACGCCGTAGGTAAAGAAGACGCCCAGCATGTTGGTGGTCGCCGACACGACGGCCGCCAGAATGCCGGAAATGCCGGTGGACTGGATGAAGTTTTGCCAGAAATTCACCGGTAGGCCGCTGAACAGGCTGGCGAACGAACCGATGATGACGACGGGCAGCATACTCATGCAGCCCTGCGAGATGGATTGCAGGTAGATATTGCGGCTGACCTTGTCACTGGCAAGCGTCAGCGTCTCGGAGAAGTTTATCTTTGCCATGATTATTAGACCTCCTCGCCCATCATCTTGCGGGCGGCCTTGAGGACGGCTACGCCGTTCATCATGCCATAGTCTTTCATATCAATGGGGGCGGCGGGGATGCCGGGGCAGGCAGCCTGTACCTCGCCCAGCTTGTGTTTGACCTGAGGTCCGATCAGAATGCAGTCGGCATCGGCAGTCACCTCGCTGGCGGCAGACAGAGCATAGGCCGCAATAGTACAGTCATAACCAATCTTTTTGGCGGCTTCCTTCATCTTTGCCACCATCATGCTGGTGGACATACCATTGCTGCAAAGCAGGATGATCTTCTTCATAATTGATTACCTCCATCAATGAATGATACCGTGCATCCATACAGCCACAGGCTGCTTGAATCCAATACTGTGCGTCCGAGAGCAATATCTACAAAAGATGCTAACGACGAGTTCTTTTGTTTGTGCCCTTTGGACGCATTCAGTGTACCATGTTCCCACAGGAGTGTCCACGAAATAATTTGCGGCAATCAAAAAGGCAAAAGAACTATAAAACAAAGCCTTTTCGTCAATCTGTATGATTTTTATGGTGCTACTTTGGGGGTTTTGACAAGAATTGCTTTATCTGTAGCAGTTTTCTTCTGGATGCTCGCGTTTTCTTCGCTTTTTTTAGAAAAATGTCTTGTAATGCCTCATAAAATATGGTATATATTATACGAAATATACTGTGGCTACATTTATCTCCATACAGAGTGAAAGGAGCCCCCACCATGACCGCTGTGATCTATGCCCGCTATCCATCGGATAACCAGCGTGAAGAATCCATTGAAGGTCAGATTCGGGAATGCACCGCCTATGCCGAAAAGAACGGCATCACCATCGTCAAGCACTATATTGACCGTGCCATCTCTGCCAAGACGGACAACCGCCCGGAGTTCCAGCAGATGATCAAGGACAGTGACAAGAAGCTGTTCGACATCGTGCTGGTCTGGAAGTTGGATCGTTTTGCCCGAAATCGCTACGACAGTGCCCGGTACAAGACCCAGCTGAAGAAGAACGGTGTTAAACTTGTTTCAGCTACAGAAATCATCTCTGATGGGCCGGAGGGCATCATTCTGGAATCGGTGCTGGAGGGCTATGCAGAATACTACTCTGCCGACCTGTCGGAGAAAGTGATTCGAGGCATGACAGAAAATGCCCTCAAGGGAAAGTTCACCGGCGGTGCTATCCCCTTTGGTTACACCATCAATGCTGACCGCCGTTTTGAGATTGACCCGCTGACAGCACCGTTTGTAGCTGAAACTTTTCAACGGTATAACGATGGACAGACTATGCGGGAAATCCGGGACTGGCTCAATGAAAAGGGCATCAAGAATAAGCGCGGTGGGCCAATGACTTTCAATGTCATCCAGCACATGCTGAGCAACCGCCGATATATCGGCGAGTTGAAGTACCGGGACGTCCTGATTCCCGATGCGATTCCACCTATCGTGTCCGTAGAGCTTTTCAACGATGTACAGGAGAAGATGTTGAAAAACAAGAAAGCCCCTGCCCGTAGAAAAGCAGAGGACGACTATCTGCTCACCACCAAGTTGTTCTGCGGCTACTGTGGGGCGTTGATGTTTGGAGAGAGCGGCACGAGCCGGACGGGCGAAGTCCACCGCTATTATAAATGTGCTACTGCCAAAAAGCACAAGGGCTGCAAGAAAAAGACCGTCCGCAAACAGTGGCTGGAAGATCTGGTGGTCAACCAGACCATGCAGCTTGTCAAGGATGATGCCGCCATGGAATCCATCATTGCCAAGGTGATGGATCTGCAAAACAAGGAGAATACCAACATTCCCCTTTACGAGAAGCAGCTCCGGGATGCGGAATCGGGTATCCAGAATATGCTGAATGCGATTCAGGCCGGTATCCTGACCAGTTCCACCAAGGAGCGGTTGGAGCAGCTGGAAGAAACCAAGCGTGAGCTTGAAGCCCGCATTGCAGAAGAGAAGCTGGCAAAGCCCAAGGTCACGGAGGAGTTCATCCGGTTCTGGTTGCTCCGGTTCCGCAAGCTGGACATGAGCCTGAAAGACCAGCGGCAGGCGTTGGTGGATACCTTCATCAATTCGATTTATCTGTATGATGATAAGGTTTTGATAACCTTTAACTATAAAGAAGGCACACAGACCATCACATTTGAGGAAGCGGCCCAAGCCGCATCAAAGGGAAATGGTTCGGATTTGGATTGCTTTACTGCACCAGAAAATGCCGTGAAATCGAAAGATTTCATGGCTTTTTTGTTTTTCTGGCAGGGTCTGCACACTTTTGCACATCTCCTGCACACTTTACAAGAAAGCCATGAACTCTTTGCATCGCTTGCACAGCGTGTATTTCGCTGCACAAAAAAGAGAATTTTACGCGAAGAGCACCCGTGTCAGCTCGCGGCGCTCCTCTGCGTCCATCTGCCGGATGGCTTCAAGGATCATTTTACCCGTGATTTTTGTTGCCACCGGCGTTTTGTTTTCCGGGGGTTCCTGCGGCTTTGCACCGGCCACATCCTGCGTGTAGAAGTCGGCTTCGATCTTCTCGGTCAACTCCAACCGGGGCTTGTCCTGCGTGTGAGCGTAGGTGTCCATCAGGACGGTAGCAGTTGCATGACCTGTGTTGCCCTGCACCGATTTGAAGTCGCCGCCAGACTGCAACAGCTGATAGGTGGCACTGGAGTGTCGCAGACCATGAAACACGATCTTCTCAAACTCCGGGTGCTCCGCTCTCCACTGGCGATACCACTTGGTCAGAACGTCCGGGGCAATGGGTAAGCCGTCTGGTAAGCGGAACAGCTGACCGCAGTTGTTGTACTTTTCCGGGGCGTTCTGTTCGTCCTGCTTCATCTTGTCGAGCCATGCCAGAAGTTCCTCTTTCAGCGGTTTCGTCATATACAGGACACGGTTGGACCTCTTGGTTTTGGTCTTTTTCAGAATCAGCGAGGACTTGCTCCCCTCCCGTCTGTCCGGGAAGGTGTGGTAGATCTGGCTGGGGTCGATCTTGGACAAGGCTTCCTTGTTGGCGCGCTGCATTGCCTTGTTCACCGTGATAGCTCCACGACCATCGGCGGCATCGAAGTCGAGGTCTCCCGGCTGTAAGCCGAGGATCTCGCCCTCACGGAGCGAGAGGATCATACTCATGTGTACAGCCAGATGCAGGGCAGGGTTCTCGACGGTCTGCAGCGCCGCCAACATGGTGCGCTCATCCCAGATGGTGCGTTCTTCGGTATTGATCTTGGGGGCTTCACGGGGAGTAGGCGATTTGTGGATCAGATCCCAGTCAACGGCATACGAAAAGGCGGTCTTCAGGAGCGTGTGGACTTCGTGAATGGACGTGCTGGATAACAGCCGTTTCTTCTGATTTTCCGTCAGCTCCTGCTTCTCGCCGTGAACGTACTGGCCGCAGGGGGTCTGGCTCAGGGTGGCGTAGAACTGCTCAATGTCATAGGTGCGGAGGTCTTGCACCTTCCGCTTTCCGATATACGGCACGATGAGGTTCTGCACCATCGCCACAGATTGGGTGTAGGTCTTGGGAGACCACTTGTGTTTGCTGGACTGAATGGGGATCCACTTGTACAGCATCTCCTCCACCGTCATGGTGTCGGGCACGAGGAAGGTGCCGTCCAGCAGTTCCTTCTCCACCGTGATCTTGCGCTCCTGCGCTTCGGCCTTGGTCTTGAAGGTTTCCCAGCCCTTGCAGGGCTTGCCAGCATGATCTTTGTAGTTGTATCGGACGGAATACGTGTTGCCACGTTTCATAATAGATGCCATAGATGTTCCCTCCCTCAGACCGCAGCAAACCAATCGTCAAAGC
>OGYA01001940.1_pt1 | contig 12680 bp, 15 predicted proteins | sample 1576401 | NCBI WGS metagenome assembly OGYA01 (sample SAMEA3541485, study PRJEB24748) | human gut metagenome | biome: human gut; feature: human-associated habitat; material: faeces | place: China | collected 2012 | reverse complement strand
GCTCTTGGCCACTTCGACGGGGCCTTTGCGCATGTCACCGGCAGGTTTCCCGCGTTTCCGGCAGCGCCGGACGCAGGCCGCGCAGAATCGCGCGCGTCCCGCGTCCCCCGCCCAGCGCCACCAGCGTTTCAGTTTCCCTCTGTGATTTCCGGCTGCTCCAGTTTGGCGCAGAAGGTTTCGATTTCGAGGATGTCGCGCAGGTCGAGGCTGTCCCGAAGCCCGGCAAAGCCCTCGACGCACAGCGACAGGCGGGCAATGCGGAAATCCATGACGCTGCGCTGGGCAAGGGCCTCGGCCGCGACGCTGTTCCCGGATGCGGAAAGCCCGGCGATGGATTCAAGGCTTTCGATGCGTCGGCGTTCGGCCTCTTCCCATTCGGCAAAGGTGCGCCCGCGAAGCCCGACGGTTTTCCCGCTGGGGAGCTTGTGCGAGATGAATTCCATGTTTCCTCCGTTACGCGTAGGATTCCACGCGGTTGACGAGTTCAACGGCCATGACGGCATCGCCCTTGTCCACAAACGGCATGACCGTCACCGTCTGCATGAGCCCCTCTTTGCCGTTGATGGCCGCCCCTTCCGCGTCCAGTTCCGTTTCGGGGTAGCGGAACCACACTTCGTCGCCGGTCACGGCGCAGATGCCCACGGCAAAGGAGACGGTGGAAGCGTCTTCCGAAAGCTGCTGGAACGTTTCGGATTCGAGGAAACAGGTCAGGGTGCTTTTGCACTCGGGGTCGCCTTCGGGCATCCGGCTGTACTGGCCGAGATCTCCGACGGCGGCCTTGGCTTCAATGCCGAACGCATTGGACAGGTCGCCGCTTTCGACCTCGCCCCGGCGCACGCCGTTGATCCACACGGAGGTTTCGATGTTGTCGAAGGGAACGGCGGGCGGCGAGAGCGGGCTGGCGTCCAGCGGTTCGGCGGCTCCGCTTTCCCGGCCCACCACGAAGTCGAGGGAAAACTTCAGCTCGTCGTCCCCGCCGAAGTTGAAGTTCAGGCCGTTGACCTTGCAGAAGGCAAAGCGGCGGTAGGGCTTTTCAGCCGCGCCCGTTTCGAAGTCGAGGTATTTTTCCATCGTCAGGGTCGGCTGGCGTTTCGGCAGCGCGAAGGCGTGGCGGTAGAACACGGGAACGGCAATGGCGGAACCGTCAAACGTCTCTTCGGTGAAACTCGCGGTGATGACGAGCCGCCCGTTTTCCGTCCCTTCTTGCAGGACGTGCGTTCCGTCGTAGCTTGTGGAGCCGGAAATGGTGATTTTTTCCCCGGCGTTCAGGGCATGGATGCCGCCTTCCACGGGCAAGGCCACCTTGCCGCCGGAGAGCGTCTTTGCCGCTCCGGAGAGCACGCAGACGCGGCCCCGGTGCAGGGTTGCCCCGGCCAGCGTTTCCGCTTTGTACGGGGCTTCGATGACCACTTCGTCGGCGGTGACGCCGGGCGCGACGCGGTAGGTGCCGTCGTAGTTCGCAGATCCGGTGACGGAAACCACGGCGTCCTGCACGAAGCCGTGCCCGGCGCAGGGCAGGCCGACCAGCCCGTCGCCCTTGTCCGTCACGGCTCCGGAAAGCGCTTTTCCGGCACCGTCCGCCGTGGTCGCCGGCGCGCCGCACAGGGCCCGGATGATGTAGCCGAGCTGGGGCGCGTACGATGCGCTTTCCAGCGAGCCGGAGAGGTTCGCCATGCCCGCGTAGGGCTTGCCGCTGCCGCGCGCGTCCCGGATGACGGAGCGCTGCTTTTTCGAGCTGCCGCGCCTGAAGTCTTCCGAGGCGAAGGCCAGCCGCACGCCGGACGCGCCGGCGGCGACCTTGCCGGGTGTCTCTTCCATGTACAGCGTCAGCGAGCACGCGCCGCCGGAAACCTGTTGATACTGAGGCATGTTTCCTCCTGAAAGGTTAGAGCCGCCTGCCGACGGGCAGGCTTTCGGTTGCGGTCAGCGTGGCGTCGAGCATGACCAGCGGGTAGCCGGCAAGATGATACTCGGCGGAAACATCCCCGAGCGACACGCCCGGCACGGCCTGTTCGACGGTTTTTCTGACCAGCTCCCAGACTTCTGCGAGCCGGAGCATCCCGGTCATGAGCATGACGCCTTCGCGGTTTTCGAAGCCTTCTTCGCTCAGCCCGATGAGCAGGCCGACTTCGTGCTCGTTCGCCTTGCGTCCCGGCCCGGTGGCGACGGCATCCGGGAACAGCGCGATGAACGGCGCGTCGCTCTCGTCGGGCGGGCGGCGCATGTCCACGCCCACGCGCAGGGCGACGGCCTTGCCGTAACGGTCGAGCGACCACCGGCGCAATGTCCGGCTGGACGCGAGGGCCGCCGCCCAGAGCGTGGCGATTCCAACGGTTGTGTGCACGGAAGACTCCTTTTTCGCGGGAGGATAGACGCAAAAGAAGATTTCCGGCAAACGGGGTTAACGCGGCGTCGGGAAGGATGGAAAACGGTTAACGGAACGGGGTTCAGGGCATGTCCGGCGAGAATGCCCCATTGCCGCGCAGGGCGTCGAGCGCGCGGCGGGCCAGCGTCCAGCTGTGCTCCTTCTCCGCTTCGGAGTAGGTGCGGAAGACGGGCTGTTCCGGCTGGACGGCGGGCACGGCTGGAGCGGGGCGGGGTGCGGCATGGGCGGCCCGGACGCGCACGGCGTTGGACAGCCATGTCCGCAGGAAGCTCGCCCAGTTGCGGACGGGCTGCCTTTTCTTTGCCTGCCAGTCGCGGATGCGGACGATTTCGGCGTCCACGTCCACGTCGGGGAAGTCGCGTTGCAGGGCGGTCAGCAGGTGCAGGGGAAGGGGCGTTTCTTCAACAGGCGGAGCGAAAGAGGCTCCCTCACGCTCCGGCGCCCTGATCGGAGTTTCGTTTTCCACTTCCCGTTCCGATTCCCCGGACGGTAGCGATACCCTATCGGAAGGGTACGGCGCGGCCTCGAACAGGTGGGGGTAGCGTTTCAGAATGGCCCGGCGGATGGCGGCGGACTCCACGGTGGGGAGCAGGGCGCGCAGCGAAGTGAGGATTTTCGGCGAGGTGCTGCACTGGTGGCGGATGAAGCCGCAGACCCAGATGTCGCCGTCTTCCATGACGATGCGTCCGTCAAACTCCAAGTCCTCCAGAAACTCCCGCACGTCGTCCTCATCCAGCCCGGTTTCAAAGGCGATTTTGCGGACGGTCACGGACAGCACGCCGAGGTTGTTGGTATTCGGGCTGGTGAACAGGTAGAGGTACAGGAGCTTTTGTTCCGGCGGCATGTCTTCAATGGCGGGGTTGTTCCAGAACGCCATGCGGATGGTGCGGTAGGTCGCCATTACGCCACCTCCTTTGACCACTCACGGCGGCGGGAAGGATGCGCGGCGAGGCAAGCTCGACCGCGCCCGCCTTGTTCGTTCAAGACGCCGCACGCGGCGTGACTGCCGTCAGCTTCAAGGAACAAGACGTTTCCGCTGATTATCCAGCGCACGCGGGAGCCAAGCGACAAGAGCAGGTCGCACAAGGCGATGATGGCGGCGTTTTCGCCCAGACGGGCCAGCTTTTGAATCAGGCAGGACAACGGCACGCGCTCGGCGCAGCGGCCGGGACGGGAAAGGAAGAACGTTGCGGACATGGGGAACCTCGTTGATTTTTTGATTCGGCCTGTTGCAGAACGCAAAAAAGGCCGGGAGCTCAAAACCGTCAACGAACGGCAGGCCTATTCCCCTTGCGGGTATTGTATTAGCCTACTCCCGGCCTGATAAAATCAGCCGATGGATGCACCTCTACTTGTACATGTGCAGAGGGCACAAAAAACGCCACGCTTGCGGAGGTTGGCTTTCCGTCGTTGAGGAGTTTTGAAGCTCCGGGGACAGGAAAGCACAACGGGGTTGAAGTTGTCAAGAGGCCGTGGACTCTACAAGTTGGGTTTTGAGCGTCGCGCACAAAAAAGCAAGGCGACGCTCCCCGGTCTTACGAACAGCCGGGGCCTCACGGACACCCGGACGTTATTCCGCCAATATGTAGCCGCATCTACAAGATAAACCTGTAGCGTATCGGTGGCAGAAACAAGAAACGCCATGATTTTCTCCAGGTTGGGACAGGGAAGGCTTCGGCAAGCCTTACAAGATTAGAGGGTGTTTAGAAGGCCACAATATGAGGCTGAAGCCAAGAGGGGTTGAAGAAAAAACAGTTTCTTTCAAATATTCATTGTGATAGCAGCGTTTTTTCTGAAATAACACTCTCATTGACTTATAAAATAGCAATTAATTATTTGGGCATACCATAATAATTTTATTTGCTATTGGTTCAAATATATTGATACTTTGTCTTGCTCTTGATATGTGTGCACCCGTCAAACCATCACGGCTTCCACAATCAAATACTGGTTTACGCACTTTTTGAGAATATGGTATTAAACTGTTGAGGTTTGGTATTTGTCCTAATTTCCACTTACCGTCTTCCCAGTTATAAATCTGATTTGTTGATTCTAACTTTTCTACAATAAATTTCATTATCGTACAATCTATCTTTGAATTGAATTCTCCCCATCCTTTTGTCATCCCATCTTTAGATCTAGATCTTATATTGTATTTTTGTGTTATATATCCAATAAAAACTGGACGTGCAGAAGGTATTTCTATTGTTTTATCTTTCCATATACTTGAGCATTGACTCCATTCGTTTCCCCATAGCAATAATTTGTTACCAAGATTTTCAGATCCTCTTATCGAAAACAAATCTGGAGCCATTGGAACAATAAAAAAATCACTTGATGCAAGTGCGCATCTATTTATTGAACCTAAATTAGGTCCTAAATCAAGCATTGTAATATCAATATTAAATTCTGAAATAGCCCATTTTATATATCTATATATGGCTGTTTGAACTCTTATTGAACGTTCGTCACCACCTCTCGCTCTTGTCCATGTATCTCCTAATTGATCTTCAAAATTACTGAATGCAATATCTCCTGGAACCAAAAAAATATTTTTATAATATTTACTAAATTGTATAGGGTTACATTTTTTAAAATCTCCCATACCAGTTGCAACTGGCAATACTATATTCCAAATACTACTACCATCTATATTCCATTCTTATTCTAGCTTGCTAAAGCTTAAACAGTAGGCTGAGAGGTTACATTGGCTATCTAAATCTACCAATAATATACGTTTACCTTTTTTGGCTAATACATGTGCAATATGATACATATAAGTGGTTTTTCCCACGCCGCCTTTATTGTTAAATACAGATATGATTGGCATAACTACTCGTTTTTATTTTTGTAGTAACATTTCTCTTAATTACCATCCAACAAACCCATCCGTCGTTGTCTCGGCACCCCTTTCTTACTTCCAAGGCCTTTTGCTTCCTAGCCTGTACACGGCAAACACGCCTTGTCGGGGTTGTGCGGAGCACAGGCGTAGTTCACAAAGGAGCTTCTGTTAGCCTCTCCTTTTTTATAGTATTTTAGATAAGCGTATCCCCATTTCATCGTTCAGGTCAATGCCCCTTCTGAACTTGCGGGAATGTCAAAAGAAACACCCGCCAGCGGGAAGGCTGACGGGCAGGGCAGGCAAAAGGGCTTGCTGGGAACGGCGCGGACGACTGGGGTGTCGCCGTGCACTAGTCTCAGAAAGGGGGGTGCGCTCATGGAGCAGTTCCTACTCGACGTCCTCGCCAAGGCCTTGGCGGGCGTCCTCGTAGTTCTCGTTGCCCCTTACTTGAAAAAGCGGGCTGGAAATGAATTAGCCCGGTAGGAATTACGAGTTCCTACCGGGCTGAAATTCCCGGGGCTGGCCCCTAGGGGTGATAAGTGTTGCCCCGCTTTGCTTCTTGTTTGCCAAATTAGCGACGTCGCCGGAGTTGGCAAGTCTTCACAGCCCCAGACGTTCCCGTATGCGTTCCAGCATGAGCCGTTCCACTTCCGGCATACGCTGGCGGTATACCGGTTCCACCAGCGGACGCTCCGGCTGTTCCAGCGTCGTCGTGTCCTTGCCGAGCGGGACGCCCGCCGCCCAGAAGGCCCGGCGCATGGCGGGCGTAACCGGCTGGCTGCCGGTGTACTGGAATCGCGTATCCGTGCCGCGTCGTCCGGCCTGCACCGCCTCCAGAAACCGCGCCGCCGAGGGCGTCACCGCGCCGACGTCCACGCGCTTTGCGTTCATCATCTTGTAGCGCATGGCATTGACGAGCCGTCCGCCCATGGCCGCGCGTCCGCGCAGGGAGCCGTCTCGGGTCCGCCCGCGCCAGCGTTCCATCAGCCGCTCCCGCCCGGAAACGGGTTTAAAGCCGACCCGCCGTTTGAGCTGGAAACGCCTGCCGTGATGCCACCGCCCACGGCTCCACGTCCCGGCCTTGAGCATGTCCATGCGCCGGTACCGGTGCATCCGGGAAAGCTCAGGCCACGAGGCCCGCAGGCCCCCGGAGCCGCGCAGGGCGGCCTTGAGTTCGGCCCGGAGCAGGTTTCCGGCAAAGCGCAGGGCGCGGCTGAACTCTTTTGGGAAGGCCTGCGCCATCGCGTACAGCTCGGGGGCCGCCGACCGCTCAATCTTGCAGAACGTGCCGCCGAAGGCGGTAAAGCGTTCCGGCCCGGCATAGGACGCCTTGTATGCGCGTCCCATGTCAGCGCCTTGTCGCCCGCTGCGTGCCGCGCAGCAGCAGCCGCCACGCCACCAGATGCGGCATTCCGTTTTCGTCCCGGTCAATGACCATGCGGGCCGCTTCCGTGCGCCAGCGTTGCCCCATGCCGTCCAGCAGGTCGAAGCGCGGAGCTTCGGACATATCCGCCGGGGCGTCCTCCGCCAGCATGAGGCCGTAGCCCCAGTCCGCGCCGGGGGGAATGCTGGCGGAGTCCGCCCACGCCAGCAGCTTGTTGCGTATGCTGTCCACGCCGCCGTAGTTCTGGCGGCAGACCATGTAGACGGTGCGGGCTTCGCCGTCGGGGTCGAGCGTGACGTACGTTCCCAGATCGCCGATGGCCTGCGCGAGGTCCTGTCTCAAGTCCATGCGGCCCTCCTATGCGGCCCGCTTCGCGAGCCAGCCCCCGGCAAAACGCCGCCTGGCGCGGTTTTTCAGGCACAGCTCCACATAACGCGCGCCTTGCAGGGCGTTCAGGCCGTTGCGGATGGCGGTTCCCCGCCCGTCGGCGACGGCCTTGTGCAGCCGGGAAAGCGTTTTGGGGCCGAATGCGCCGTCAACGCCGAGGTCGGCCCCGTAGCGGAACACGCCCGGCGCGGCTTCGGCGTTCAGGGCGTTGAGCACCTGCTGGAGGTGGCGGCAGGTGCGCGGGTGGCCGAGGTTGATGGATTGCTCGAAAAGCTCGTGCGCCAGCGCGTCGGGCAGGTCCCCGCACTTCCAGCAGTCCCAGAATTCTTTCTTGTAGAAGCCTTGCACCAGTTTCAGCAGCACGCTCCGGACGCCTTCGCTTTTGAGCGTGCCCTGTTTGCGGGCGGATTCGATGACGGCCCAGCCCGACCATCCGGGCCACGAGGCCGAGCTGATGCCCGCGAAGGTCAGCTTGCCGGGGTCCGCCGGATCGTCCGTCAGCTTCAGGCCGCCTTCCATGCCGGGGTCCATGACGATGGTTTCAAACGACGCGTCAAAGCTCATGCCTTGTTCTCCTCATTGAAAATGGCATCGCGGTACTTGCGCAGGCGGCCCCGCAGCTTGTGCGGGAAAGGCACGCCGAAAAAGGCAAGATGCTCCATGCACGACAACGCCTCGTTGACGCAGAGAAACGCGATGAAAAAATCACGCACGGGGAAGGGGACGCCGCTTTGCCGGACGGCATGTTCCACCGCCGCCATGACCAGCACCGCCACGAAATAAAAAAACATCTTGCAGACACCGGCCCGCATCTTCCTTCCGCTTATCCGGTCGAGCACCCACGCGCGGCAGAAGCCCAGCAGGAAATCGCAGCACAGCAGCAGAAAGAGAATGACGACAAGCGCGGAAACGCCGCCGAGCATCGAAGCCACGACAGAGCCGAAAAGCGATGCCGTCAGCTTGAAAGGCACGTCCAGCATCAGCTTGTCCGTCCATGCCACAACATCTTGCCACATATTTTTTTCCAAAAGCGGCGGACGCCCCGGAGAACGCCCGCCGCAGAGCTCAGACGTTGATCTTGACGCTGACGACGGCAGCCGTGGAAGCCGCGGGCTCCCAGCATACGCCGACGCGCAGGTTGTTTGTGGCGTCGCTTCCCGACGTGGTTGTCGCCGCCGTGGTCAGCTTGCCGTCGGCGTCGAGGTAGACGGCGGCCCCCTGCGCCACATCCTTGCCGCTGGCGGCGGCTTCCTTCGCCAGCAGGAAAACCCCGCAGGCGGCAAGCTCGCCTTCCGCTCCGGCGGGGATATCCGTGGCGGCCACGCCGACCATGCCGGACAGAGGCACCAGCTCGCCCGAAAGGACAGCTGCGGAACCGCTGTTCTTCCAGCGCATCCGGGAACCGTTCTGCATGAAGTTCTTCATTGTTCAGCCTCCTTACGCCGGAGCTACGCCGGGGTTTTTGGTTCCGGCGCGGGGATCGTTGATGAACGCGCCCGCGTCGATGCTCACCTTGAATTCCGTGCCGTCGATGGTCCAGCCCTGCCGCTGTTCCACGCGAGGGGTCTTGTTGCCGCCGAGCCACGCCACGGAAAGGAACGTGCCGCGCATCCCGGCGAGGAACCACGGCAGCGCGCCCGTGCCGTCGAGGCGCGGTTCGATGACCGGCGTGCAGTAGTTCGTCCACGGGTTCGGCCTGTTCGGTTCCGCCTGCGTGCCGATGACCGTTGCGTTCAGGAGCTGGTAGGCTTCCATCTGAAGCGCGACCGGGATGATCAGGAACGAGGGACGCAAGGCCAGCGTCTTGCCGGCGCTGTCTTTCTGCGTGCCCATGGCGGTGACGGCCTTGCCGAACGAGGCCGCGGAAATGGCCGCCGCCGTCAGCAGGTTTTTCTCAGGTTATGTTTTTGGAAACAGCTTTAAAAAATTATACATTAGAAACTATATTATCTAAAACTTCTAGTAATAGTTTCAATGATATATATGTCAAGCTTTTGAATGATTATAAAGACCATAGTCAAAATAACTTAAAAAAAGCATTAAATAAAAGACTAAAATTAAGAAATAGTATATATAATATTCTTTCATATAACTACGGAAAAAATAATATTGTTCATCATTATTATGAAAATGATAAATCTATACCTATTTGGGCTATTTTTGAAATGTTAACTCTAGGTACCTTTGGAGATTTTTTATCCTGCTTAAATAAAGACACTAGGTTGTCTATCTCCAAATTAATAGGCTTCAAAAGAAACTTTGACAGCGATGGTAGACTTACTGAAATAATAGTTTACACTATAAAAGATTTGAGAAATTCAATTGCCCATAACAATATCATTTTTGATACCAGATTTAGGAAAAACAACATTAATCTTTGTATTAATCGTTATATTACTGCCGAAACTAATATTAATAGTATAGATTTTAACTCTATACTTGATTATATAATTTTAATTGCATTTATAATGAAAACTTTAAAATGCAACAAAAAAGACATCCTATCATTTATTAACCAATTTGAAGATGCCTGTGAAAAATTTAGAAAATTAGTTCCTGCGAATATTTACAATCAAATTGTATATACTAATACAAGAAGTAAATTAAGAACTTTAAAAGAGTATTTATAAAGTTCTTGACTTCTTCTTTATTCTATGATATACTAAAGCATAGAATTGCGGCGATGTCTTCGGACTAAACCTAAGGGAGTTGGATGCGTCCGGCTTCCTTTTTAATTTATATCTTTATATTCGTTTTTTGGCTATTCTTTTGAATAGTCATTTTTTATCCCCATAATGGGGATTTTTTTATTTTCATAAAAAATTTTCCCCAAAATTCTACAAACTTTATAAACAGACAATAACTGTCTATTTATTTTACTAAAATTGTAATTGTAAAAACCACAAAAAAGCAATATTTATTTAGGGTTTGTGTAAATAGCCGGCCCATTTACGGGAAAAATGTCGTTTGTTTTACACCAAACACTATGCTAAACTAATCTGAAAGTGAGGTGGTATCTATTTGTGAGTATAATACACAACTTTTTCAAAAGATATATAAAGAATTAAATGACCAAATAGGTCTTGAGGCTACTCTCACAGTATATCGAATGTTTAGAGGCAGTCAAGTTAATTTTCCTCAAAGGCTATTGGATACCAAAAGTGTCAGACAACTTATTATACGCCGATATAACGGCAGTAATACCAAGGCTTTAGCCAAAGAATATGGATATTCTGAAAAGACTATTCAAAGAATATTAAGAGATTACAAGAAAGAAAACAAAATAAAGGAGTGATAGTATGGGATTTTTAGATAGCATCGGAAATGGTATAGGAAAAATAAAAGAAGATATGGCAAACAAAGCTGCTATGAATGCTCAAAGAAAAGCAGAAGCAGCAGCCTTAGACGCACAGTACAGAGCTTATGCAAATTCTAAGGCTCAGGAAATTGCAAACAATATTCTTCAATATGGCGATGACAGCAAGGGCGGTTTTTACGGTGGCATAGGTGTAGACAAAATTATGTCCTTTACAAAAGAATTTTATGACAAGATTTTGTTACCTGCCAGTAGTGTTCAGAAGTCATATATTTCAATGTATCCTTACCTTGACAATAAAAAGTTGAAGTATTTTATAAGCCTATTTCCAAATTGTCAGGCAGAACAAAATTTATTTCACTTAATAGATAACAGAAAACAGGAATTTTTAGTAACTGACCAAAATTTCTACTTTAAAATTTGTCTTGACGAAAATCCAAACTACTTCGCTACAGGATATGTGCCTTGTGCAAACATAAATATGTTTTATCTTGAAAAGTGCAACAACTTCTATATTTTCAAATGTGACCAAGTGGATTTAGCCAGAATTGATGTTGTAGACAACAGGGAAGAAGATTTTATAACATTAAACAATTACTTCCAATGTATCGAAAAGCAGGATTTTGAAATTACTGACCAAGAAGTTAATGACTTAATCAGAGAAAAAATTGGGGAAAATATCTACAGCCAAATCAAAAAATATATGGTATATGATGACGAGCTTATGTTGTATTTTGCATGGGGTTTAGACTCCCTTACTGCCAAGGATTACATAGTTTGTACTACAAAACAGGTCATCATAATGGACAGAGAATTATTTGGTGCTACAGCTAATGTAAAACAGCTTTACTACGAAGACATAACAGCTATGAACACAGACCAAAATTCTAAATCAAGTGACTTAACTGGTATGCTTTTAGATACTGCCATTACTTCTCTTACTAACACTTGTGACCTTGTTATTCACTTTGCCGGTGGTATGCACAAAATAAATACACTTATTAAGCCAGAGGCTGAAAGAGTAGTTGCTATTTATCATCAATGCAGAAAAGAACAAAAACAGGCTGCAAGCCAACCTACTATTATGCAGCAACAGCCTGATGTATTAGACCAAATACAGAAATTGGCTACATTAAAGGAAAATGGTATTCTCAGCGAAGAAGAATTTAATCAAAAGAAAACTGAATTGCTGAGTAAACTATAAAAAATTCAAAATAAAGGAGAGATACTTATGGGAACTTTTTGTAGAAATTGTGGTAGAGCCTTAGCTGACGGCGAGGTTTGCCATTGTACAGACCCTGTTCAGACTGAAAATACAGCTACTGAACAAACAACTAACAATATTCCAACACAACCTAACCCACAGCAGGCACAGGGCAACACACAAATGCCTAATATGGGTGGTCAATTTAATCAGCAGATGCAGAATGGTCAATTTAACCAGCAAATGCCTAATATGAACCAGTTCAATCCTCAGATGCAGAATGGTCAGTTTAATCCTAATATGCAGAACCAGTTTAACCCTAATATACAAAACGGATTTAACCCTCAAATGCAAAATATGAACGGTCAATTTGGTCAGCAACAGTTTAACCAGCAAATGCCTAATATGAACAACCAATTCAATCCTAATATGCAGAATGGTCAGTTCAATCCTAATATGCAAAACCAGTTTAACCCTAATATGCAAAATCGCCAATTTAATCCACATATGGCTAATATGAACGGAATGGGCAACAATTTTAACAATGGTTTTAACTCTGTTAAGGAAAGTGGCAACTTAAAGGGTATGATAAGTGCTGGTTTAGTTATACTAGGTCTTATAATTCTTATAATTAAATCTGCTTCATTTGGAAATACTTTATATACTATAGCATTTATTATTTCAGCTGTACATATTTATAAAAATCATAAAATGTACGGAGGTCAGATTGGTATTGTTCAGTATTTTAAATCTATGCTTACTGACAAAAGTAACACTCCTTTCTTACAAAATAAAGTATTTGCCTTTATTATAGCTATTTTACCTATTATGATTATCTTAGGTTTATTATTTGCCTCAATGCAGGCAGACCAAGCTGTAAATGACAGTATTAATTACTGGACTGATTATCTTGACAGTCTTTACTAATACAGTTAGTTAGGTGGTAATATAAATGGACGAAAATAAGATTTTTTGTACTAACTGTGGTTGCCCAATAGAGGACCAGAGTACAGGAGTTTGCCCTAATTGTGGCACTCCTATACTTCCTCCTCAAGACAACAACGGAAATTTTGACAATACATACAATGGCTATGATAACCAAAATACGCTGATCCGGCTGGATATGAGCGAGTATATGGAAAAGTACGCCGTGTCCCGCAT
>OGYA01001928.1_pt1 | contig 12730 bp, 20 predicted proteins | sample 1576401 | NCBI WGS metagenome assembly OGYA01 (sample SAMEA3541485, study PRJEB24748) | human gut metagenome | biome: human gut; feature: human-associated habitat; material: faeces | place: China | collected 2012 | reverse complement strand
TCAAAAACTCTAGTCATTGAAATTATTCCAAGTCCGTCGACCATGGACAAAATTACTGCTAATTTTCGTAGATTATATATAATCCGGTATCGTCCGTTTGAAGCTAATCTGAGCACGGCAAACCCGGATTTATCTATTTTGTTGCCACAATACAAAGCCAATGATTTTTGGCATCGGCATATGGTTTTATTTCCATAAAACCTGCTTCTTTTAAAGCGGTGATAAGTTGATCGCAATTATAAATCTTCATACCATCAATTATCTTTGTCCATTTATCGTCTGAGGCATTCATTCCGTCGCTCTCGTTACAAATCAGGAAGGTTCCTCCGTCTTTCAAAACACGATTTACCTCAGAAAAGCATTTTTTCAGTTCTGGCCAGAAGTAAACCGTCTCAAAAGCTGAGACATGATCAAAATTTGCATCTGGAAATGGGATGGCAGATACATCTCCCTGAACGACCTTGCATTTTCCCTGTTGAATGGCGACAGCGTTCAATTTTTGAGATTCTGCCACACTAACCTCCGAATAATCCAATCCTGTCACATGGCCCTTCCTGCATTTGTTCAGCCAGACCGCAATGTTTGCACCACCTCCGCAGCCAACATCCAGCACCTCAGCGTCCGGATTTACAGAGATATTCGAGAACCCCCATTGCGATAGCCTGGAGTGGCCGCTGTTCATCATCTTTGTCATCAATTTTCCGCCGAATCCTTGTGGCTTACGGGTATTTTCAAAAAAGCTCATTGAAATATTCCTCCTTCATATTTCGATTTTTCCAATTCTACAAGCTGAATTTTTACTGTCTGCTGTACCTGAAATCACAATATTTGGCTCCCTCGGCAATAGTCCCCGTCCTCACAAGCTTCATATTCATAATATCGGCAAGCACAAAGTCCATACGACACAAGTATTGTGCTAATTCCGGGCATCCCTCATCATTGCACAACTTACAAATTCCACACTCAAGATAATCATATCCAAGATCATACTCGTCATTTCCCGGTAATATATTAACCACCCAGTCATTTTCATATTTTCTCTTATGACTTTCTTCGGACCACTTCAAACGTCCTTCCATCTTCTTAGGCGACAGATAGCTTTCCGCATCTCCCATCACTTTCCTGAATAAAGACGAAGCACAAAGTCCATCTCTGAATATCTGGTAGTTCTCCTCCGGCGACTTACCTGTGCTGCGGTTCATCGCAATAAAATAGCTTCCCATTACATAACTGCTCACGAGCCTTGAGTTGCCAATTTCTTTCGCCCTGTTCATAATTTCTTTGTGCATCTTTATTATTTTCTTTGCGGTATCCTTTTGAAATCCACGCCTTTTTAGTTCAGCCTTAACCGCACTATGGTAGAACTTACTTACTGATAATACCCCGATAGAATTTTTCATATCAAGTGCACCTCCTATAATCCACACTTCGCACAAGTTAGTTGTCATTAACCAATGTTTACTATACGATGCTTTTTAATCAAAGTAAAGCGGACTTATCTCCTTTCTTCTTCTCTCTTCTCCAAAAAAGCCCGAAATAGTCAATAGATTTTCGGAAACCGTTTCAAATAATATTGTCGTTTCACACTGTTCTGCATCTGCTGACCTGTTATCATTGCATTACACTATTTTTGTCCATTTCCGGGTTTCAGGGGACAGCTTCCGTTTAGCGCATACCGGCAGTCGCAGCAGTCGTCGCCGTAGCCCAGCGTTTTCGTACAGTGAAATCCATTTTTCATATAATAAGCAACGATATAGTCCACCGCACAGATTCCCGGCAGGATGCCCCTTGCGTCAAATTTATCCGCATAAGTAATGAATCCGCATTTCTTTATTTTGATCATAAACTCATTCTTGTTTATATCCCTATACTCGATTTCCCAATCAAAGGGATGCAGACTTCCGTTTTCCTGTCGGAGCATTTTCTCGTTCATATGCCACATGAGTTCATCTGCCTGTTTCTGATTCAAGCCCAGTTCCATCATTGTCTTGTACCATGCAACATAAGAAGGCGCATAAGCGTAATTAAAGGAAAATATGCTTTCTCCAATATCGGGAGTTTCCTTAAGCACGCTCTTAAACAGGGAATCCGATCTGTTTCTGAATTGTATGTAAAAATCCTTTCCATATGTTTGGACGATCATTTTTTTGCTTCTTGCCATCGTCAGGCGATAAATAAACTTCATCATTTGCGTTACAGAAATTCCTTCCAAAAATTATAAATTATGTGTGCAAGTTCCTTTGGATTATCAACATTAACCTCATGGGAAGAATCTTTAACTATTTTGAATTCACTTTTTCTTATACTCTGACTAATTTGTTTAGCACTTTTCATATTCGCTTTATCTTTACTTCCGCACAATATTAGGCTTTTGCAATTAATTTTATCCAAACCGTTTTTTATATTGTGATTGCTCATTGAGTTTACTAAAGTAATAAAATCTTTTTTTGAACAGCCCATATCATTAAATTGTGAGTCTGGCATGAAGTGAAATATCATACTTTGTATTTTGAAAAGAACTTTGGGTATATCATAAGGAGTTCCAATGATAATAATAGAGTTTACTTTTTCTGGATACTTTTTTACATAATCCAATGCCAATATTCCACCTAATGAAAGTCCACATAAATTAAGTTTTCCTTCCTGATTGTTACAGAAATCAGAGAAAGAAGAAAATATGTTTTGATAATCATTGCTATTGCCACTTGACATTTTAAAAAGTGCAGGACAAAGAACATCTATATTATCTATCTCTAAAAATTTGATGATTTCATTCCAACTTTTATGATTTTGCCCTAGCCCATGAATTAAAATATTCTTCATAATGCTCCACCTTTACAACTTAGAATTATCATCTTAGTTCATCCAACATTTGAAACATTTCATTTCCACTATCCATATTATTTTTTATTATAAGCCATCGTATACAGTGAAATGCCATTTTTCAATTTTTTCTCGCCACATAGTTCCATTCCACATCGAGTATATTTTTTTACTTTTAACGGCGTATCAGTATCCAGAATACAGGGAATATCCTTTGTGTCCGCCTCGGCAAAAGGTTGCTCCAAAATCTTGCGCATATATCCTTTCCCCTGAAATTCTCGCAGGACAACAACCATGGATACTGCAATATAGTCATGCTCTTTTTTGAAAATCTTCGCATACTGTTCGTCTCCGCTTTGTGCCATAGCTATCAGTGCCTTAGGCGGTAACTCGCATAAAAGTCGCTTGATCATATGTAAGGTCGGACCCATTGAAGGTTTTGCCCTCTTACTCCAATAAGCAAGATATCCCTCTCCTATTTCCGATGTGGTATACAGAGTTCCTGCTCTGTAAAACCATTCCGTCATAATCTCAAAGCCTTTTATTGTTTGCTCTCTTGTGAGCATCGTAACAGTTCCGGCTTTTTCATCAGCAAATGCCTCACCGATTCTTCTGCCAATGTCTGCAATTTCTTTCCTTGATTTATTTTCCACTTTTATCATGGATATTCCTCCACCAATTCCGATTTCTCAGTTTCAAAAATTGGAATTGTCATATTTTACTGATCAATACCACGATTCCGGCTACCACAAGTGCCACAAGCATGTATACCACTGTAGCTGCTCCTCGTTTTATCAGTACTGTCTTCCATGACTTAACATAAGAAACATCTTCCATCCCTTCTATATGCCAGATTTTGCTGTGCCCTACCCATAATCTGTCAATCACAATCCCATCAAACCAGTTCATAATTACAAGAAAAAGACAGGATTGAAAATATGCTGTTTTAAAATCCGTAACATGATTCCAAATGGAAATAATCAGAATCAAAGCTACAAATATGATGACACAAAACGGAATCATAAACCACTTTGATTTTTTCATAACCGTTTCCTTATTGGCAATTCCGCGTTTTTCTGCTTCTTCTATATATTCTTTTGGATAAAAGTATAAACAATTAAGCCCATCGTTCTTTACTGCACATTTTATCAGCATAACATACAATAAACAATACAATACGTTCTGTAACAACAATAACATGATTCATTCTTCCTTAAATTTCGAATTTGTGCTTTTCTTTTATTTCACATAGACACAGTATATCATAATTCCTGTGCCTATGCGATAACCTTTACTGCTTCTTCCGATAAGAACTCATCTTCTCCACAGTAACCTCCGGATAAAAATACTCCAGTATCGTTGCTTTAGGAACACCTGCCGCAAGTGCCATCTTTAGTTCCTCTTTCTGCTCCGTTGTATATGACCAGTGCATCATTCGGTTTGTGATAGTATCCTCCCACTTAGGCTTTTCCCTATCCGGATTTCTTACAGGTTTTCCGCCTGTATTTGCTGCTCCGGCACTTCCTGTACTATCTGCTTTTTGCGATTCATCAACATACTCAAGCTCATTTGCCTGCTCTCTGTCATGCTTTGCCTTCTGCTCTTTCTCATCCTGCATGGAAAATCTTCTGCTTAATTCAGTATCTCCAAGCATCATAAACTCTTCATAGGTCAGCGTATCAATATACACATTCTCGCCTTTATCAGATAACCAAGATAACCGGATAACACTGCACCCACTATGATGAATATCAGTGATGGCTTTTTCTTCGTTGTCTGCATAGGAAACTACCTCACTTTCTTGGTAGTGACCGTCTTCTTTGTGGTCTTTTTCTGCTGTTTCTGGACTTTCTCGTAACGCTCCCTGACAGATGATTCCACCTTATCATAATGCGTATAAAGCTCTGTTCCTTTCTGTGTTGTCACCACACGATTCTGGCTGTCATACAGCTTATAGTCCTTGTTAGAATCAAGGAATGTGAGCATTGTCTTTCCATTATGGATATCCATGATGTTTTCCTTACGAAGCCATACATATCTCGCATCATTTCCCCATGTTCCGGGAATCCTCGTCTTAACCGCATGGTCGTTTTCCTCAATAATAAGCTTTTTACTGATAGTAACATCGGAAAGGTTTGCATTCTTAGATGCTGCAACCACTGTACTAATAATGATTACGAACCAAATTAACACCTTGCCCATTCGACCACTCCTCTCAAATAAAAAGAGGACCAAACCAGCTGATGGAATATTCCATCTTAAATGCCAATTTAGTCCTCACTAAATGTTTTTGATATAACAGCGCTGCCTTATTACCGCTAAATTGGTATAAAAATAAGGACTAAATTAGGCATAACCCCTTGATTTTACTGGGTTTCATCTAACTTGGTCCTATTATAACTCAAACACCATTCTCCCAACGCGATACAGCCTGTCTTGTAACCATAACCTTTTCAGCCAATTCATCCTGCGACAATCCCTTCCTGGTTCGAAGTTCGAAAATAATATTCTTAGTTTCCATAGCACTCTTCTCCTTTATCAAACATCTTAATCATTTTCATCCTCTATCATACCGAAGAATATTTGATAAGAAAAGCAACTCTCAGTTTCTCAATCAGCAAAATCAACCAAAAGATGCAAAATAGCACTCTTGACACACTCCATTCCGTCACGCCTACACAACTCAGTCCAATGGTCACAACCGGAAAAAGCACCAAATAGGCACACCACAGAAATCGAATCGCCATACGCACTCTGGGATTCGCAAACAATTTCATCCTTCCCATGTCATTTAGCAACAATTCTAACTTGGTACACTCTGAAAAATCCTCTAGGAATACACCAATCTCTGCAAATTTTCTGCCTGCCGATTCCTCTTCCTTCACATAATTCATATAATATGCAACGTCCAAATCCTCAAATGCCTGATCTGAAACAATCTTCCTGCAGAGATCAATCGAACCTTGAAGTTTCTGTTTTTGTTCCTCAAGATGATCAATCTGCAATTCCATCGCCTGCTGCACATCCACCTTATGATCTAACAGTTCCGCAATCGTTTCAATTGTAAAATCCATCTTGCGATACAGGATGATTTTCTCCAATTGCTGCACATCTTCTTCCTCATACTCGCGATAACGGTTTTGCTCGTTACGTTCTGGTCCAATCAAACCTTTTTTCTCGTAAAAACGAATATTACTAATGCTAAGCCCGGTTCTTTGGGCAACCTCTCCGATTCTCATATCACATATTCCCTTGCTTTCTGTACAATCTCCTGTGGATATCCTAACAATTCCAATAATGCAATTGCGTTTGATTTTCCACCGAATCCCTCTCTGATCTTATAATCAAACACAATATCATGTTCCATCACTTCACTCTCAAAATAATAATTATAATAAAAAGCGTTATCCACAATCTCCCGATCATGTGTGGCAACTAAAACGAACGCATCCGTCTGCACCAGATATTCAAGCAATGCTTTTGATGCAGCAATTCGCTCCGTGGTATTCGTTCCTTTAAAAATTTCATCAATCACGCAAAACACTTTGCCTTTTTCCTTTATCTGATGCAGAATCCGACGCAAATACTTTGCTTCCCGAAAGTAATAGCTTTCACCGGATTCAACATCATCGCGCAACGACATACAGGTCATTACCTGCACCTTACCGACTTGAAACTCGTCCGCCGTACAGGTATGTATGGTCTGTGCCAGAATTGCGTTGATTGCCATCGCTTTCATAAATGTGGACTTGCCGGACGCATTTGCTCCAGTTATAATTGCTCGATTTTCCAGGACAAAATCATTTCCAACCGCATGACTAAGTAATGGATGCACAAGTCCTCTTGCTGCTATTCTACCATGTTCCATCTCAGGTTTGCACCACTTCGTCAGACTTTTTCGATAAGATGCTACCGCAATCTGCGCATCCACCTGCCCTGCAAATTTGTATAAAGTGTAGACTGCCTGTTTCTGCTCCATAATCAACCGCACCATATGATTGAGCGCCGCACAATCCATCAACGTAATCCCCCACAGATAATCTGCAAGAATCGCCGATAATTCTCCATTATTTACACCTTGCTTTCTAATACCAATAGGCATAATCTTACGCACTAGTTTTCTCGTTTGGCTTACCACTTCCTTCGCTTGTTGCTGATCGATCCATACGCTCATTTCCATGTTCCTGTGCGTAATCCAATCTGCAAAATCATACAATTTCTTTAAACTCCCCAATGCAGAAAAAAACACTTCATAACGGTTCTTGGTTCGCAGATAGATCATCAGATTTACCGCTATCACCACCATAAGTCCCACTCCACACATCTGACTTTTCAACATAATTGTCCCAAGCAGACACACTGCCAGCAATCCCTGCATCAAACGCAGAAACCAGATGTTGTCCACACTCCATTGATCCACGCTCTCAATCAGCGAGGCAAACAGATAATCATTTTTAAATTTTCCAATCTCATACAGTTTTTCCTCAACCTGTAATCGTTCCTTCGGATGCTCCAGCCAAGCGTCCAACTGCCTCTCATACTTTTCCCTTTGCTCTGCACTCCCCAGAATTTCTGTCCGATGCAATTGATCATATAGAATCTGTTCCCCGGCAAAACAATTCGCATGATTTACTGTAAGAAAAACATGATCCATCTCGAGATCTTCCCATGTAATTTCATCGACCTGCGTGTCATCCATTTTCATCTCATAATATGCACGAACCAGCTTTATTCGATCTGTAGCATCATAATACATACCACCGTCAAGTGGTGACTTTCCAAAATTAGCATCAATATATGATGCAATCTGTTTTCTACGCAACATCACCCTGATCCTCCTTTTGCTTGAAATATAAAGGATGAACCAGGGTGAGAGTCAAGTTATTTATTCCATTTTATCGCAAAAGCCGATCCGGGAAACGCCTTCTTCCTTCTATCCTTTTATATTCCGTAAAATGATTTTCACTATCCTTAATATCTGAAACCGGGCAGCAATAATCAATTGCCAATTGCTGATATAATTTTTCTTTTATGTTATCCATAATCCGTCACCTCGCCAGTGTTTCCCTCTTATTTTGTACGTCTGCTCCTGTGCTCCGCAATTCTTCGATTAATCTTATCCGCCTCTTCTTTTTCCAGATACCATTTGACCAGATACGCAAGGACATCAAAAAACGCTGTTGAAAGTAGGATTACAAAATTACATAAAAAAGCGCAGAACCAGCTTCCCTCAGAAGGTATAATCGTCATAAGTTGCTCTTTGTATTCCGAAGGAATGATGATTCTATACACATAGTCTGCAAGCCTTACCTCATCTTTTACTTTTATTGGTAAAAAGTCATCATGTACTTTTTGCGGATGCTTTTCCAAATCTTCATTGCGAAAGCTGATAGCAGCGAACCACATTGTAAAATGGAAATCGCATTTTCCAAAGGAACAGTATGACATACAAAGTCCGTCATGCTCTAAAATATCTTTCCGGTTCGCTGTAATTTCACACTCTCTGCCATTCATTTTTTCATATATTCAGTAGTTTCATCTATTTTACAGCCTTATTCCACTTCGCCCCGGACTCATCCGTCCATGTATCAACTCCGTCAAAAATGTACACAGTATTTGTCCTATCCATATATCGACCATCCGCAAGTAAATATACGGTCGTCTCATCTCCTCTTAAATTTACAAGCTCAACAACATCCTCCCAAGAAGGATCTACGCTTGACCCTGTCTCGTTTGCTTCATCCGGAAGCTGCACCACTTCTACGATTGCCTCTATCGTTTCTACAGGAGAATCGCTCCATGGATATGCTGCATCATCACAACCGGCACTTTCAAGTAACTGCTTCGCATCACTTCCAAGCAGCCTGTTATATGCTTCGTAAACAGATGCCAGCTTGTTTGAAAACTCCACCTGTTCAGAATTTCCTTTATCAGATAGCCAGTTTACAGTCTCCTCCTTTATCTCATCTGTTGTCATGCTGGTTCCTACACCCCAATTTAATAAGTGTGCCGCGACTTTTATTGAAGTTGAGCCACTTCCGGCTGTTCCCTGCTTTATTTCTGTGTTGATTTCATCTAATACCTTGTCAAGCTCCAAATAGGATGACTTTTTTGTCTGTGTCTGCTGAGATTCAGAAATTTCTGATGTAGTTTTCTCAGTATCCTGTTTTAACGAATTTTCTTCTGTATCAGCCTGTTCAGTGCCAGTATTCCGTTTCACAGTCTGCTGCTCACCTGTTTCCGTAATGCTCATAGAACCTGTTGCTTTTGTTCCACACGCACACAATGCGAGCGACATTGTTGCTGCAATTAGTATTACATGTAATTTCTTCATGTCATTTTTCTCCATTTCCCTGTTATAACAATTGTTCCATCACAATATATTCATTTTCGCTTATCACATAAAATCCATTCTTTTTCCAGAATGAATAGCTCTGAGGATTTCCTTTATCAACACCCAAACGCACTTTCTTGAATTTACTCATTTTTAAGTATCTAAGAACATCATGAATAATATCAGAACCAATCCCTTTATTCTGAAACTTATTATCCATCATAAATAATCCGATAAATCCACAATCTGTCTCCGGACAATCCGAAATCAAATCCATAACTGCAATCAAGACTTACCTGCTTTGTAAGTTTTAGGTAATTATGATTAAATTCCGAAAGATTTCTGCTATATGGAATATCACAGGAGCTGACCTCTCCGTTTCTATTCTTTACAATAGTATTTACAGCCAGGAGTCGATTTGTCAAGGGGATATTTCGCATTGCAATACGGCTTTGTAAAAACAGAGGGGTGTCAACCCCTCTTGGCTGCATAGTGCTACCTGCCGAAGAAGGCAACCGTCCCCCCCTCGGAGAGCGCACGACTGCCGCAGGCAGTAGCACCGCCCACTTTTGAGTGGTGAGTAAGTGCGCCCTTAGACGGATTAAATTGACTATCCTTTTGAATATTGATATAATGTGAGCGTAAGCTAAATCAAAAATTTCTTAACAGACAAATTTAAGAAGGAGTGATTCAGATGAAAAAGAAAACTAAGACTGTAATTGGTGTTATCCTTGCAGTAGCTCTGGTAGCTGTCTTGGTAGTTGTAGGATTTATGACTTACCTGGGAATTACCTGGACAAACAATCATGAATTCGGAGAATATGTCAGCAAGGAAGGTCCTTGGGGAATGACTGCTACATGGGTATCTGAGGATAGCAGCAGTTATCTCGTTTGCAAAAAGGAGAATGATGAACCATTTGCCAAGGTTACAGCCTATTTTCAGGGGGTGGATGGTTGGCAAGCCTATGAACTGCATGGCAGAGACCGGATTGCTTATCTGAATACTGTGGAAAACGATACAACCATTGATAGCACCAGCGGAAATATGAAATTTGATGGAACTACATTTACCATTACAGATTTAGATAAAGAAATCTTCGGCACAAATGAATTTAATTATGTTATCACTGATAAGGAGTTCAGCCCCGATTAAAGTGCCAGAACTATTCCGATACGGTGGAAACATAACCGATGGAAAAGCGGAAACAGTGTATGCTATTACGTTGAGAACACCCGAAAGCCGAGAAAACAAATAATCGTTACTCTACCAATGGTTTATGTCCATATCGAAAAGGTTGATGTGAGAATAGAATAATTCTGTTCGACTTATTCCGATTATTCTAACAGATTTGCTCAGCACAAGGAACCCTGCGTGGGGGCAGATATATTTGCAAAGGATTTTACATAAAAAGCTGCTGAACAATCCAGAAAAGGAGAGTTTCAGCAGCTTTTTCATACTCTGTACTGTGTGCCCATCAAGAAAATACTGGATTCTATTGATTGACCACCGCCTTTCGGCTGCATACATTCACCACAAATGAGCCGCCAGCCGTTATGTATTCAGGTGGCAGAAACCACCCTTTACAGAGTACATCACAGTCTCTCATACTTATACAGTTTTCCATCAACCGGAAGCATATAAAATTCTTTTACTTCACCAGCAGCCCTGCCAATGCACCAACATAATAGCATATTAAACTTCCATTTATATTTTCTGCTAATATGTACCAGATTTGTCACATCAATTTTCTTGAAAAAAGTCACCATTGGGTTTGGTGCATTCATCCATAATTCAAATGCCTCTGCTCTTGTTGTTTCTTGAGGATTTATTTCCCGTGGTTTCATGCTTATTACCTCCATCTAAGTAATTTTATATGCCTTGATAATACAATAATAAATATGCCAATACTGTACATAAAAAAGGAAATACCGTGCCTGGGAACCCCTTAAATCCATCTCTTTTTGCAAGTACTTTTACGGTGATTGACTGTAATATTGTTCCAGCAAATACCATAAAGGCTACAAAAGCATAAGATATTCCAGATGAACTTAATGCATGTGTTCCGGAAATCCACATGGCATAGTACAAATAATCTCCAAATCCGCAAGTCGGTATAAGCACATCATTCTTTTCTCGTCCATATACAAATAACTTTGCAGCTACTGATTTATTAGACATAGCTTTCGCATTAACTGTTTTCTTTCCAATTCTGGTAAAACTTATAATATCCATCGTAGTTACAACTGCTCCGATAGATATCGTACTCTCAAGATCAAGCTGTTTTCCAAGCCATATTCCAATAAACATAACAGCCAAGGCTCCAAAAATCCCATTGACAAACAGCTTTTCTCTCTTATATGGGATGAAAAACAGATTGAATATTATGTAAATTATTCCGCCAACTCCTACAGTAATCAATAATAAATTTGGCAAATATAGATTTGCGATTACTGTACATGCAGAATACAAGAATATGTATAACAATGACCAGAATATTGTTTTGTTAATGCCATCCCTGTTCATCACTAATTTCCTCCAATTCAATTATGTTTCCAGATTCTCGTTCATTTCCTTTTCCTCTGTAAACAAATCTGGGACCTTCTTCTCCAATTACTCCATTCTTCACAAAACCGGCTCTCCTTAAAACATTCTGCGATGCCACATTTTCCGGATCTGTCTCTGCTTCTACAGCACAGACTCCTTCCATCGATAAAGCCCATTCCGTAATTACTTTTACAGTTTCTACCATATACCCCTGATGTCTAAATTCTTCCCTTAATCCGTATGCTCATTAGCCTTTGTATTCACGTCCCGGTTAAACTCCTGCACATAGGCACTTGTGACAGTCTGCACTGTATCTCCCGACTCTAATGGTGGCAGAAATAAAGCAAAGGGTGAGTTATAAAGCACCGCAATTACGGCAACCACAGGGACCGCAACCATTGCTACAACAAGAACAAGTAACAGTAGAACCAGTCCTACAATCGGTGCAACTGTCTTTACCCACAGCATAACCCTTTTTGTCACAAGGTCTTTTACTAGCTTTGCTACGCTATCAGTCTGATTCTCCTGTGCTTTCATCTTATCCAGAAAAAATTTAATCTTACGGTTTCTGTTCGTTACCTGTGTGTCCTATGCGATAACATTTACTGCTTCTTCCGATATGAACTCATCTTCTCCACAGTAACCTCAGGATAGAAGTAAGTCAGTACTCCTGCAAGGCTGTCCTTGAAGTAATTGAAAATGAAATCATACCAGTATCAATATCTTTTCATAAATGAACTTACTTTCACATATTCAGTAATTCCATCTATTTTACAGCCATGTTGCCTTCTACTCCTTCGCTATCCCTTTTGCTATTATAATACGCTTTTCTATAGTAAAAGAATATTTCAGTTTACAAATACCGTATGTCATAAAAGACGATCCCCTTCCAACTTCCTAATTAGGTGTTACGTTAATATTTAAATTTTGAAACCAGCTAATTAGGTGGTTTGTTTGCTATGCCCTTTTTTCTTTATTTTATAAACTATCTTTTTTTATTAAAATGCTCTACAATGAGCATAATAACT
>OGYA01001927.1_pt1 | contig 12736 bp, 9 predicted proteins | sample 1576401 | NCBI WGS metagenome assembly OGYA01 (sample SAMEA3541485, study PRJEB24748) | human gut metagenome | biome: human gut; feature: human-associated habitat; material: faeces | place: China | collected 2012 | reverse complement strand
GAACACGCGGGGGGGGGGTCGCCGCAAGCGCGAAGAGCACCACCAGCGCCCCGTGGTACTTGCTGTAGGCCATCAGCGCCATGGCCACACCCATCCAGAGCCACGCCGCGCGCCGCCCTTCGGTGAACCATTTGAAGGTGAGCAGGAACAACGCCGCGGTCATCATCAGCGGACCGTCGGGCACGGCGATAAAACCGTACAACTGCAGCATGAGCGTCGCGGCCGAGAGCATGACGAAAAGCCCCGCATCGCGGCGGTCGGCATCGGAGGGCCGGATGATGCGCCAGAAGACAAAGAGGTAAAGCGGCTGCAGCAGGGTAAAGAAAAACCGCACGCCGAACTCCCCGCCGAAGAGATGCTCCCCAAGCCAGACCAGCAGCGCCGTCATCGGCGGATGGTCGAAATAGCCCCACGAGATGTTTTCGGCGAACATATGGTAGTAGGCCTCGTCGTTGGCCAGCTCCGTAAAACCGGCCTGAAAGAGGTTGCAAATCCACCATACACCCAGCCAGAACGCGACCAAGGCGTCGGGACCGAACGAAGCGTATATCTTTTTGACGGATGCTCTCATACGGCGGCAAAGGTAGCAAAATTTATCGGGTTTGCGCCACCCGGCCCCCAAAGAGAGGTGCATGCGAACAGCTTTTGCGAAAAATCACCGCATGAGGGCGGACGCGGCATATTTTTTCCGCGTCGGCCGTATTGTTTACAATTTGTTCATTAATTGGAGCGCCGAACGATTGCCGCCTCGGAAACAATCTCTATATTTGCTCCCGGTCAAGGTTCCCCGCCGGCGGCTGCCGGCTTGGGATCAAAAGGGAACTCCTGTGCAAATCAGGGACTATCCCCGTAGCTGTAAGCTCCGTTGCGCTCCGCACACTCTCAGAGCCACTGTCCGTCGGACGGGAAGGCGTGCGGAAGGAGCGAGTCAGAAGACCTGCCTGACCGATATACGGCACCCGCTTTCGGGATATAGAGCGGTGCAGCAACTTTGTTTTACACTGATTTTTTGGTGAAACCATGCTTTTCAGGCGGCCGTCCGCCGGCAAAAGCGGGCTTTATCGCATAACCGGCCAACAACAAAAACAGGAGAAAATATGGGCATTTCCGAACTTTACATCGTAAAACGCGACGGCAAGCGCAAAGCGTTTTCCGTCGAGAAAATCAAACGCGCCGTACGCAAGGCCTTCCTTTCGGTCGGCAGCTACGCCACCGACGACGACATCACGTCGATACTGAGCCGCGTACACGTGTCCGACGGCATGAGCGTCGAAGAGATTCAGAATCAGGTCGAAGTGGCGCTGATGGCCGAGCGTTACTTCGCGGTGGCCAAGAGCTACATGCTCTACCGCCAGAAACACACCGAAGAGCGCGAAGACCGCGAGAAACTCGAATTTCTGATCAACTACTGCGACGCCTCGAACCCGGCGACCGGCTCGAAATACGACGCCAACGCCAACGTCGAAAACAAGAATATCGCCACGCTGATCGGCGAGCTGCCGAAGCAGAACTTCATCCGCCTGAACCGCCGCCTGCTGACCGACCGCATCAAGGAGATGTACGGCAAGGAACTGTCGGACAAATACCTGCACCTGCTCAAGGAGCACTTCATCTACAAGAACGACGAGACGTCGATGGCCAACTACTGCGCCTCGATCACCATGTATCCGTGGCTCTTGGGCGGCACGCTCTCGGTGGGCGGCAACTCGACCCGTCCGACGAACCTCAAATCGTTCTGCGGCGGATTCGTCAACATGGTTTTCATCGTGTCGTCGATGCTTTCGGGCGCATGCGCCACGCCCGAATTCCTGATGTACATGAACTATTTCATCGAGCAGGAGTACGGCGAAGATTACTACAAGCGGGCCGATGAGGTGGCCGACCTCTCGAAGAAACGCCGGACAATAGACAAGATAATCACCGACTGCTTCGAACAGATCGTCTACTCGATCAACCAGCCGACCGGGGCGCGCAACTTCCAAGCCGTGTTCTGGAACGTGGCCTACTACGACCGCTACTACTTCGAAAGCCTGTTCGGGGAGTTCGTATTTCCCGACGGTTCGCATCCGCACTGGGAGTCGCTGTCGTGGCTGCAGAAGCGTTTCATGACGTGGTTCAACCGCGAACGCACCAAGACCGTGCTGACTTTCCCGGTAGAGACGATGGCGCTGCTGACCAAAGACGGCGACGTGATGGACCGGGAATGGGGCGACATCACGGCGCAGATGTACGCCGAGGGGCACTCGTTCTTCACCTATATCAGCGACAACGCCGACTCGCTGTCGAGCTGCTGCCGTCTGCGGAACGAGATTCAGGACAACGGGTTCAGCTACACGCTCGGCGCGGGCGGCGTCTCGACCGGCTCGAAGAGCGTGCTGACGATCAACCTCAACCGCTGCATCCAGTACGCCGTGAAGAACGGCATGCACTACCTCACCTATCTGGAAGAGATCACGGATCTGGTACACAAAGTGCAGACGGCTTACAACGAAAACCTCAAGGAACTGAAGTCCAAAGGCATGCTGCCGCTCTTCGATGCGGGCTACATCAACCTTTCGCGCCAATACCTGACCATCGGCGTAAACGGACTGGTCGAAGCCGCCGAATTTCTGGGAATCCGCATCGACGACAACGACGACTACGTCGCTTTCGTGCAGAACGTACTGGGGCTGATCGAGCGTTACAACAAGAAATACCGCACCAAGGAGCTGATGTTCAACTGCGAGATGATCCCCGCCGAAAACGTCGGCGTGAAGCACGCCAAATGGGACCGCGAGGACGGATACGCCGTGCCGCGCGACTGCTACAACTCCTATTTCTACGTCGTCGAGGACCAGTCGCTGAACGTCGTCGACAAATTCCGGCTGCACGGACGCCGCTACATCGACCACCTCACGGGCGGCTCGGCGCTGCACATGAATCTCGAAGAGCACCTTTCGAAGGAGCAGTACCGCCACCTGCTGCGCGTGGCCGCGGCCGAGGGCTGCAACTACTTTACGTTCAACATTCCCAATACGGTCTGCAACAAGTGCGGGCATATCGACAAACGCTATCTGAAAGCATGTCCCGCATGCCATAGCGACGATCTGGATTACCTGACGCGCGTGATCGGCTACATGAAACGGGTCTCGAACTTCTCGGCCGCACGCCAGCAGGAGGCCGAACGCCGCTATTACGGCAACATGAAACCGGCGGCGGGCGGCGCGGAAACATCCGGACAGCAGGGTGCGCACCCGCAGCAGGAACCGTTCGCACAGAAAGAACCGGCCGGACAGAAAAGGTCGCCCGCTCAGGAGGCCGTATGACAGCTCCGGAAACAGTAGTCCGATACTACAATTTCGACATCGTATTCGCGGAGATTCCGGGCGAAACGACGCTGGCGATCAACATCGCCAACTGCCCGAACCGCTGTCCGGGGTGTCATAGCCCCCACCTGCAGGCCGATGCGGGGCATGTGCTCGACGCCCCGGAACTGCGCGCCCTGCTGGAACGGTACGGACGGTCGGTGACCTGCGTCTGCTTTATGGGCGGGGATGCCGCGCCGCACCGGATCGCCCGGCTGGCGGAGGTCGTGCGGCAGGAGTTGCCGGTCCTGCACGTCGGCTGGTATTCGGGACGGCAGAAGTTGCCGGAAGGATTCGCGCCGCAGGTGTTCGATTACATCAAACTGGGCGGGTGGGTCGAGTCGCTGGGGCCGCTGACTTCGCCGACGACCAATCAGCGGCTCTACAGAATCGGTCCTGCGGGCGCAATGGAAGACATTACGGAGCAATTCCGTCACAAGCCGTAAAAGGAACGGCGTTTTGTTCAGGGGAGCCGGAGCACAGGAGATTAGTTTAGCGTTGTCTGCCATACAACGATTTACCTCCGGTTCCCGGAACAAAACGACCCTCCGCCGGAGCCGATCGGAACAGCGGCAGAAAAACCGGCGCGTCTGTTTACGAACGCCGCACATCGGTCATCGGACGGGTTTGCACGATACGGAATTCCGAAACCGAGGACGGAACAAGAACTTATCTTGTGGCATGGATCATGCGGCGGTACTCCGTGGGAGACATGCCCGTTTTCAGGCGGAAAAAGCGGCTCAGCGAAGACTGGTTGGCGAAGCCGGCCCGCCGTGCCACGGCCTTTATGTCGAGCCTCGCGTCCCGGAGCAGGGTTTTGATCTCGATAACGACGTAGTCCGCAATCATTTCATGGGCGGACTGGCCGTTTACTTCCTGAATGACTTTGGTCAGATATACGGGCGAAATGCACAACTTATCGGCATAGAAAGCGACCTCCCTGCGCGTTTTGTGGTGTTCGCTGACCAGCATGGCGAACCGCATGGCGATGTTCTCCTTGTTGGTATTCACGAAAGGGCGCTTCTTGGCGCTCGTCTTCTGCTGGAAAAGGACGTAGAAATCCCAGTAATAAATCCGCAGCAGGTGCAGAATGGTCTCCCGCAGGAAAAGGGGATCGTTGTTGCTGCCCCTGAGATCAATCGCCCGGCAAAACCCCAGAAACCGGTTTCGGTCCACATCGTTCACGCTGTACAGGAAGTTCTTCCGCATATAGAAGAAAAAATCCGGGGTTATTTTCCCCAACCCGCTCATGATGTCGAGGAACATCCCCTTGTCTACTTTGAAAAAGGTCATCGAGAAATCGTCGCTGACCTCGCGGATCGACACCAGCTGCAACGGCAGAATCGTCACGATATCGTTTTCGGAAATCGGACTGCGCACCGAAAAAACCTCTATCACAGCGGTACCTCCCGTGCAAATACCGCAGAAACCCTCCTCCTGATAGGCCTCGTGTTCGCTTATCGGCAGAGACGAAATATCGGTATATATTTGGAATTTGGGATGCATGCTGATTTTTATTGCATTAAATATACGACATTCGCCTTCCCCGCATCTCCTTAATGCAAAAATTGAACTCGAATGGCAAACTTGAGTATCAAAACTCAAAATCGCACCGGAAAGGCGGCATAACGCGAAAGCGCATATCATGCTCCGCCGCAGAAAATTTCCCGAACGGGCAAAATCACGCTCCTTCTCAAAAAGCGGCACCGCCTGAACAAATCTGCGAAAAGCAAACCGCCGCAGAAGGGCATGGCAAAAAAGAAAAGGCGCCAAAACCTTGACAATCAAAGTTTTGACACCTTAATCAGTACCCGGAGCCGGGGTCGAACCGGCACGACATTGCTGTCATTGGTGTTTGAGACCAACGCGTCTACCGATTCCGCCATCCGGGCAAACCTCATCCGTAGAATCGGGATGGCAAAGATAGTCGAATCTTTGCAATTTTCAAAGAATCCGGCTATTTTTCAAAAAAAGCCCTGATTTTTTTCGCCTTGGCCGGACCGACCAGCGCCGAAAGCTCCTCGGCCGGAGCGGCCTTGACCTTCGCCACGGAGCGGAAGTGCTGGAGAAGCGTGCAGATCGTCTTGTCGCCGATGCCTTCGATCTGCTCCAGTTCGCTATGGATAAACGCCTTGCTGCGTTTCTGACGGTGGAACGAGACGGCGAAACGGTGCACCTCCTCCTGAATGTGCGCCAGAAAATGAAAAAGGGGCGAAGTGGGACGGATGCCGACCAGCACGGGCGGATAGCCGCAGAGCAGTTCGGAGGTCCGGTGGCGGTCGTTCTTGGCCAGTCCGGCCACAGGTATGTCCAGCCCAAGATACTCCAGCACCTCGTGAATGATGCCCATCTGCCCCTTTCCGCCGTCGGCAATGATGAGATCGGGCAGCTCGGCCCCCTCTTCCTGAAGACGGCTGTAACGCCGGAAGACGACTTCGCGCATCGAAGCGTAATCGTCAGGCCCTTCCACGGTCTTGATGTTGAAGTGACGATACTCCTTGCGTGCGGGTTTTCCATCGCGGAAGACCACGCACGAGGCTACCGGATAGGCCCCCTGCAGATTGGAGTTGTCGAAACATTCGATGTGCCGCGGCTGTCTGTCGAGACGCAGCTCCTTTTGCAGGGCGTTCAACAGCCGTTCGGTATAGCGTTCGGGATTCTTGATTTCGAGGTTTTTGAGCTGCTCGGCGCGGTAGATGCGGGCGCTCTTCTGCGAGAATTCCAGCAGTTCGAGTTTTTCGCCGCGTTTCGGCACCGTGAAGGTCACGCCATCGAACAACAGAGTCGTCGAAGGCAGGAACGGAACGACGACCTCTTTGGCGAGCGTTCCCGCGATATGCTCCACGATATGCTGGATGGCCAGCGTCAGCATGTCGCGTTCGTCGCCGCCGACGCCCGTAGAGAGTTTCACCGTATAGACGCCCACGATCGAGCCGTGACGGATGCGCACGAAGTTGCAATAAGCCACATCGTCGTCCGGAAGAAGCGAAAAAACGTCCACATCGACGATCTTCGCGCTCACGATCACCGACTTGCTCGAATAGTTGTCCAGCGCGTCCAGACGCTGTTTGTAACGCTGCGCCAGCTCGAACTTCAACCCGGCGGCGGCATTCGCCATTTCGCCTTCCAGATAGCTCCGCACGGGACGCAGGTCGCCCTTGAGCACCGCGACGACCATATCGACCAGCTTTGCGTACTCCGCTTCGCTCTGCTCCCCGACGCAGGGGCCCTTGCAGTTGCCCAGATGATACTGAAGGCAGACCGAATACCTGCCTTTGGCGATCTGTTCGGGCGCCAGATTGAGCTTGCACGTCCGCAGCGGCACCACTTCGCGCACGAATTCGAGCACGCTGTGCTGCATCATCACCGAGCTGTAGGGACCGAAATACTGCGAACCGTCGCGCGTCAGCTGGCGGGTGGACTGCACGCGCGGAAAATGCTCGCGCCGCACCACGATCCACGGATAGGTCTTGTCGTCCTTGAGCAGGATGTTGTAACGCGGCTGGAGGGTCTTTATCAGCGAATTTTCGAGCAGCAGCGCGTCGGTCTCGCTGTTGACGACGATATGGCGGATCTCGGCGATCTGCCGCACCAGCACACGCACTTTGGCACTGTGCTCCTTGCTCTGCACGAAATAGGAGGAGACCCGTTTGCGCAGGCTCTTGGCCTTACCCACATAGATAATCGTTCCGGAGCGGTCCACAAACTGGTAGACGCCCGGCGACAGCGGCAGCATCGCCACCTGCTCTTTAAGGTTGTTTTTTCCGGTTTCGGCCATAACGACAATAGCAACGCAAATGTAGCAAATATTTCGCAAAACCCGCAGATGCACCCCTGAAGCCCGTCAGGGGATGATATTGCGGCCGGATTTGTCCGCTCCGCTGACGAATTTGTCCAATTCTTTGGTTTATTCGTCGGAACGGCATATATTTGCAATCCAATGCAAACACCCTCAAACCTATGAGATTTATTTTACCACTGTTTCTGTTCGGTATGCTCGCCACTTCGTGTATCGACAACAATTACGACTTGTCGGAAATCGACACGGACGGCGTCGTCATCGGCGACGAATTCCGGCTGCCGCTGGCTACGGTCACCGTCAGCATGAGCGAACTGGGCAAGGACGGCACCGACATCAAAGCCCTCTTCGACGAAGCCGACATCTGGCTGCCTTCGCCGCTGCCCGCAGACGGAAAATACGTGGATCTTCAGAAGATTCAGCACACCCCGTCCTATATCGACGAGCTGCTCGACGAACTGATCGAACAAATGAAGAGGTCCGACGCCAAAATCAACGCCGTGGCGGACCTGCTCTACGACAAGTATCTCGGCACGTTCCTGCCCCTGCTTCCGCCGAACACGGACCCGAAAGATTTCAAGCAGGTATTCATCACGATGTTCCGCGCTACCACGGGATTGCAGGAGGAGCTGGCCGGCGAGGTCCGAGATTTGGCCGGCGGCTACCTGACGGATCTGAAAATCGAAGACGTAACCTACGACCTCGGCAGGATCGACCTCGGCAGCGACGTGGTGGACATGCTGGCCGACAACCTCGATCCGAAAGGCACGGCAAATCCCCGAAACACGCTGGACATCTACGGCGAAATCATCAGCGCACTGCCTGTCAGCCTGCAGTTCAGCCCCCGGTTCTACCCCACGGAGGTGGAATTCGACATACGTGTCGAACCCAACGTAAAGGCCAAGATCGGCGAGACGCGGCTCCACGAGAACGACCTGCGCCAGATCATCGACGGTACGGAGATCATCCTCCCCGTCAAGCTGGAGAAATATTTCCCCGGCTCCGGATTCACGCCCGACCAGAAAATCGTCATCGCACTGCGTCTTGTCAAGCGCGGCGGTCTGAAACTCAACCTCTAACCCGGCGCCATACATGAAAAGAATATACGTTTTTCTCGCAACGCTGCTGCTGGCATCAGGCGTTGCCGCCCAAAACCCGACGGCTTACTTCATGGAAGGGACGACCTTCCGCAGCCAATTCAACCCGGCTTTCGCACCGCTGCGCGGCTATGTCAACATTCCCGGTCTGGGCGGCATCGACATCAACGCCAGCGGCAATCTGGCCGTGGACAAACTGCTCTATCCCCGCAACGGGAAACTGGTCACACTGCTCGACGAAGCCGTTTCGACCAGACAGGCACTTTCGGGACTCAACGCCGACAACCTGCTGGGCATCGACACCCGCGTGAACCTCATCGGCTTCGGCGCCTTCACGCGCAACCACAAGAATTTCTGGTCGTTCGACCTCAACGCCCGCGCGACCGCCGACGCTACGCTGCCCTACTCGCTCTTCGCATTCCTCAAGGAAGGCACGGGCAGCGACATCCATAACATCGGTCTCACGGCCGACAGCTACCTCGAAGCGGCCTTCAGCTACTCGTTCCCGCTGCTCGACGACCGGCTTTACATCGGTGTCCGCGGCAAATTCCTCGTCGGAGCCGCCCGCGCCCGCATGTACTTCACCCGATTCAACGTGACGCACGGAGAAGAGGAGTGGCGGATCGACGCCGCAGGCGGACTCGACATCACCGCCGCCGGTCTCGACGTCACGACCAAGCCCAACGACGCCGGCGAGGAGGTTTACAAGCTGGACGACATCGACTTCAAACCCACGTCGCCCGCAGGCTACGGCTTCGCCGTCGATCTGGGCGCCACGTACGACATCCTGCCCAACCTGCAGGCGTCGCTGGCCGTAAACGATCTGGGATTCATCGGCTGGAGCAAGAAGAAAAACGTTACGGGCTTCTCGTCGAAAGAGCTTTCGTTCACGGGCGTCAACGTCACGGAGGACGGCACCGAATCGCCCGATTTTGACATCGACGTGCTGGAATTTCACAAAGGAGCGCCCCAAAGCGTGTCGCGCATGCTGCGCGCAACGATCAACGCCGGACTCGAATACGAAGTATGGCGCCACAAAATCGGCATCGGCCTGTTGTATTCGGCCCGTTTCTGGGAATACAAGACCTTCCACAACATCACCGGATCGGTCAATTTCCACCCGATCCGCTGGTTTACGCTCACCGGAAGCTACTCGGTGATCGACAACCGCGGCGGCGCCGTAGGGCTGGGACTCAACCTCTGCCCCAACTGGATCAACTTCTTCATCGGCACGGACGTCCTGATAACCAAACACACGCCGCAGTTCGTACCCGTCAGACAGAGCATCATGCACGTCACGCTCGGCATCGGCGTTCCGATCGGCAAACGCAGCCACCGCATCCCGGCCTACGTCTACGGCAAGGACAGACGTTAGACCCGGACTAAACACATGACACGAAAACGTCCCGGCGGCAAGGCCGGGACGTTTTTATTTACAGCCGCGGAAAAAACCGGCAAAACAAGCCGTAAAGTCAGCCCATATACGAGAAAACAATAAGCCCCGATGCCCAAACAGTCCGCCCGTTTCCATATTTTAGGCGCACGAATACCACTTTCGGTCAAGGGCATTGCTTTTTCAGAAACTTTATTTACCTTTGCAGTGCAGAAAATTATAAAAAATCCTTCGGGGACAAAAAGTTGCGTCCGTCCTCAGAGGATATCCGCGTCATAAAAACCATTGCGACGGCCCTCAAATCTGTGTGAAGTTGCGTCACTACTTTTGAATTCTTCAAAATTCGGGCCGTCGCAATCTTTTCTTTTTCCCAACAAAGATCATGCCACAACAGCCCGGCTTTCCCGGTTTCCGGCAGAAGACAACCTTTATCCGGCGACGACCATATGCTGTTCGAGCGCGGCGCGTGCCGCCAAACGGCCGGCTTCGACGATCTCGCGCGCACGGTAGAATTCGAAAATTCCGAAACGGTCCGCCGGCATCTCGATCAGCAGGTCGGGTTTGTAAATCTTGCACATCAGGCGTGCGATATGCTGCTGCATGATCTCCGACGAAGCGGTTATCACCTTATAATAATTCAGCGAGGAGTTGACCCGCGCGGCCATCTCGTCGGAAAACGGTGCGCTCACGTCCACGGCGACCAGCACGTCGCCCGGCTCACGGCGAACGCGGTTCAGCGGAAGCGGATTGACCGTACCGCCGTCCACCAGTACCATATTGCCCCGGCGGACGGGCCGGAAAACCGAAGGGATCGAAATCGAAGCCCGGATGGCGTCGTACAGTCCGCCCCGGTCGAGCACGACCTCGCGCCCGGTCAGCAGGTCGGCCGCCACGGCCGCAAAAGGCAGCGGCATCTGTTCGATCTTCACGTCGGGCACCAGCTCCTTCATGGCGCCGATCACGCGGTTCCCCTTCACAAGACCTTCGGTACTCAGCGCAAAATCGACCAGACTGAAAACCTTGTATTTATCGAGCGTGTACATCCACTCCTTGAATGCTTCGAGGTGTCCCGAAGCATACATGCCGCCGACCAGCGCCCCCATCGAAGTGCCTGCCACGGCATGCACTTCGAATCCCTGACTCTCCAACTCCTCGATAGCCCCGATGTGGGCCACTCCACGCGCTCCGCCGCCGGCCAGCACCAGCGCCGCTCTTCTTTTTTCCATAAAATCAATTGTCGTTATTAATCCGTTCGCGAACTTTGCTCCACGCATGCGTATCGAACAGACAGCTTGCACGCATCATGCCGCACATCTCCCGAAAGCGGGACATCGGAACCACGAAGCTCAAAACATCCGGTTCCACCCACGGGCGTACCGACGGATCGAAAAGGCCCAGAAAACACCTCCTGCCGCCGTTGCGGTTCTCCTGCACGGCCTGCGCCACGACCGAACTGCACCCCGACCCGAAGGGCGACGCCACGGCGTCCGCCGCATTGTTGTCGAACGTCGCCCACGTCACCAGTCCCGCCAGCGCATCGGGCGCCGCGAAAAAGAGGACTCCCTCCGCTCCGTCGAACGTCTCCGCAACGTCCGCCCGCACGAATTCGAGCCACGCCTTCGGCGCGGGACGCAGGTCGAGAGCGGCGATGAACTCCAGCACCATTTCGGGTGTCCGCTTATAGCGCTCCTTGAGCGACACGAACTGCGGAACGAATTCGGGCATCGGGCTGAATCCCGTGTAGAACTTCCCGCCCCCGCAGCCGATATTGCCGGCATTCAGACTCACGGGCAGCCCCCGGCGCGCTTCGGCCAGCGCCTTGAAGAAACAGCCTCCGACCTTTTCGACCGGGCGCATCGGACTGTCCGTATAGCGGAACAGCAGGGGCAGTTCGGGCCGTTCGCCGAAAGCCTCCCTGTATGCGGCGATAAATTCTTTCACATCCATATTCTCAATCGTCGGTGACAACGTAATCCATAAAAACGTCGTGCGGCTCGACGGGCAGCTCCCCGACCAGCTGATGCGCATAGCAGACGCCGGCTTTCACACCCCGGAAACCGGACTGCGACAGATATTTGTCATAATATCCGCGGCCGCGGCCCATACGCGCTCCGGCGGCGGTAAAAGCCACTCCCGGAACGACGATGAAGTCGATGTCCGCCGGATCGCACGGCCGTTCCGCAGCCGACGGCTCGGCGATTCCGAAAGCGCCCCGGCACAGCTCTCCGGGCACATAGTCGTAAAACCGCATCGCATCGCCCTCGACCCGCGGCACGACGATGCGCTTCGCGGCGCTCCACCGCGCCAGCGCCGCACCGGTCTGCGGCTCGTCGGGCAGCGCGCAGAAAAACGCCGCGCAGCGGGCCTGCGAAAATCCGGGCAGACGCTCCACCCGGCCGAAGATACGCTCCGACGCCGCGGCACGCTCTTCGGAAGAGAGCGAGAGGTTCCGTTTTTTCATCGCAGCGCGCAGTTCTTTCCTGGTCATAAAATCCCACCTTTTCGGTCTAAAATTCCCGCCCGTTTCTATTGTTATTCTGCAAACAATGGCTATCTTTGCGTCCGGGAACACAAAACTTTAACAAATATAAACAAATTTAAATCATTATGAGCTGTTTTTTATCTAATTCCTCGCTGGGCAAGAAGTTAGTGATGAGCGTAACGGGGTGTTTCCTCGTGCTCTTTATTCTCTTCCACATGTCCATGAACATTGTGGCGATCATCTCGCCTGAGGCTTACAACATGATCTGCGCGCTGCTCGGAGCCAACTGGTACGCTCTGGCCGGCACCGCAGTGCTGGCGGCCGGCGTCGTCGTGCACTTCATCTACGCGGTCATCCTCACCTTGGAGAACCTCAAGGCGCGCGGCAGTCAGCGCTACGCCGTGACGGTAGTCGAACCGGGTGTGTCGTGGGCATCGAAAAACATGCTCGTACTGGGATTCATCATTCTGGGCGGTCTGGCGCTCCACCTCTTCAACTTCTGGGCTAAAATGCAGCTCGTGGAGGTATTGGGCGGCCACGAGAACTCGCTCGGACTCCATCCGGCGGACGGCGCTTCGCTGATCGCCTACACCTTCTCGCAGTGGTATTACGTGGTGATCT
>OGYA01001900.1_pt1 | contig 12892 bp, 10 predicted proteins | sample 1576401 | NCBI WGS metagenome assembly OGYA01 (sample SAMEA3541485, study PRJEB24748) | human gut metagenome | biome: human gut; feature: human-associated habitat; material: faeces | place: China | collected 2012 | reverse complement strand
GCCCTCAAGCAGGTGCCGGCATGCGAGTACAACCCCATCGAGGCCATCAGGACCAACATCGACGGCGCCACCAACGTCATCAACGCGGCGCTCGACACGGGCGTCGAGAAGGTCGTGGCGCTCTCCACGGACAAGGCCGTAAACCCCGTGAACCTCTACGGCGGCACCAAGCTCGTCTCCGACAAGCTGTTCGTCGCCGCCAACGCCTACCGCGGCCGCTCGGGTACGACGTTCTCCGTCGTGCGCTACGGCAACGTCGCCGGGTCGCGCGGCTCGGTCATCCCGTTCTTCGACAACCTTGTCAAAAGCGGCACGAAGGAGCTCCCGATAACCGACCTGCGCATGACGCGCTTCTGGATCTCGCTCGCCGAGGGCATCGGGCTCGTGGTGAAGGCGCTCGCCGAGGCCCAGGGCGGCGAGACGTTCATCTCCAAGATTCCCTCCTTCAGGGTGACCGACCTCGCGACGGCCATGGCTCCGAACCTCAAGCAGGTGGAGGTGGGCATCCGCGAGGGCGAGAAGCTGCACGAGTGCATGGTGCCGGCGGCGGACAGCATGACCACTTACGAGTACGAGAAGAACTACGTCATCTACCCTCATATGGAGTGGTGCGACCTGTCGAAGGTCGATTTGCGAGGCGGCAAGAAGGTGGAGTCGGGGTTCGTGTACGACTCGGGGACGAACGACGAGTGGCTGTCGGTCGAGGAGTTGCGGAAGCTCGTGTCCGGCATGGAGATCAAGTACTAGGAGGCCGGCGTGGAAGAGCTAGCGATCAACGGGGGCGGACCGGTTCGAGAGCCGCTGTTGGGCTATGGGCATCAGAGCATATCCGACGACGACGTCCAAGCCGTCGTCTCGACCCTCAAGAGCGATTACTTGACCTGCGGGCCGGCCACCGAGCGGTTCGAGGACGCGATCCGAGAAGCGACGGGTGCCCGCTACGCAGCCGCCGTGGCCAACGGCACGGCGGCGCTGCACGTGGCATGCCTTGCGGCGGGGGTCGGCGGGGGCGACGAGGCGATCGTGTCGCCCATCACGTTCGCAGCCTCGGCGAACTGCGTGCTGTACTGCGGCGGGACGCCGGTTTTCGCCGACATAGATCCTCGCACGTGGAACATTTCCCCCGAGTCTATTAGGTCTAAGATCACACCGCGCACGAAGGCCGTCATCGCGGTCGATTTCGGCGGCGTGCCCGTCGACCTGGGCGCGATACGGGCGATCTGCGACGAGTTCAATCTCGTGCTTGTCGAAGACGCCGCGCATTCTCTCGGATCCTCCTGGGAGGGGCGTCCGGTGGGCAGCGTGGCGGATCTGACCACGTTCAGCTTCCATCCTGTCAAAACCATCACCACCGGCGAGGGCGGCGCGGTGACGACGAACGACCCCGAGCTCGCCAGGAGCATCGTCCTGTTCTCGAAGCACGGCATCACGAGGGATCGCGCGCAGATGCAAAATCCCGATGAGGGAGGCTGGTGCTACGAGCAGCTCGAGCTGGGCTACAACTATCGGATGAGTGATATCCAGGCGGCGCTGGGCGTTTCGCAAATGAAGCGCCTCGAAGGCTTTTCCAAGCGACGCCGCGAGATCGTGAAGTACTATAACGAAGCGTTCGCGGATATCCCCGAGGTTTCCTTCCAGCTCGATCCAGCACCCAGCGATACGACGCGTCATCTCTATGTTCTGCGTTTTGGCGTGGAAGCGCTTGGAGTCACGCGGCGATTCATTTTCGATGCTCTGCGCGCTGAGGGGATCGGCGTGAACGTGCACTACTTGCCGGTCTATCGCCTGCCTTACTACGAAAAGCTCGGCTACGATCCCGAGTGCTGTCCCGAGGCCAACCGCTACTACGACGAGGCGGTCACGCTTCCGCTACACTGTTGCATGACGGACGACGACATGCAAGACGTAGTGAAAGCCGTTCGTAAGTTGATAGATTGGTGCAAGGCTCAGGGTTAAGGATCTATATGTTGATGACGCAATCGATAAGCGAGATCAACGTACTGTTGTTAAGGCAGCTCAGCTCGTTCTTCGTTTTAAGCGAAGACGACAAGAAGGCAGTTGAGCAAAGCGTCCCCTGCGCGCTGGATAAATGCGAGAGATCCTTTTCGAAAACCAGGAACAAGTATTACAGCGAAGCGGGTGTAACCAAATTCGATCCTCTTCATGGGCGTCAATGGTCGCGCTTTCTCTACGAGCTGGCTCGCTGTATATTCCTTGGGGGGGGGGTGCGTCTGTGAGTGACAAGCTGTACGCTCTTAACAAGGCGATGGCTTCCGTTGATTTGTTCTACCAGGTAGAGTTGCCCGACATCTTCACGTTCGACCATCCGCTGGGATCCGTTATGGGGCGTGCAAGCTATTCGGATTATTTCACGTTTTCGCAGGGATGCACGGTCGGGAACAACCGGGGTATCTACCCTCGGTTCGGCCAATCGGTTTTCATGCTGTCGGACAGTAAGGTAATCGGCGATTGCGAGATAGGCAGCAACGTGATTATCGGCGCCAATGCGTACGTGAAAGATGTGGATATCCCCAGCAATTCACTCGTTTTCGGACAAAGCCCGAATCTCGTGATCAAAGAGAATCGCGCGGATGCGGTTCGATCGTATGTCGAGGAGGTGTTTCGCTATGAGTAGCATCGCCGTTATCACGGCTCGCGGCGGTTCGAAGCGCATACCGCGCAAGAACATCAAAGAGTTTTGCGGTAAGCCCATCATCGCATATTCTATCGAGGCGGCGCTCGAGAGCGGGCTTTTCGACGAAGTGATGGTATCGACCGACGATGAGGAGATCGCGGAGATCGCTAAGGAATATGGCGCGAGCGTGCCGTTCCTTCGCAGCGAAAATAATAGCGATGACCATGCAACGAGTGCCGATGTCTTGTCTGAAGTTCTTTTCGAGTATCGTTCGCGTGATAGCGAGTTCGATATTCTCGCCTGTATTTACCCGACGGCACCTTTTATCACGGCGGAAGAGTTGCGCAACGCGGCCAAGCTGCTTACGAACACGGACACGTCCTCCGTTGTTGCAGTGACGGATTTCGACTTTCCTCCTCAACGGGCCTTCTTGTTGAGCGACGACGGCAATCTCACTTGGGAGCGTCCGGAGAATGCGCTTACGCGGAGTCAGGATCTGCCGAGAACCGCTCATGATTGCGGTCGCTTTTATTTTGCGCGTACGGCATCGTGGGAACGGTTCCGTTCCTTTATGATGCCCAATTGCAGGGGGTACTATATAGATCCCGCCCTTGTTCAGGATATAGACACTCCGAGCGACTGGCGAATGGCCGAGATGAAATATCTCATGTGGAAAGATGGAGAGAGCGAAAATGAAACTATTTGACATTATTAGCAACGGAGACGTTTACTTCATCGCCGAGATGAGCGGCAATCATGGTGGAAGTCTTGAAAAGGCCATGGAGATAGTGGCGGCCGCTTCGGTCGCTGGGGCAGACTGCTTGAAGCTTCAGACTTACACAGCCGATACGATAACCATCGACTGCGACAGTTCGGATTTCCAAACCTTGAAGGGCCTCTGGCAGGGGCGCACTCTCTACGACCTCTACAAGGAAGCGTATACGCCTTGGGAGTGGCAGGGAGAAATCAAGAGCGAGTGCGAGCGATTGGGTATGGACTTCCTTAGCTCGGTGTTCGATCCTACATCTGTCGATTTTCTTGAGTCCATCGGCTGCGAAGCGTATAAAATCGCGTCGCCCGAGCTGGTGGACATTCCCCTTATCGAGTACGCGGCCTCAAAAGGCAAGCCCATGGTCATCTCCTGCGGCATGGGCACGGTCGAGGAGATCCAAGATGCGGTCGACGCCTGCCATCGCATGAACAACGATCAGATAGTGCTTCTCAAGTGCACGAGCGAGTATCCCGCCGTTTATGCGGATATGAATATTGCGACTATGGCGGATATGCGTGAGCGCTTTGGCTGCACGGTGGGCCTGTCCGATCATTCAATGGGCTGGACGGTGGACGTCGCCGCCGCAGCTCTTGGCGCAAGCGTGATCGAAAAGCATTTCTGTATCACTCGCGCTGAAGAGACGGTGGATTCCGCTTTCTCCATGGATTGCGAAGAATTCAAGAGCATGATCGAAGCTGTACGCTGTGCGCGCGACGCGGTGGGGCATGTCACTTATGAGCGCACCCCACGCGAGGAAGAGAACATCGCGGGTCGTCGATCCCTCTATGCCGTAGCGCCTATTCATATAGGGGATACTTTTACAAACGAAAACATTCGCAGCATTCGCCCTGCCCACGGTCTGGCCTCGAAGCACCTTCCGAAACTACTCGGCAAGACGGCGCGGCGGGATATCCCCTTTGGTTCGCCAATTAGGCAAGAGGATCTGGACTCATAGAGTGAAGGCGAAGCTCGCAAGCTGTCCTACGATTGCCATTCGCGCCGACGGTTCCAGGTCCGTCGGCATGGGGCACGTGATGAGAACGCTTTCCATTGCGGAGGCACTTCGAGTCGCCGGCGCCCATGTGCTTTATGTTTGCGCCGACAAACAGCCAAAAGAGATCATCGAATCACGCGGTTTTGAGGTTCTGGTGCTCGAAACGGATCCCGCTAATCTCATGGGCGAGTTTCAAAGGCTCTCCCTTGTACTGCGCGATATAGATGCGCAATTCGTTTTCGTGGATAGCTTCGATGCAACGGATTCCTACTTCGAGTCCGTTCGAGCCTTGTGCCCGGTGGGAAGCTTCGCATTTGGAAGGAAGTTCACACGAGGCCTCGATCTCGTCGTGTCGTATCTTCCTAGCTCAGATGAGCAATGGCTGAAGGACCGTTTCGGCCGTGATGGAATAGCTCTTCTGTTCGGTGCGCGTTACGTTCCGGCGAGAAGAGAGTTTCTTGATATGAATAAACGCAGCTTTGCCAATTACGTTAAGAGCGTGTTGATCGTAGCAGGAGGCTCTGACCAGCTAGGAATGTGCGCGCGCATCCTTGAAAAACTTCAGGGCGACTCTTTCTGGAGTGCGATCGAAAAGCACGTCGTAGTGGGGCCGACATCCGGTTGTCGCAACAAGGTTCTTTCATTGGCCGAGGATGACGCCAGCGTTTTCGTTCACGAATCGGTGAGGGATATGGCGTCCCTTATGTCGGAATGCGACATCGCGATCACGGCATGCGGTCATTCGGTCTACGAACTTGCGCTATGCAGGGTACCCATGGTCGCATACGCAACATCGGCCGATCAGGCCGAGAACGGTTTTGTGCCCGGCATCATGGAATTCATTGGAGACATCAGGTCCGATTTGGATGCTGGCACGGATAAAATATGCGCATCTGCGCATAGCCTTGTGGTCGACGCATCGCGGCGCGCCGCCCAGATCAGCGCAGCTTCTACTCTGGGGGTTGACGGCAGGGGCGCAGAGCGCATTGCGAAGCAGATTCTCGACATTGCGCAAAGGGGGCCCAAGTGAATAAAGGTGGGGTCAGACCGCTTGTCATATATGGAACTGGCGATACTGCAACGCTCGTATACTCCATTGCGATCGAGGCGGGCATCGAGGTGGCCGCATTTACGTCCGACGCGCTCGACGCCCGCATGGATACGGAGTTACCGCCTTTTGTGGCCAAATCAGATTTGGCGAAGGAGTTTCCTCCGGAACAGTACGACATGGCCATGGGCTTCATCGGAAAGGATCTCCAGAAAACCCGCGAGGAGAAGTACTGCGAGATGTTGAACAAGGGATATCGTTTTCCCAATGTGGTGCAGCCTGGGGCGCATGTGTCCGGAATGCTGGGAAAGGGCAACATTGTTATGGCCGGGGCGGTGGTTGGGCCTAGATGCAGCATCGCCGATTGCAACATCCTGTGGCAGAACTGCGTGCTTTCGCATGATAACGAGATCGGAGACTTCAACAACATATCGCCCACGGCGTCTTTCTCCGGATATGCCAGGGCGGGAAGCCATTGTCTTATTGGGAACGGGGCGCAGCTCAACAACTTCGTTGTCGTCAATGATTGGGCGCTCGTAGGAGCCGGGGCATACGCACGTGAAGATGTTCCGACTGAGGCCGTGCTCGTGCCGCCTCGAAGTTATGTCCTGGATGGCAGGAAGGGAATAGAGTTCGCATGAAAGACGATTGGAAAGCCGTGGAGTACGGGAGTGAGTTTCCTTTGGAAACCGTGGTAGGAGCGCCCTGCGTTGATGGCGGCGGCTATGTGTACACGAGGTCGGGTCGCGATGCTCTGCGTCTCGTGGCCTCCTTCCTGAAAAATGCGGGCACCGACGAGGTCTTGCTGCCTTGTTATTGCTGCGAGTGCATGGAGTGGCCTTTCCTCGACGAAGGGCTCGATGTGCATTATTACCGCGTTTTGGAGGAGTTCAGGATCGATTTAGACGACGTTGATGCGATGGCTGCTAAAAGAGGGCGTGTCGCCCTTCTCTATATGCATTATTTTGGGTTGCCGTCTGCCAGCGACGTCGAATTGGAAGAAATCAAAAAGAAGCACTCGTTGACGATCGTTAAAGACGCTACTCACGATTGGCTCGATTATGATTTCGAGGACAAGTCGGATTTAGACGACTACACGGTGCTGAGCCTTCGCAAATGGGCGGGGCTGCCGGAGGGTGGTATTGCGTTTTCTGCCAAACATCGACTACCCGTCGTCCCGGTTGTGAGCAAGGATTTCGAGTCTCGAAGAGAATCGGCCATGGATCTCAAGCGCGAGTATCTTTATGGGATGGATGCGCGACTCAAGCCGCAGTCCCTCTCTGAGCTTCGCGAATGCAACGAGCTTCTCGACTCGTTCCGGGAAACGTCCGGTATGGGGGAGAGATCGAGGGCTCTTTGCGGAGGGGTGGGCTGGCAGGCCGTGAAGACGGCACGACGCGAGAATGCAAAGCTGCTTGCCAAAGGACTTCAAGATATGGGTGTAACCTGCTTTTACCAAGAGGGCTCGGCTCCCCTTTGGATGCCTTTCGTCCCCTGCTGCGATCGCGACGAACTTCAGGCAAGCATGAGCGAGCGGGGTTTGTATTGCCCGTATTTGTGGCCCATTCCTAGGAGCGCCGAAGGTTGTTCTGGATTCGTGGATGAATTCGTCGGAAGAATGCTGTGTCTGCCTTGCGATCAGCGTTACGATGCGGCAGACGTTGGCGATATGCTTCGTATTCTGAGCGAGTGTTTGAAAAGGGTTGTCAAATGACAAAAGCTGTCCTTCTTTTAGGCGGGTCGGCTCAGCAGCTCGATTCTTTTGAGGCGGCGCGGCGCTTAGGGTACCGCACTGTGCTTTGCGATTGGGATCCAAATTGCCCGGGACGGGAACTGGCCGATTCGTTCTACGAAGTGAGTACTATAGACCGTGAAGCGGTGCTGAGGGTTGCGCGTGCCGAGAGCGTAGACGGCGTTGTTTCCTATGCCTCGGATGCTTCGGCACCCGTCGCGGCATGGGTTTCGGAGCGGCTCGGGTTACCTGGTAACCCTTGCGAATCGGTTGCCATGCTGTGCGACAAAGGGCGATTCCGTGCCTTTTTGGCCGAGAACGGTTTTGCTGTGCCAGATAACGTTGTTGCTAACAGTGGCGATAGATCGGCTGCTAAGTCTGCTGCTCAAATGATTGGTCTTCCGCTCGTGGTCAAGCCTGTCGACTCCGCGGGAAGCCGTGGCGTTTCTGTCGTGCGCGATTTTTCCGAGCTCGTTGCCGCGTTTAACCGTGCTTGCGAATTCTCGCGCAAGGGTGAAGTGGTTATGGAAAGCTATATTGAGACCGCCACTGCAGGTCGCGTTATCGAGGCTGAGCTATTCGTTGAGGGTGGAAAAATAATCTCCTGGGGTCTTATGAGTGCCTATCGGGATTTGTCTTTAAATGGAGTCGTTCCTTCGTGCTACATTCATCCGATGGATGAATGTAGCAGAGTTAATGCCTCTGTTCACGAGGTCCTCTCCGCTCTTGTCGCTCGTGCGGGCATCGTTCAGGGTGCTATGAACATTGAGCTAATTGCCAATAAGTCAGGCGACATTTATATCATTGATGTTGGTCCCCGTAACGGAGGTAACTACCTTCCGCGTTTTTTCTCCTACATCTCTGGTGACGATATTGTTGAAGCTACGCTTAGGATAGCGGTCGGTGACCCATCCGGGCTTAAGCATTTCGAGCAATCAAAGGATGGCCTCTGGGTGCAATTCATGCATTACGCCCAGACATCGGGCATCTTCAACGGATTTGAATTCACAAAAGAGTATGAGGGAGCGCATGTTGAGACTCACCTTTACAAAGAGCTGGGCTCGCATGTTGAACCGCTAGAAAGCATTTCTGACTCCATTGGCGTGAGTCTTTTGCATTTTCCGAGCGAAAGCGATCCTGGAGCTCTTTCTGCGAGACTTCCTGCTATGTGTCGCCCCAAAATTCATTGATGACCTCAAGGGAGTTGTGATTCAAGAAGGTGCGGGAGAGGTGCGGTCTTGCCGCCTAGGCAGTCCAAACGGCCGTACTCCTTGATGTTGGTGGAGAAGTGACGCAAATTAACACGAAGGTTGGATCTATGACCCGGATTGTGGTTTTGACTGGATCAAAGTCACGCTGAAGGTGTTCATCATCGTCACGCATGTGGGCTTGATAACCGCCTCCATGTGGCAAGACCTTCTGTTTCCCTTCTGAATCGATCAAGCCGTTCCGCCTCTCTGGGTGATCAGCTCCTTTCTGCTCGCGGCGGCTTTCGAGCGGCACGGGTCGACTCGGGCGCGAGACGAGCTCGCGCGAAGCGTTCCCGCGCCCCGCCTGTCCCGCGTGGCGATTACCTATACGGCGATCTTCGCACTGATGCTCGCGATAGTTTTGTGCAGAGGATCGGATCTTTCGAGCTTGGCATCGCATCTAATAGGCGTCGAATGCTGCCAATTGGACGAGGTCGCATCGACTGCGATCCTGTGGCTTGCAGGAGGGGTCGGGCCGGAAGGCTATTACGTGTCCATCCTCTTTCAGATGTACGCCCTCTTCCCGTTCATGTATGCGGCTTCAGAAAGAAGCCGCTTTTGACGGATCACGGCGCTGTACTCCGGTTCTGTCTTTTACGTGCTTCTTGCCGCGTACGCCGAGCTGGCAGACGGAAGAAGCCGGCAACCCGGCAGGGTTTCGCGCTGCGTGGAATACCTCAGCAAGGCAGCTCCATGTCTACCTGTTCCAGATGCTGTACTTCAATTTCTTGAACGCCCACTTGTAGCAAAAGCTCGCCGCGCTACCCTTGTGGGAAGTAGTCGCCGGCAGCGTTCTCGTTTGCGTTGTTGTGGGAGTCGCACTGTACTGGTGCGAAAGCCTTGTTAGAAGAAGAATCAAACGTTTCCGGGCGCAGACTGCCGCACTCCGAGAATTGGATCCAGCGAAAGCCGTCATTCCTCGTTAGCAGCAAACAGCAGAATTGCAATAAGCATGCATTGTGCATGAAACCGCAGTTTCATCGCTGGTTTCATCTGCCCAGCAGAAACCCCTCTGCCGCCTCGTTGAACTCCGCCCGGTTCTTCCTCGCCACGAAGTGATCCCCCTCCACGAAGGCGAGCCTTGCATCCGGGATGCTGCTCGCTATAAACCTGGTGTGCTCTTCCTTAATCATGTCCCTCGTGCCGGCCACCACCAGCGTCGGCATGCTCAGGGCGGCTAGCTCCTCAGGCGCGATGTTCGGGTCGTTCACCATGAGGCCGAGCATCTCGGCGTTGCGGCGCGCCCGCCCGCTCCGCCTCCCGAAGAACGACGCCACGCGATAGCCCGCCTCGATGGGCAGCTGCACCGACGGCTTCACGCCGTGCGCGTCGAGGTTCGCGCCGTTGAGCACCAGCTTGCCCACGCGCTCGGGATGCGCGAGCGCGAACACGAGGGCGATGTTCCCTCCGTCGGAGAATCCCAGCAAGTGAGCGCGCTCGATGCCGCGCTCGTCCATGAATTCCAACAGGTCGTCGGCGAACTGGCGGATGGTGAAGGGCGCCTTCCCGCGCGGCGACTTCCCGTGCCCGCGCGTGTCGAGAGCTATTACGCGAAAACGCGGCGCGAATGCGCTCATCTGATGCTCGAAGTACGAGCCGTCCTCGCCGTTGCCGTGCAGCAGGATGAGCGTCTCGCCCGATCCCTGCTCGCGGTAGTGCAGCTCGACGTCCATCGCCGCTCCCTCCCTTTGCGGGCGTTTCGCCCCGATGCGGGATATCATACCAGCTTGGAGCATCGACGGGCGTACAATGGCCGGGTAGCGCTGCAAGGGGAGAGTGGGGGGGTTGCCGTGAACCAGCGCACCGCACTGCTGTCGGAGGCGTTCTTCTGCTTGGGGCTGGGCGCGTCGAGCGCCTGGTGGCTGTCGATGACGTCGAGCCCGTTCGTCTGGTCGTCCTCGTCCCTCGATGCCGGGAGCGCCTCGCTCGTCGTCCATGCAGCGTACCTGCTCGTGCAAATCGCCTGCGTTATCGCGGCGTTGCGGTTCATGCTGGGTTACGCGCAAAGACGTACGTTCGCCCTCTCGGCGGGGCTGTGCGCCGCTGGCACGGCAGGCCTGCTGGCCGCCTTGTTCTTCGGGCTTCCCGTGCCGTGCGTCATGGCTGCGCGAGCCGTCGCAGCGTGCGGCGGGGCTTTGCTGTTCTTGTGTTGGATGTCGCCGTTCACGGTTCTGATAGGCCATAAGAGGCCGGGATCGGTCTTCCTTGTCGCCACGGTGCTGGGCACGGTCATGTGGTTCGTGACCACGCACATCGATGCGACCGTAGCAACCGTCTCTCTCGTGGCGCTGCCCATGCTCTCGGGTGCCGCCATGCTCGGCCTTCCTCCTGAAAGTCGCGAACCCGCCCGTGTGCTTCGACCGTGCGCGCGCAAGCAGCGGCTGCCGCTCGGCAAGCTGTTCCCGCTCGCGTTCGTCGTCGGCCTGCTCGTCTACGAGCTGCCCATGGGGTTCGTCACGGGCTCCGCGAGCATCGCAGCGTCGGACGCGTCGGGCGGCGCTCTGTTCCAAACCTACGGCATCTACACGGTGATCATGGCCATCGTCGCCGGGGCCGACTACGCTCTGGCGCGCCACGAGCGTTACTCGGCGCTGCTCTACCGGTTCGTCGTGCCCATCATCTCGATCGGCCTCATCCTGCTCGCGCTTGCACGGGCCGAAGACCAGGTGCTCGCATCGGCCATGGTGCTCGCCGGCACCATCCTGTTCGAGATGTTCATTATGGTCGCGTTCGCGCGCATTACGCTCGCTGCGCGCGAGAGCCCCTGGCGCATCTTCGGCTTCGGGGGCGCCGTGGTGCAAGCGTCGTTGCTCGCGGCGTTCTTCGGCGGCCTGGTTCTGGCGAAGGCGGCAAGCACGTGGGCAACTGCCATCGCGCTCGGCCTCGTGTTCGTGTTCATCCTGGCGGGTTCGTTCGACGTGCCGGGGAAGAACCTGCTCGCGGCGGGCGCGGACGGCATACCGCGCGATGCCGGGGACGAACCGCTCGACGGCCGCATCGAGGCGTTCGCCTATATGTTCGGCTTGTCGACGCGGGAAATCGAGGTGCTCGGCCTCATCGCTCGCGGGCGCAGCGTCCAGGCGGCCGCCGACGAGCTGTTCGTGGCGCACAGCACCGTGAAAACCCACATCGGCCATATCTACGAGAAGGCGGGCGTGAGCAACCGCCAGGATCTACTGAAGCTGCTCGACGGGTTCGGTGGATAGCCGACGGGCTCGGAACCGAGAATGCTCCCCGACGGGAGGGCCATCGGGGAGCGGAAGGAAGGAGCGCGCGTGCGCTGCCGGGGAGGGCGTTAGAAGCAGGTCTTCAACGCGTGCTTCACCGCGTAGCGGCCGGACTCTACGTTCGTTGCCATGTGGCCGCCCGACGTGTTGAGGTTGTACAGGCCCAGGTACACCATCTGCCCATCGGCGCCGATGGCGTAGAGGTTCTTGATGGGCTGCTTGCCTTCGCCCACCACCTGCCACTGGCGGTTCGTGATGATGCCGCCCAGCGACAGCGCGATCTCCTGATGGATCATGAGGGCGTACAGCGGCCCTTCGCCGAACGAGGCGAGGTACTTCGGGTTCTTGCCGAACTCGTCGTCGTTCTGCTGGGCGACGTATCCTTCGTAGGTGGCCAGCGTCTCGGCGAAGTCGCCCGTCCATCCAGCCTGCTTCGCCAGGTCGGCGGCGTCGGCGCCCTTGAACACGGCCTTGGACGCGCCGCCCGCTGCCGCTTCTATCTCCTTGCGCAGATCCTTGTTGCCCTGGGCCTCGGCTTCGTCGACCATCGCGTCGTTCAAGACGATGTACACGCGATCCTGCGCGCCGACGGCCGTGCCGGTGTAGTCGTGGCACGGCTCCCCGCAATCCTCGTTCGCGAAGCGCTCGCCGTTCTCGTTCACCCAGATGGCCGGGTAGTACTGCGGAAGCGAGTACGACGAGATGCCGTCGATGAGGTTGCCGAACATGTAGCCGCGAGCTTTCGCTTCCTCGCGTCCACCGATGGCCGCGGCCATCTTGAGCGTGTCGCCCACCGAGCCGGGCGCACACGACGTCTTCGTGATGTCCATGTCGTAGCCGCCGTATTCGGCGAGCATGTCGAGGTTCGCAGCCCATCCGCCGCCGGCGAGGACGACCGCCTTGGCATTCACCTCGAGCACCCCGTCCTTCGTCTCGGCGAACACGCCGGACACGCTTCCGTCGTCGACCGTCTTCAGCGCCCTGGCGCGCGTCTTGGTGCGGGTCTCGACGCCGAGCTTCTCAGCTGCGGCGAATAGCGGCTTCATCATGCACTCGCCGCCGCTGAAGAAGCTGTCCTCCCACATGAGCGCCGTCGGCGTCTTGCCCAGCGTTCCGGAATAGTAGTCGGTGGTCGGGGCGAAGCGCACGCCGTTGTCGACCATCCACGAGGTGTTGTCGGCGGAATGGGCGATGGTGTCGGCCCACAGCAGCGGGTTCACCATGTAATCGTACA
>OGYA01001892.1_pt1 | contig 12932 bp, 17 predicted proteins | sample 1576401 | NCBI WGS metagenome assembly OGYA01 (sample SAMEA3541485, study PRJEB24748) | human gut metagenome | biome: human gut; feature: human-associated habitat; material: faeces | place: China | collected 2012 | reverse complement strand
GAGCGAATATGCCGGGAGCAACGTGCTCAGCAACGACGCCCTGTTCAAGATCCAGCTTCGCGAGCGGCATGGGCGGCGTGAACGTCTGGGGTGCGGCGTACCGCATCGGCCTCAACGCGCTCGGTGCCATCAAGTCGGCGCTCGGAATCGCGTCCCCGTCCAAGGAGGCCCGCAAGGTCGGCCAGTTCTTCGGCCAGGGCGCGGTGCTCGGCATGAGGGACGAGGAGAGCGCCATCGAGCAGCAGAGCAGGGCCATGAGCGAAGCCATGAGCATCGAGCCTGACGTGCGCGCAACGTCCAAGTACGTGACGCGCCTCGACGGCGAGCGCGGCGGCATGCATGGCGGCGTGACCATGAACGTGACGATCAACGTCACGTGCAAGGACGCCAGGGAGGCAACTCAGGCAGGGAAGAGCATCGCGAACGAGCTTTACACGGAGTTCGCGCGCAGGGAAAGGACATTCAGACGATGAAGTTCAATTACGGCCAATTCGGCTGCACGGGAATCATATACGACGGCGTGGACGTCTCGGACGCGTTCACCGTCGTTGACGTGTCCGTCCCGGTGCTCCCGAGCATCGAGGCGGTCACGCAGGAGCTTGCGCAGCGCCCAGGACAGTACTTCGCATCGCGGAAGGTCGGGACGCGCGAGGTGAAGCTGAAACTCGCCCTTGACGCCGAGAGCAGATGCCCGGTTGACATATTCAAGGCATGGCGCGACGTGTCGGGGGTGTTCAACAAGCCCGACCCGCGCCGCCTGTACCTGGGAGAGGGCAAGTTCATAAACGCGCTTTTCGTCGGTGAGAGCGAAATAGAAGATCAGGGGTGCAAGGGCGTGTGCGAGCTGACGTTCGTGTGCTTCGACCCGTTCTTCTACGGGGAGCGGCACGACGTCGCGCTTTCCGGCTCGACGGCCTTCAAGGTAATGGGAGGGGTAGGGGCCTTCCCCGTTATCGAGGCGACCGGTGCCGCCGGTGCCCTCACCGTCACGAACGAGGCGACAGGGGAGTTCGTCACGGTTCCCAACGTATCGTCCTCAACCAAGGTCGTAATCGACATGGCGGCGCAGCGGGCGACGGCGAACGGGGCATACGCCCCCGTCGATCTGCTGTCCGACTTCTTCATGATCGACGGCGAGGCCAGCATCCGGCTTTCCGGAGGCTCGGCGAAGCTCTCGTACGAGGAGCGCTACATATGATCAGGTTCACGGTGTTCGACCGGTGGGGCCTGCAGATAGGCACGCTTCCCCAGGTCATCGAAGCAGTGCACAAAGACGAAATCAACGGCGAGGACAGCTTGACGCTCGTTCTGCCGTCGCCGTGCGACCTGGCGAAGGGCCAGCGCATCGTCTGGCGCGACAAATGGCTGGAATGGCACGAGCACACCGTGAGCGACATTAAGACCGTGCACGGCGAAGGCCAGCTCCTGACCACCGCCTACTGCGAGAACTCCATAGCGGAGCTGATGACCGACTACGTGGAGAACCTCCGACCGCAGGGCGCGAACGCCCAGCAGGCGCTCGAGAAGGCGCTTTCCACGTCAAGATGGCTCGTCGGAAGGGTCGATGACCTGGGAACGGCATCGACCAGCTTCTACCATGTGTCTGCCTACGAAGCCGTTGGGAGCGTGCTCGAGGCGTGGGGTGGCGAGGTGTCAACGACCATCGAGGTAGGCGGCACGCAGGTCGTCGCACGCAAGGTCAACGTCACGAAACGGCGCGGGCGGGACAACGGCAAACGCTTCTCCTGGGACAAGGATATCGTCTCAATCGAGCGCGAGGTGAGCGCCGACGACGTTTGCACGGCCCTGTACGGCTACGGCAAAGGGCTTGAGAAAACCGACGAGGAAGGCGAGTGGACGGGCGGCTACGAGCGCAAGCTGACGTTCGGCGACATCAACGGCGGACTTGACTGGGTGGGCGACGAGGCGGCGAAGCTCAAATGGGGCCTGCCGGACGGCAAGGGCGGCGTCAAGCACACGTTCGGAAAGGCCGAGTTCCCCGACTGCGAGGACAAGGCAGAGCTGCTCAGACTCACTAAGAACGCCGTCGCCGAGAGGAGCAAGCCCTACGTGGTGTACACGTCGAACGTGCTGAACCTCGCCGATGCCGGGTTCGAGTACGAGGACTCCCGCACAGGCGACACCGTTTCCATGGTCGACGGCGGCATTGACGAGCGCCTGAGAGGGCGCGTGCTCTGCGTCGAGCGTTACCTTTTCAACGAGAAGGCCACCGTCATGACGCTGGGGAACGTGTCGCGCTCGATCAGCAGCGTCATATCCGGTCAGACGGCAGACCTGAAATGGCTGCGCGACCACTCCGCATCATGGGACGGCGCGGCGTCGGTGACGGACAGCTACATCAACCGCGTCATCGACAACATGAACACCGCCATGAACGCGACGGGAGGCTACACGTACTACAGGCCCGGCGAGGGCATCATCACGTACGACAAGCCGGAGGGCCAGAACCCGACGATGGCCATCCAGATCAAGGGCGCGGGCTTCCGCATCGCAAACGCGAAGAAGAGCAACGGGGAATGGGACTGGCGCACGTTCGGAACCGGCGACGGCTTCACAGCCGACTGCATAACGGCTGGAACGATTCGCGGAGGCAGCGCCAATTGGAATCTTGAAGCAGGTCAATACGATAACGTCTACGTCATAGGCGAGAACCTTTCCTATACCGGTTCCGGCGTCACCACGTACTCGCAGAATATCGTACTCGTTCGAATGGATGCCTCGAACGCGCTTGGGGTGTACAAGGGAACACGCTCACGCTCCGAGTGGTCTGACGGCAGGGAGACGTTCGGTGCGATAACCGGGTTGACGCGGAAGGGCGTAGTGTTCGTTACGAGCGACGGAGAGGTGGCTTTCAGCGCCGACTACCTGGCCGCCAACCCAGCGGATATAGGCACCGACACCGGCACGCGCGTGAGGTTCGGCGCGCCGAACTCGGCCATAAACGGCGGGTTCTACTCCCAGAAGAAGGGCATCAACATGGGGACGCGCCTGAGCGAGGACTTGTGCATCGTCGGCGACACCATATACACCCGCAACGGCCTGACCATCAAGGACGCAAACGGGAACGCCATCACCATGAACGCCTCCGGGACGACCATCAAGGACGCCACGGGCAATTCAATCGCTCTCGGTTCGAGCGGCATAGGCATGAGGCGCGGCGCAAGCTACTTCGGCCTCCATGCCAACGGCGGCACATTCGGCGGCATGCAGTTCAGCGGGAGCAACGGCGCGAGCATGATGATCGGCAACATCGGTTCGTTCGACGGCATCAGCATCCTCACCAAGAACGGCAAGCTGCAGTGCGGCGTCCTCTTACAGGACATGTACATTGGCAGCGCCGATGGCAGCAGGGGAATAAGCATGGTGTGGGACAGCAAGATGAACGATGACGTGTTCGGGAACCTGTACTGGCGCGGCAGGAAGATAGCGTAAGGAGTTGACATGGCGACACTAGGCGTTGACGATTGGGCGCTTCGTAAGATCGAGCTGGACAATGCAGACCAGACGATACCCGACGTGCTGATCGCGAACGAAGGCGATGCTAAAGGGCGCGGCATCGACCTGCGGTTTACGCAGGGCGGCGTCGCCGCCTCTATGGCCGGGATGGCCGTATACCTCGCGTGGGGACACGAGCAGGGCGCTCAGGGACTCACGCCGTTCACCGCCGTCGATGCGAGCAAGGGGCGTTTCAAGGTCTACTACCCCGAGCAGATGCAACGCGCGGGAACCGTCATCGCGCGGGTGCTCGTGTACGTCGGCGCGAAAACGCCGATCACCGGGAGCCGCGACTTCCGCATCTTCGTGGAGAGTAACCCCATAGACGAGAGCGCGGCCATCACGACGGACGATTTCAGCGTGTTCAAGCTCGCGGTGATCGATCTGAACACGGCGAAGGCGAACGCCGATGCCGCCACGAAGAAGGCGGCCGACGCGGCCACGAAAGCGACGAACTCCGCGAAGAGCGCCGACACCGCCACCGCCAACGCGAACGTCGCGACGAAGAACGCCAACGACGCCGCGAAGGATGCGGCGGACGCCTCCGGAGAGGCCATCAAGGCCGCCAAGTCAGCCAACGACGCCGCGAAGGATGCGAGCGCATCATCTGACGAAGCGGACGCAGCAACGTTGAAGGCGGACGCCGCGACGAGGAACGCGGCGAACGCCGCATCGCAGGCGCAGGGGGCCGCCGGAAACGCGAACGCCGCCGCGAACGCGGCGCTGCAGATCGCCAACAGCATCGCCAGCAACAACGCCGGGGAAGGCGATATCGCGGACATGAGGGCGCAGATCGAAGTCCTCGGCCATCAGGTCGCAGAGCTTTCGGGGGCCTTCGTGCTCATCGGCTCCACGATCTACGCGCCAAGCTCCAAGGCGTCGCTTTCCGGCACGACCGTCACGCTCCCCACGAGCACCATCAGCGGGACGACGATCACGCTATCGTAAACGAAAGGAATCAAGCCATGGCCACAGCAAGCAACTTCAACGTCGGAGGCGCTACCGCCCAGATCGTAGACCAGAGCGCGCGGGACAACGCGCAGAGAGCCGTCAACAGCGCCGAGTACGCCCGCCAGGCAGAAACGGACACCTACGTCGGGCAAAGCCTGGCGTCGGCGTTCTCCGGCGAAATCGCGAATTACGCGAACGCGTGGGCATGGCTGCGCGCCCGCGCCCGCGCCGGGAACTTCGCAGGGCTGCGCGTCAAGGACTACATCGACGTAACGCTCACCAACGGCAACAGCGTGCGCTACCGCATCGGTGCCATCGACCCGTATTACCTGTGCGGGGACGCATCCAAGGGCCACCACGTCGTAATGGTTCCGAGCGCGCCGGTTGCCGTCACCGACGCCGAGTATCAGACGAGCAGCGGACAGTACATCTACTGGAACAAGGAGAACACAAACCAAGGAACGGCAGACAACCCGCATCCGTATCTCGTGAGCAACTTGCACAAGTGGGAAATCGAGGTGTACTATCAACAGCTGCCGCAAATGGTGAGAGATTGCATTCTCAACCAGCGCGTGCTGCTCGAGACGCGCTACAGCGCATCGGGCGCGCTCACGGCGTCCACAAGCTGGGGATGGGCCGACCTCGGGCCGGTGTGGTCGCCGTCCGAGATGGAGGTGTACGGCTGCTGCATCTGGGGCACCCCTGGCTACTCTATCGGCTTCGATTGCCAGTTCGAGATTTTCAAGCAGACGAAAGACCGCATCCAAGGTTCTCGCATCTATTGGTGGCTTCGCTCCGTGTCGGGAGGTTCTTCGGTTAACGCGTGCTACGTCACCAGCGTTGGCAATGCCTACTACTATGCCGCGACGCACACGTGGATTCGCCCCTTGCCCTGCTTCCTCGTCGGGTAACACCCGAAGCTGTATACTTCGCATAGACCGCCTTGCGCGGTCTATGCCCTTCGCCCGCGAAGCGGGCGGTTTCGTTTCACGATTTTGGAGGTCGGATGAGCGGGGTATACGAACGCAACCGAAGCGTTTCCGAGTACGAGTTTTTCCACAACGCGCTCAAGATACGCGTCGAGATAAACAAGCTCATGGTTTCGTCGTCCGTCGTCCCGAAGGCGTACCGCTTCTACAACGGCGTTCCCACCGTGGAAACGGCGCGCTCCATCGTCGCCAACATCAACAGGGCCGACGCCTTCTATCCCAACAACTCGTTCAACGCCCTCAAAAGGCGGGAGTACCTTTCGCTCGCAATCGCGGATTGCGAGCAGCTCCTGCTCGACCTGCAATGCCTGCTCGACATAGGGCTGAGCATCAACGTCAACCGCTTCGAGGCGGTGGTGGAGATGATCGACAAGGAGGTTGCTCTGCTCAAAGGAGCGCGGAAGAACGTGAAGGTCACGGGGAAAAGGACGACCGATGACCTGATCGAGGCAGCCGAGCAGGAGCTTGAAAGGCTCCGTGCGCTATAATGCTTCCCGGTCGTGCCTCGAATCTCGCATCAACTGGTGGTTGCGTTCCGTGTCGGGTTCGTCGGCGTCTAGCTGCTGCAACGTCAACAGCAATGGCAATGCCAACTACAATGCCGCGACGAACACGTGGATTCGCCCCTTGCCCTGATTCACTCATTGCCAGACCGAGTAGGCCATCGAGCCGAAAGCCGAGCGCAGAGAGGAAGGGAGGCCCGACCGTCGGGCGAATGCCCGTAAATATGCACCCCGCGAGGGATGGCGGTCGCTTCTTGCATGGCGGGGCCTTGGGCTGTTCGGCTCCGTTTCATGCCAAGCCCTCACGCGGCTGGCGAACGGCCCAGTGCGAGCCGTGCGGGGTGCCCTCTTGAACTCCGGCGAGCGCCGCGCCGCGCGTCGAAAGCGCAGGGACGAGAAGAGGGCGTGCAGGAGGGCCGAGCGTCTGGAAAGCTGCACCATGGAGCGCGTGGCAGACCTCAACGCCCTCCATGTCGCCGCCAAGCAGGCTGCGCGCGGCGTTTCTTGGAAGTCGTCCATCCAGCGATACATGAAGAACGAGCTGCGCAACATCGTGCGCACGCGACATGACCTGCTCGAGGGCAACGACATGCACCGCGGCTTCGTTCATTTCAGCCTGTACGAACGCGGCAAGCTCCGGCATATCTCGAGCGTTCACGCCTCCGAGCGCGTGCCGCAGAAGTCGCTCGCGCAGAACGCCCTCATCCCAGCGCTCGCCCCGACGCTCTTGAACGCCAACACGGCGAACATCAAGGGCAAGGGAACAGACTACGCCATACGGCTTTTGAAGCACGACCTTGCGCAGCATTGGAGGAAGAGCGGGGTCGAAGGGTACATCCTGCTAGTTGACTTCTCTGACTACTTCGCTCGCATCGCCCACGACCCGCTGAAAGACATGGTGGAGCGCGCACTTGACGACCGCCGCCTGATCGACCTCGAGCACAGGTTCATCGACGTTCAGGGTTCGATGGGTTTGGGTCTCGGTTCGGAGCCGAACCAGATTTGCGCCGTGGCGTTCCCGTCGAAGATCGACCACTACGTGACCGAAATGCTGGGGGTGGAGTCATACGGGCGGTACATGGACGATTCGTACTGCATCCACGAGAGCAAGGAATACCTGCACGTCGTGCTCATGCTGATCGAGCGCGAATGCGAGAAGCTGGGAATAACAGTGAACCGCAAAAAGACGCGCATCGTGAAGCTGTCGCGCGGCTTCGTCTGGTTGAAGAAGAAGTGGAGCTATTCTCCAACGGGGAAGGTCGTCGTGCGCCTATCGCGCGAGGCCGTCACCAGGCAGCGCCGCAAGCTCAAGAAGCAGCGTGCGCTGGTTGAGAAGGGGCTAATGACGGTTGAGCAGGTTGAGAAGTCCTACCGGTCATGGCGCGGCGGCGCAAGCAGGCTCGACGCCCATCGAACTGTGATCGAAATGGACAGGCTGTATCGGGAGCTGTTCTGCCCGACGGACTGATCTTACACGCCTCCTAAAGTGGTTCCATCGCAGAAAGGATGGAACCATGACGCATGACGAGTTGCAGGGCCAGATCAACGGCTACAAGCTCCTGCTGTCGCAGACGGATTACAAGGCGTTGAAGCACGCCGACGGGGCGATGACCGACGAGGAGTACGAAGAGACGCGGGAGCTTCGGGCGCAATACCGCGAGAAGATCAACGACCTCGAATCTCAGCTCACGAAACTTCCCGCTGAGGCGGCGGTGTAGGCCATGGTTCAGGTCATCACGTCGGTGCTCGTCTGGGTCATCACCGGGCTGCTCGGCCTCGTGTGCACCGTGCTGTTCAAGCTGCTCAAGGAGGAGCGAGCGAACGCGAAGGCCATGCGCAATGGAATGCGGACGCTGCTCAGGAACGAGCTTATCAAAACGCATCGGGAATACGTTGAGTCGAGCGGCAAGTGCCCACTCGCCGTCAAGGAGTACACCGAGAGAACTTACAAGGCGTACCACGAGCTTGACGGAAACGGCACCGGAACAACCATGTACGAGGACATTATGGCGCTTCCTGTAGAGGGGTGAGACGCCGTGAAGCCAAAAGGAAGCACAGTCATCATCGCGTTCATGTATGCCACTTGGACGGGATATCTCGCTTTTCAAGCGTGGTGCAAGCTGACAATAGACGCGTTTTTGCCGTCGGAAGTCACCTACGGAACGGCGGCGCTCTTCATCGTGGAAACCGTGAGCCTCGCACGCCTGAAACTCGCCAAAGAGGGCAACCATCTACCCGCTAGAAAACAGAATCCTTTCTTATCGAAGATCGGCCTCGCCGAAGTGCCCGACTTCGAGGAAGAAGCCCAGAACGAGAGTGCAAAGCACGCGAAAAAGGAGGATTCATGACGAAAGAACAGCTCATCCAGAAGTTGACGAGCCGCAAGCTGTGGTTGTCGGTCATCGGCTTCGCCGTCGGCGCGGCGATGGTGCGCTTCGGGCTTGTCGATGAGGGAACGTCGCTGATGGTCGCGGCGCTCACCGTCGGAATCGGCGGTGAAGCGCTGATCGACGCCGCGCGGGCCATCGCCCAGAAGTTCATCACCACGACGAGCACGAACGTGAACGCAACCACATCGACGGCAAAGACGGTCGAGAAGATCGCGGGCGTGAGCGACGAGCCGAAGGAGCAGACGCAGTGACGCAAGAAAAGCTCGTGCTCATCCTGTTCGCCGAGTTCTTGGCGGCGTTCGCGCTCGTATCCGTCGCTGCTCTCGCCATCAGGCTCTCGCAACCTGTGCCGAAGATTCCGGTGCCGGAAGCCCTTTTGTTCTCCGACCACGCGATCTGCGACAGGCCGCTTTTGACGGACGAGCAGAAGCGCGAGGCGACCGAGTACGGGAGGGCCGCGTTCTGGTTCGACGGTACGCATTACGTGGTCGAGGACATACCCATCGAATACACCTTCAAGGAGTGACCAACATGGGAAACAAGCAGAAGTTCGTTGAGTTCGTCACCGAATGGTGCGAGGACGATTCGCACGGATACAGTCAAGTAAACCGCTGGGGGCCTGATTGCGATTGCTCAAGCCTCATGTACATGGCTGCGCGCGCGGCGGGCTACGATGTGCCGATCAGCGGGACGCGCTACACCGGCACCATGCTCAACCACTTTCAGGCGGCTGGGTTCGTTGCAGCCCCCTTCGACGGAAACCTGTACGATTGCCCGCCCGCCAGCATCGCGCTCAACGTCACGCACCACGTCGAGGCGTTCGTTGACTGGGGGCGCTTGGGCGGCGCGCACATTGACGAGCACGGAGGGGTGCAGGGCTGCTGCCCTGGCGACCAGACCGGCAACGAGGTGAGCGTAGGCCCGGCATACACGCCGTCCTACGGCTGGGACTACATCCTCCTGCCGCCGGACGACGACGAGTGGAGCGGCGACCGCGATGCCGTTCCCTCTGTCAACCTGCCGATGCCTAGATACCGCGTGTGGACGCGCGAGGACGGCTGGCTTTCGTGGCTCACGGGCCTGCGCTGCGATTGCTCTTGCGGCGACGATTACGCGGGCGTCGCCGGTCATTGGATTTACGACATGCAGTTTGCCGACCTCGGCCCCGATGGTTGGTACAAGATCGTGCGCGCCGACGGAACCGAGACGGTAAACGAATCGGGCAACACGGACAGTCCCATCGTCGGCATCGTCGTGTACTACAGCACGCCGGAACCAGGCGCGACCGGCTACTACAAGGCCGAGTACCGCGTGCATTGGCGGGGAGACGCGCCGGACTGGGGCAAGTGGGAGCACGATGACGAGGACGGCGGCGCTGGCAAGGATGCAGACAGCCCGCTTGACATGGTGCAGCTCACGCTTGCTAAGGCATGACCTCATGCAGCAAGAGGAACAATGATACCGATTGCTGCAGGTAGGATTATGATATTATGTTCGAATGCTTTATGCTTTGGGGAGCCAGAATTTAACGGCAGGCCAGACGAACAGTCTGGTCTGTTTTTTTATTCCGTCGCATCCGGCACCTTTCGCCTCGCGCACTTCGAAAAGTGCTGATCTTGTGTGCGAGCAAGTATCGGGCTCTGCTCCTCGGATTCTCCGTTGCAGGGCTTATACTGAGGTAGGCGACAACACGTCGCTTATGATCGCAACGCTGACAACACGGTTGCATGCGTCGCAGTATGAGCCCTTCGGGGTGGAAAGCTAGGTTTGTATGTCTCAAGGTACGGTTAAGTGGTTCAGCTCTGAAAAAGGTTACGGCTTCATCTCCCAGGAGAACGGCGAAGACCTGTTCGTCCATTTCAGCGAGATTCAGGGCGACGGCTACAAGAGCCTCGACGAAAACGCCAAGGTGGAATTCGTGATCGCGTCCGGTTCCAACGGCAAGAGCCAGGCCACGCAGGTGTGCGTGCTCTAAAGCTTTGAACGCATGAACGAGCAAAAGCGGCCCTTAGGGGCCGCTTTTTTTGCATGCAAGGCCGGGCTCTGCGGATCACGCTTCGCCGCGCAGCTTCTTCTCGCAGTCACGGATGGTCTTGTCGTAGTTGTCGATCTTGAAGTTCAGGCGATCGAGGCCGGCCTGCATCTCGGCGATGCGCTGCTCCACGAGCGCACGTTGCTCCTCGAGCAGTGTTTTGCGCGCTTCGAGGGTCGAGTCGCCCTGGTCGTACAGCGCCATGTACTCGATGAGCGCCTCGATGGACACGCTGGCGGCCCGCATGCACTTCACGAACTGCACGCGCGCGCAATCTTGCTCGCTGTAGTCGCGGATGCCGCTTGCCGTGCGGGTGACGTTCGGCAGCAGGCCGATGCGCTCGTAATAGCGCAGCGTGTCGACGGACAAGCCGTATTCCTTGCTCACTTCGGCGATCTTCATGGGAAGCTCCTTACCTCGTAGGTGCATTGATGAACCACATAGAACCCACTCCAAGTCAAGCGATGGCGGGCGAATCTGCCCGGATTCCCGTAGCATGGCCCTTCCTTTCGCATGCGATGGCGGATGGCAGCAGCGTGCGATCCAGGCGGCTTTCCGCCGTCGCGCCGACATCGGCGCGCGCCGGCTTATGGCAGCGTGGAGCCCGGCGGCCTGAGGACGTGCCGGTTGCCATCTAGCGGCAAAGGCCGATTTGGAAACAATGCGCGTTGCATGAACGGTCGGTTTGCATTTTCCTCTTGACTTGGAGCCGGCTCGAAGGAATAGGATCGGTTCGTCAGACAGTCGAGACGAGAGGAAAGGCACAATGGCGAAACGCATTCTGGTGGTGGCGGCGAGCCCGCGCAAGGACGGCAACTCTGATCTTCTGTGCGAGCGGTTCATCGAAGGGGCGCTCGAGGCGGGCAACATCGTGGAGGAGGTGTTCCTGCGCGAGCAGGTCATCGGCTTCTGCCGCGCGTGCGATTACTGCCGCGACCGCGACGGGGCGTGCGCGCTGCGCGACGACGCCGCATCCGTGCTGGACAAGATGGCCGAGGCCGACGTCGTCGTGCTGGCCACGCCCGTGTACTTCTACACGATGGACGCCCAGATGAAGGTGCTCATCGATCGCACTGTGGCGCGCTATGCGACGCTTGCGAACAAGGAGTTCTACTTCATTGCGACGATGGCCGACGGCGACAAGGCGCTCATGGAGCGCACGTTCGAGGGCCTGCGCGGATTCACCGACTGCCTGCCAGGCGCCGTCGAGCGCGGCGTCGTGTGCGGGGCGGGCGCGTGGGCGAAGGGCGACATCGAGGGGAGTCCCGCCATGGACGAGGCGTACGAGATGGGCCTGCGCGCGTAAGCGCATGCCGCGAACGAAAGGAAACCCAATGGACATGAAGGAGAGCCTGGGCCCTGCAGCGGTGTTCCCGCTGGGCGAGGAGAACGAGGCGTACGCGCAGTACTTCGTCGGCAAAAGCTATCTGGCGCCGCTGACCGGGGCGGACGCGGGCGTGGGGGTGAGCAACGTGACGTTCGAGCCGGGATGCCGCAACCATTGGCACGTGCACCATGCGGGAGGCCAGATACTGCTGGTCACGGGCGGGCGCGGCTACTACCAGGAATGGGGTCGGCCTGCGCGAGAGCTCGAGCCGGGCGACGTGGTGAGCATCCCGCCCGAGACGAAGCATTGGCACGGGGCGGCGCCGGACAGCTGGTTTTCGCACGTGGCCATCGCCGTGCCGGCCGAAGGCGCGTCGAACGAGTGGCTGGAGCCCGTCTCGGACGAGGACTACGCCGCGCTGGCGTAGGAGGGGATCGCGGCTTGCTGCTCCGGCCGCGTCGGCCCGGCCCGTCCGTTTCGCGCAACGGTGCGGAGGGGGAGGAGGCTAGCCGATATAGGAGCTTTCTGCGATTGAAGAACCCGTTTCACCGCAAGCGGCTTCTTCCGGTATCATAGACAAGTTGCGCCTGCGGGCGCAGCACCGCACCGAACTGCAAGCAGAAAGCGCGCACGCACCATGATCATGCAGCTTGAACATATCTCGAAGTCGTTCGGAGGGCGCCAGCTCTTCCGCGACGTGACGTTCCGCCTGGAAGAATACGAGCGCCTGGCGCTCGTTGGCCCGAACGGCGCCGGCAAGACCACTATGCTCAACATCATCTCGGGCGCCGAGGATCCCGACGAGGGCCGGGTGCTGTTCGCGAAGGGCGCGCGCGTGGGCTACCTCGAGCAGGAGGCCATCGAGATGGCCGACCAGCCCATCTTCGAGGAGGTCATGTCCTCGCAGGTGGAGGTGCTGGAAGCCGAGCGCCGCCTGCACAAGCTGGAGGCCGAGCTGGGCGAGGCCCCCACGCCGCAGCAGCTTGCTGCCGCCGGGCGCGTCCGCGACGCCTACGAGGTGCTGGGCGGCTACACCATCGAGGCGAAGGTGCGCAGCGTCATGTTCGGCCTGGGCTTCAAGGAGGACGACCTCGCGCGCTGCACCACCGAGTTCTCGGGCGGCTGGCAGATGCGTATCGCGCTGGCGAAGCTGCTCATCCGCAACCCCGAAGTGCTCCTGCTCGACGAGCCGACCAACCACCTCGACCTCGAAAGCGTGAAGTG
>OGYA01001882.1_pt1 | contig 12993 bp, 7 predicted proteins | sample 1576401 | NCBI WGS metagenome assembly OGYA01 (sample SAMEA3541485, study PRJEB24748) | human gut metagenome | biome: human gut; feature: human-associated habitat; material: faeces | place: China | collected 2012 | reverse complement strand
TTGTTTTCTGCTCTACGGAGACAGGCCGGCGGCCGCCGGACGCATTCGGTGCATTGCGCGCCGCTTCCTGCATGCCCTGCCGGTAGTGCACATAGCCGTCAAGTCCCTTGCCGTAGAAGCCGTAATCGTCTTTTTTCATATGCCATGCCTCCTTTTCATGCTTTGAGTATCGCATATCGGGTGTCCGATAAAACGGACTCAGAAGCGGTTGAACACAAATGTTCCAAATTACTGCGTTTACCATAGCATAACCGGGCGCAAAATACAAGCGGCGGTGGTAAAAATGTATAAATGCTGGCAATTCTAATTGTGCAAAAGCAATGAAAAAGTTATAATTATGCCAAAACGACACAAAATCGACAAAGTTTTATGATAAACGGCATTGCAAAAAATGTAAAACGGTGGTATGATGTAGGCAATAAAGCGGCACAAGGGTACCCTTGTGTCTGAGGTGCTCGCCCTCAGACACAAAACCTTCCTAAGTACAAATTTTGCAAAGGAAAGGCGAAACGGCACCGCTTTTGCCGGAAAAATAATTTTGAGGAGGATAAACATGAAAAGAAGATTGTTATCGGCTTTTCTCGCTGTGATGATGGTGCTGACCATGGCGCCGGTGGCATTTGCGGGGAATGAAGATGCGGGTTCTTCGACAGCTGTTGCTAAGATTGGTGATACAACATATGAAAGTTTGAATGCAGCAATTGCAGCAGTGCAGGATGATGAGACCATCGAACTACTGAAGAACGTTGATCATGCTGAGGGTATGAGTGTTAACACGGGTAAAACGTTTACTGTTGATTTTAAGGGCCATACCTATACTGTTAGCAAGCCGGGTGCTGGTTCGAAGGATACAGAAACTAATGCTTTTCAGCTGATTACGGGACAGAATATTACCTTTAAAAATGGTACTATTTGTCTGGCTGAGGATAACTTGACTGCTTCGGTTATTCCGGATACAAGTCCCGTAAAGTATAGCAACATTCGTCGAGTAATTCAGTGCTATGCGGCGTTAACTCTGGAAGATATGACAATTGATGCCACTAATGTGTTCGGCAGCGCTTTCCCGATGAGCTTTAATAATCAGCCGGTCAATATTACTGGCAATTCCAGTGTTATTCTGAAACCGGGTACGACAACAGCATTTGATGCAGATGGTAATTGGGGACCATATGGCCGTTGCACAGTAACTTTTAATACTACGGGAACAATTGATGGTGATTTGGAATTAGGTTCTGGCTATCTTGATATTAAGAATGTCAACGCTCGTGGTGTTCATTTCTGTACGTCCTGTGGTTCTAATGAAACTACTGACCAGATTAAGCGTATCTCTATCACTGGCGGTACTTTTGCTACTGATGTTTCTGCATATGTTGCAGAGGGTTACGTTCAGAACGAGAACGGCACTGTTGAGCAACTGGGTGCAACCAATGCAGTAGCTGAGGTTGGCAATACCTATTATAAGACGCTGGCTGAGGCTGTTTCGGCGGCTGACAATAATACTGTAACTCTGCTGAAAAACACAGTTGAAGATGTTGTTATTCCGGCTGACAAGACCATTACTCTCGACCTGAATGGCAAGAAGATTGTAAACAGCACAACTGCACAGGATAGCAAGGTTGCGAATGATGCTCGTAAGCATACCATTACCAATAATGGTACACTGACAATTATGGATAGTGTTGGCGGTGGTGTTGTTGATAATGTTAGCCATGGTCGTGCAGCACTCTATAATAATGGTACTATTACCGAAATCAAAGGTGGTAAGTTTACGCGAAGCGTAGATAATAGCACAGACAGCGAAAGCGCTAATGGTAATAGCTGGTATGTAGTCTACAATGCTGAGGGTGCGACCATTTCTAAGATTTCTAATGGCGAATTCTTGGCTCTGGGTCATTTTTCGTCCCTGTTCAGCAACTGTGGTACGATTGACGAAATTTCGGGTGGTACGTTTACTCAGGACCATTTTATTGCTTTTAAGAACGAGGGTACTGTAAACAAGATTAGCGGTGGTGTATTCTCTTCCGCAGATGAATCTTGCATCCAGAACTGGGGTACTATTGGCGAAATTTGCGGTGGCACTATCACAGCAGGCAGTCTGGGTATTTGGAATTTGAGTTCTGATAAATATACGTCTAAGGGCACAGTTGAAAAAATCTCTGATGGTGTAATTTCTGGTACAAAGGAAGCAATTCGCCTGTCTAACTATGATGTCGAAGACCTTAACAAAAGTGCAGATAGCCTGACTAACTGGGCTTCTGCTACTATTGTGGGTGGTAAAGTCAATGGTGCACTTAAAGTAGGTAATGGTACCAGAGTGTCGATTTCCGGCGGCTACTTCACCACCGACCCGAGCGCATACGTTGCAAGCGGCTACGTTGCCGGAACCAGTGATGTATCCGGTTACAGCTACAAGGTAGTTGCAAAGACCAACACCGGCAATGTTGAGGTCAAGCCTGCTGTTGCCAAGCCGGAAGTTAAGGTAGACAAGATTCCGCAGGCAGATAAGGAAAAGGTTGCAGCAGCAGCTAAGACAGTTTCCGCACCGACCCTTGGCGCGGCTGCGGGTGATATCGTCAAGGATATCGACGAAGCCAAGGCAACCGATCTGGTTAACAGTGCAACCGAGGTAACCGGCGACAAGAAGCTGTACGTTCAGTCCTCCTTGAAGGTTGAGCCGACCGCGTATGATGCGGCAAACAAAACGCTGGCGCTGGAGATCACTCCGCAGTACCGCATTGTAGCTTCTACTGCTGCTACGGCTGACGGCATTGAACTGGGCGTCAATGGTAAAAATGCAGAGGTAGTTCAGGACTATACGCCGATGAACATCACCAAGGCAACTGTGGTAACTATGGAACTGCCGACTGGCTTTGCAGTTGCTGACGGCGATAAGCTGAGCATTCAGCACACCAAGAATGGCACGGTTGAGTATTACACCGGCACGGTAACGAAGAAAGATGATAAGTTTTATCTGACCTTCACTACCAACGGTTTCAGTCCGTTCGTTATTTCCGTTCCGGCGGCGTCTATCGGTGAAAATGTATACCCGACTCTGCAGGCGGCTGCTGATGCAGCAAAGAGCACTGATGTTATCAGTGTAAAGAGCGGTGCTTCTCACGAGCTGAACTTTACGACTACCAAGTCCGTTAAGGTAAAGAATGAAACTGGTGCTGATATTACTGTTAAGTTTAACGGCACGAACAAGGACGTTGCCAAGGATGCAACGGAGACCTTCTCCTACACCAAGCCGTCCTCCAGTTCCTCCGGCGGCAGTTCCTCCGGCAAGACGACCTACAAGGTAACCACCTCGGCGGTCAACAACGGCGGCGTAAACGCTTCTCCGTCCAACGCGGAAAAGGGCGCGGTCATCACCATTACCCTGTCCCCGGACAAGGGCTACAAGCTGGATAAGCTGACCGTTACCGACGGCTCCGGCAAGACGGTCTCCACCGTTAAGAAGAGCGACACGGTTTACACCTTCACCATGCCTGCTTCCGCAGTGAAGGTTGGCGTAAGCTATGTTAAGGCCACCGAAACCCCGTCCGAGACCAAGTTTAACGACGTTTCTGCGAACGACTGGTTCGCTTCCGCGGTTGATTATGTAACCGGCAAGGGCATGATGAACGGCACCGCCGACAACACCTTCTCCCCGAAGGCGAACACCACCCGCGGCATGGTCGTTACCGTGCTGTACCGCCTGGAGAACCAGCCGAGCACCTCGGTGGCTTCCTTCACGGATGTGGCTTCCGGCGCGTACTACGCAAATGCGGTTGCCTGGGCGAATGCTAACGGCATCGTTTCCGGCTACGGCAGCGGCAAGTTCGGCCCGAATGACAAGGTTACCCGCGAGCAGCTTGCGGCTATCCTGTACCGCTACGCGCAGTACAAGAAGTACGACGTTTCTGTGGGTGAGGACACCAACATTCTCTCCTACGACGATGCACAGAGCATAAGCTCCTACGCGATTCCTGCAATCCAGTGGGCGTGCGGCGCTGGCGTTGTTACCGGCAAGTCCGGCAGCAAGCTGGACCCGAAGGGCAATGCTACCCGCGCTGAGGTAGCGGCAATGCTCATGCGCTTCTGCGAGAACGTAAAGTAAGCAAAACCTTTCTAAACCGCACAGCTTCGGCTGTGCGGTTTTCTTTTGCTTGCCAAAGACGCTTTTCTACGGTAAAATGGAAAACAGAGGAGAAGGGGAAAGAGAAAGAAGGAAATCCTATGCCAATCGGAGTAATTGTCAACTGTATCTCGGTGCTGGCCGGCGGCGTGATCGGTTCCGCACTGGGGCACGTCCTGCCGAACAGCCTGAAAGAGCATCTGCCGACGCTGTTCGGCATGTGTTCGATCGCTATCGGTATCAATTCCATTATCAAAGCGGTCAGCATGACAGCGGTCGTGCTGGCGATTCTGGTGGGGTTTACCATCGGGCACCTGCTGCACCTTGAGGATTGGGCAAGCCGGTTTTTTCATCGGCTGGTCAAAACCATGCACCTCGGCGGGGATAATATTGATATGGAGTTTTACATCACGGCGGTCGCGCTGTTCTGCTGCTCGGGCTTCGGCTGGTACAGCACGCTGACCGAGGGCATCGCGGGCGATCCGAATCTGCTGTTTGCAAAGTCTGTGCTGGATTTCTTCACTGCGATGATCTTCGCGTCTACGCTCGGCAAGGCCATCTGCGCTATCCCGCTGCCGCAGTGCGTGATTCTCCTGTGCGTGTTTACCGCAGGACGGCTGCTGTCCGGTGCGCTCACGCCGGAAATGTTCGCGGATTTGTCCGCGTGCGGCGGCGTGCTGACTATGTCGGCCGGTTTTCGTGTCTCCAAGATCAAATCCGTGCCGCTGGTCGATCTCATGCCTGCGCTGATACTCGTTATGCCGTTCAGCGCACTCTGGACCATGTTGATGGGGTAAATTTGAAGCGGACTCTTTTACGGGTCTGCTTTTCTTTTACTTGACAATAGTCCTAAATCATACTATAATAGCGTGATACGATTTAGGACTATTGAGGTGCATTATGGATTTTCGCAGACAAATGAACGACTTTTTTGCGCAGATCTACCGGCAGAATGAGCTGTATGACATCTGGGCAAAACAGAATAGGATGAAACCGAGCACGGTAGCCGTGCTGTATCTGCTCGACCAGTTTGAAACCTGCACACAGGGTTGGATATCGAAAATATATCTGCTGCCCAAGCAGACAATTCATACGGTGGTGCAGGAGCTGGAGCAGGCCGGTTATCTGGAAAAGGTGAGCGTATCCGGCCGCAAGGAAAAGCCGCTGCGCCTGACCGAATCCGGCAAACGCTACACAGCGGATAAGCTGGGCGGTCTGTATCGCGCAGAGGAACGCGCCGCCGCTGCCATGGGCGCGGAGCAGTTCGCCGCTATGGTGGAAATGACCCGAAAATTTACCGATTCTTTTGCAAAGGAGATTCGCAATGGAGCAGAATAACGCACTCGCGCGCAAATTCAACGCCGCATCGCTGCTCCGATTCGCACTGCCGAACATTGCAATGATGATGCTGCTCTCGATGTACACCATCGTGGACGGCATGTTTATTTCGCGGTTTGCCGGCACAACCGCGCTTTCCGCAATCAATATGTCGTATCCGCTCAACTGCCTGCAGATGGCTACCGGCATTATGCTCGGCACGGGCGGCAGCGCTATTATCGCCCGCCGGCAGGGAGAGGGACGTACAGACGAGGCGCGCCGCAACTTCACCATGCTGATTGCGGTTGCGCTGGGCATCGGCCTGATTTTCGCCGTGTTTGGCAATCTGTTTCTGAACCCCATCCTGCGTCCGCTTGGCACGAGTGAGCTGCAGTGGGCAGACTGCCGTATTTACACACGCATTCAGCTGGTGTTTGCACCCATGCTGTTTCTGCAGACTGCCTTCCAGACATTGTTCGTCACCGCAGGCAAGCCGGGCTTGGGTCTGCTGACTTCGGTGGGCGGTGGCATCACAAACGTGGTGCTTGACTGGCTGTTCATGGGCCCGATGAACATGGGCGTTGCCGGTGCGGCGATTGCCACCTGCCTCGGCTACTGCGTGCCGTCCATCGTTGGTTTGGTGTATTTCACCAAAAACCGCACCGGAAGTTTGTACTTTGTGCCCTTCAAATTTGACGGCGCAACACTGGCCGCCGCGTGCGGCAACGGCTCATCTGAGATGGTCAGCAACATTGCGAACGCCATCACCACATTCGTGTTCAATACGCTGTTCATGCGCTACCGCGGCGAGGACGGCGTAGCCGCCATCACGATTGCAATGTACTTCCAGTTCGTGTTTACGGCGGTGTATTTCGGCTTCTCAATGGGCGTTGCACCGGTTATCAGCTACAAATTCGGCGAGAAAAATATCCCGCAGCTGAGGCATATCTTCCGCATCTGCATGACGTTCGTGCTGGCGTGCTCGCTCGGCACATATGTGCTCTCGTGGCTGACGCTCGAGCCGGCGCTGACCCTGTTTACGCCGCGCGGCAGCAGTGTGTACGAGATTGCCATGCACGGCTTTCCGATTTATGCGGTCAGCTTCCTGCTCATGGGCACGAGTATTTTCGCGTCCTCGCTGTTTACCGCGCTCTCGGATGGTCTCGTGTCTGCGATCATCTCGTTTTCGCGCACGCTTGTGTTCCTCGTGGCGATGCTGCTGCTCCTGCCGCTGATTTTGCAGGAAACCGGCATCTGGCTGGCTGTTCCGGTAGCAGAGGCGCTCGGCGTGATGGTTTCGGTGTTTTTTCTCGTCAAGGGACGGAAAAAGTATCAGTATTAAGGGAAAGAGTGCTGTTGAGGGAGCAGCACTCTTTTGTTATATATAGATGAAATATAACGAATTGTATATAGGATGAAGGTGTAGAGTAAAGGAAAAGCGAAAGGGCCTGCCGCCTGTAGTTCACAGGCAGCAAGCCCTTTCGGTCGCTTGAACAATTTTTGTCTGACTTTTAGAGGTCACTTTAAAAACTGTCTTGCTGTTGTATTTGAGGGAATGAAAAGCATTTGGAGCTGCTTTTCTAATTTGAAATATGGAAAGAGAAGAAAGAAATGCTAAGAAGAGTTACTCGCCGACCTTGACGAACACGCCGCCAGCCTGACAGGACTCGGTAGCAGCCTTAGCCATGAGAACCGGACGCAGGCCGTCGATAGCGCCGACAGCAGTCTGGGTATCGTTGTTGATTGCATCAACGAAGGAGATAACCTGGTTGATGAATGCCTGGTTGTAACGCTCGAGGAAGAACCACAGCGGCTTCTCGGAGTGAGCGCCGTCCTTGGTCAGTACGGTGGTGGTGTTCAGCAGGTCGTTGGCATCGGAAGCCATGCCCTTAGAACCGAACGCCTCTACGCGCTGGTCGTAGCCGTAAACTGCCTGACGGGAGTTGTTGATGACAGCGATGCAGCCGTTAGCCATCTTCATGGTAACAACAGCGGTGTCAACGTCCGGAATGCCGGACTCTTCCTGCAGGTTCGGGTTAACGAGGCAGGAACCAACAGCGGAGATCTCAACAGCCTCGGAACCGGTTACATAGCGAACCATATCGAAGTCGTGGATCATCATATCGTAGAAGATACCGCCGGAAACTGCAACGTAGGAAGCCGGGGGCGGCTCCGGGTCACGGGAGGAAACGATAACGATATGCGGATCGCCGATCGTGCCGTCCTTAACTGCGTCTGCAACTGCCTTGTGGTTGTGGTCGAAGCGGCGGTTGAAGCCTACCTGGAACTTAACGCCCTTCTCCTCAACGAGTGCGAGCAGCTTCTTGATCTTGTCGATATCATAGTCGATCGGCTTCTCGCAGAATACGTGCTTGCCAGCCTGAACTGCTGCCATGGAAACATCGCAGTGGGTGTCAGTGGAGGAGCAAACGAATACTACGTCTACCTCAGGATTGTTGATAACGTCCATAAAGTCGGTGGAAACGTTGGTGATCTTGCGCTCTGCCAGCCACTCGCGTGCGCCGGACTTATCGAGCATCGGGTCAGCAGCAGCTACTACCTGAACGCCCGGTACGGAGTTGATCAGGTTGTTGATGTGCAGCTTGCCGATTCGGCCGCAGCCTACAACGCCAATTTTCAAAATGCCCATTGGAATTCTCTCCTTTTATATAAGGTGACTCTATTATAAACCACTTGCGGGTGTGCTTCAAGGGTGCAGCGTATTTTTCAGCGCACCGCCCAATTTTGGGGCTTCTGTTTGGTGAAAAATAGCAAAGCGGAGCGCAAAAAAAACGTGCAAAATATCCGTGCATTGTGCTAAAATAGAAAATGCACAGGAAAATGCAACACATTGCACGTTGGTGTCTAAAATGCGGTGAAACGCTTGTGCGCTTTACTGCACTATGATAAAATATGAACGTATTGTGGCAAAAATGTGTCTTTTAGGGATAAAAGAGGATACATGGATGCCTGAAAAGGAGAATATCTTATGAAGGTAACTGCACAGTGGATCGCAGAGCAGTGCGGCGTATCGCGTGGAACAGTGGACCGAGTTGTAAACGGCCGACCGAATGTAGCGCCGGAAGTGCGGGAGCGCGTGCAGAAAATAATCAGCGAATACGGCTACAAAACGCCGTCGCAGCGGCAGGCCGCCCGTGCGGGACACGGCGCGTTCCGCATCGGCGTGATTCTGCCGAGCTGGGATGCGTTTTTCATTCGCCGGATGCGCGAGGGCATTCGCGTGGCTGTACACAACCGCGGATTAAATGATGTAAATGTGCTGGTGGAGGAGCTGAAAAACCGCTCGCACCGTGCGTATTTCGAGGCCATCGGACGCATGGAGGAGCGCGGCATTGACGGTCTCATTGTCACCGCGCCGGACACGGTAGCGATGAGTGAGGAGATCGACCGGCTGGTCGCAATCGGCATTCCGGTCGTTACCTGCGACTCGGATGTGCGGCAGAGCCGCCGCCTGTATCATATCGGACAGAACATGGTCAAATCCGGACGGATTGCCGCCGGACTGCTTGCACCGTACGTTGAGGGACAGGATGTGCTCGTCGTTACCGGCAACCGTGAATTCACGGCGCACGGACTGCGTGTGCGCGGCTTCCTTGACCGTCTGCACGAGATTTTTGATGATAACGTAAACGTCAACGTCATCGAGAGTGTCGAGCAGTACGAGCTGACCTACGACGGCGTACTGCAGCAGGTGCGGCAGAACCCGCGTCTGCGCGGTATTTATATGGCAAACGAGTCCGTGCGCGGCTGTATGGACGCGCTCGAGCGCGCAAAGCCCAATCGGCGCATTCACGTTGTCTGTCACGATCTGACGCCGCATGCGCGCCAGTATTTGGAGGACGGACGGCTGGATTTCATCGTCGATCAGGATTTTTCGGCGCAGACGACGCGCGCGATCGAAGTGCTGGCGCATACACTGCGTACCGCAGAGCCGCCGCGGCAGAGCATCGAATACATTCACACCAGCATTATCACACGGGAATTGCTGTGAGAAAGGAGCTTATATGAAAGCAAACTGGAAGCGCACACTGCTGTCTCTGGTGTTGTGCGCCGGATTTGTATGGCCTGCAGGCGCGGTAAGCACCGGGCAACCGGCAGCGTCGCAGACCGGGACGAGCACCGCGCAGAGCAAACCGGCGGCTTATACCGTCAAGAAAATGGGTCTGCTGGGCGTCAAGCGCACCGTGGAGAGTGACAATAACACGGTGAAAATGCTGAACAAAACGGCAGCTTCGCTGGACAGCAGCTCGTATATGTCGGGTTCGGCGTCCAGTGCGACCGGTGAGAGCGAGATAGCAATCTACGCTGCACTGATTGAGGATATGAAAAAGGCCATGGACGGACTGGATAAGACCAGTGATCTTTATAAGACCTATGCGACACAGTTAAAGGTATTAGAGGATTACCAGACCAGCCTGAATCAGAACGCCGTCAGCGGCATGCAGCAGGCGATGGCCATGCTGTCCCAGCTGGATGACGCGGCGTACACGCTGCGCAAGCAGGCGAAAAATGTCTCCGGTCAGCTGGCACTTGGTGCACAGACCATGCTGATTACCATTAAAAATCTGGGCTGCACCAAGGAAAACCTGCAGGTAACGCTCACACAGCTGGACCGCAATCTGGCAGTGCTGAAAACGCAGAGAAAGCTCGGCATGATTGGGCAGCTGCAGCTTGAAACGGTGCAGAATCAGCGCGACAAGCTGGCGCAGTCCATCGACACACTGGAGACCACCCGCGAAAACCTCGGTTCGAGCGTTGCGCTGATGTGCGGTCTGGATGCGAACACCATCGTGATGCCGGCCGACTTTGAAGCGCTGTACGAGAGCAATCTGGATAAGATGTCCTATAATAAGGATTTGGAGCAGGCGCAGAAGAACAGCTTCCTCATCTGGCAGAAGCAGGACGCTGTGCGCAGCGCGTACAACTCGTACGACAAGAACATCAGCGGTACCGCCGAGGCGGTCAAGTCCGCTGAGGACGCACTGGCGGCGGCCAAGGAGTCGGTAGTGGCTGCATTCGACAGCACCTACAAGACTGTCAAGGACTGCCGGACGACTCTGGCAGCCAAGCGAACCGCACAGGCACAGGCGGAGCTTGACCTGAAAACCGCGACCGTGAAGTACAGGAAGGGCATCATCTCCAAGCTGGCGTATCAGCAGGCGCAGGATGCCGTAACGACCGCAAAGCTGAATGTGGAAAGCGCGTATCTGTCGCTGTATACCGCATATAACCAGTACGAATGGGCCAAGGAAGGCGTACTTATCACCACCGCAGCCGCATAACAGAAGGGAGAAAACAATATGAAACGAACCATTGCAGCCGGTCTTTCTGCCGCTCTGCTGTGCGGCATGGTCGTACCGGCGTTTGCCGCCGATACCAAGACCGCGACGAACACCACCGGCACCACCCAGACCCAGCCGACGGCGCCGGTCAAGCTGACGTTTGACAAGCTGGAGGAGACCGTCCGCCAGAATAACGTCACCATCAAGGCGAACAACAACACCGTGCTCAGCGCGGAAAAGACCGATGTAAGTGACCAGTACATCGAAAGCTATTTCCAGCTTTCCGAGCAGATTTCGTCCTACCAGAAGCAGATTAAGGAGCTGCAGAAAACGCTGAACAGTCTGGATGCCAGCAAAGAGGAAAACGCCGGTCTGCGCAAGACGCTTGAGAGCCAGATTTCCATCCTGCAGCGCAATCTGGCAGCCGCTGAGGCTTCGTACAGGAACCTCGACGACGATGAGGACGACGCAGAGGAAGATCAGGAGAAAACGGTTGATCACACCCGTCGTCAGATGCAGAATGCAGCCGATGAGATCTGCCTGAGTGCGGAAAACACCTACATTTCTCTGCGCGGCATGAAGTATACGCTCAACCAGACAAACCGCAGCATTCAGCAGCTTGACCGCAACATTGCGACTGTGCAGAAGCAGGTAAAGCTGGGCATGACCGGTGTAAATACGCTCAAGAGCCTGCAGGCACAGCGTGAGAGCGCCGTTGCCGGCAAGGCATCGCTGACCACGCAGGTAGAGGCGCTGACCAACACGCTCGCTATCCAGTGCGGCTATACCACCGGTACACAGATCGAAACGAGCGATCTTCCGGTCGTAACCGCCGAGCAGGTCACCTCCATTGATTATAATAAGGATCTTGCCGAGGCGCTCAAGAACAGCTACGCGATCTACTCCAAGGAGTACGCAATGCAGACCGCGTCCGACGATTACGAGAACAACAAGACCAACACGCTGTATGCTTATCAGGCAGCCAAGATCGACCGCGACGCACAGAAGGAGAGCACGACCGCTTCCTTCCGCAAGCTGTATACCGACCTGCAGGAGAAGCAGACCGCACTTGCTGCGGCGGATGCTGATCTCGCACAGGCGAAAAAGACGTTTACGGTAAGCCAGGTGCAGTACACGCGCGGCATGATCTCCAAGATGGCGTACACGGATGCGCTTGACACCTTCACCACCGCACAGGAGACCGAGGTTGCAGCGCGTATTGATCTGCTGACCGCCTACAACACCTATCAGTGGGCAAAACGCGGTGTAATTACGGCAACAACTTGATAAGCTGACCGTTTTTGCGAATATAGCAGATATGTATAATGAATTGGAGGACCCCGATGAGCAATAGCAAACGAATCCTTGCGGCGCTGCTGGCCGGTGCGATGGTACTGTGTGCAGGCTGCGGCAAGGAAGAGGAAACCGAGGAGGAAAGCTCAAACAGCACTGCGGTTGAGGTAACCGATGTTACCTCGGGTGCGATGAGCTCGGAGTACACGCTGAATGGCAAGATTGCCGCCGTCAATGAGGTGCAGGTGTTCCCGCTGCTGGCAGGTCAGGTGCAGACGCTGAACGTCAGCGAAGGCGACACCGTATCCAAGGGTCAGACCCTGTTTACGGTGGATACCTCGACGGTTACCTCGACGATGAGCTCGCTGCAGCAATCCTACAGCGCCACAAAGACCGCGACCGACCGTGCGATTGAATCGGCAAAGGTCGGTGTGGAGCAGGCGGAACTGGCGGTCAGCAACACGGAAGCACTGCTCGAAGCCGGTGCGGCTGCCGAGCAGGATCTGACCAAGGCTAAGCAGGCACTGACGCAGGCGCAGGCAGGTGTCGCGCAGGCTGAGGCCCAGCAGTCCGCGTCTCTAGCGCAGATTCAGGCGTCCATGGACCAGATCAACAAGCAGGCAAGCCTTGGCACAGTAACCGCTCCGTGCTCGGGTACGGTTACGGCTGTAAACGTAGACCGCGGCGGCATGGCATCCTCGGCGCAGCCGAGCGTGGTTATTGCCGAGAACGGTGCGGTTGAGGTGCAGGTTTCTGTCGCCGAGGACGTATTCACCGGCATCAAGGTCGGCGATACCGCAAGCGTCACAGTTTCCGCTGTCTCCAAGGAGTCGATGAACGGTACGGTCAGCACGCTGCCGGCGGCTGCCAATGCACAGACCAATCTGTATGACGTTTCGGTTTCTCTGCCGTCCGGCACCAAGCCGCCGATCGGCGCATTTGCTACCGTCACCTTCTATACCG
>OGYA01001871.1_pt1 | contig 13038 bp, 6 predicted proteins | sample 1576401 | NCBI WGS metagenome assembly OGYA01 (sample SAMEA3541485, study PRJEB24748) | human gut metagenome | biome: human gut; feature: human-associated habitat; material: faeces | place: China | collected 2012 | reverse complement strand
GGTCGTGCGCCACAGCGACATCGCTTCGCCCGAGGTGCGGCGACCGGAATATTCTCCGACCGCCGGGCTTTCTGTTTCTGATTGGGAGGTTAGAACTTGTAGGTGAAGCTCACGTTCACGCCATGTCCCGCCTTATGCTCCGAAGCGCGGATGCCGTAGTCGAGGCCGAACGAGATGTTGTCCTTCTGCACCTCAAGCCCGAGCGTGCCGTCAAAAGATACGCTGTCCATCATCCGGGCCTTGATCGTATCGGAAGCCGCGACGCCCGGCACCCGGGCCTTGGTCTTTGCCTTGAGATCACCCGCAGCGGGCACTACGGAAAGGTCGGCCCTCGGCTTCACCTTCCAGCCGGACGACGTTTCAAAGTCGCGGCTGAAGCTCACGCCGATCGGGAATGTCCAGATCTCCTGCGTATCGCGTCCCACGCGGAACACGTCGTGATCGTCGATCCGAGATGTGAACCCATCCGTCCGCAGGTTGTAGTATCGTACCCCGACATGCGGCGTCACATCGGCCCAATCCGTTTCGAACCGGTATTCGCCGCGCAGACCCGCCGTCAGCACGCCCGTATCCACATCGGCCCTGAGCTGGCCGAGCTGCATGGTTGTGGGCAGATCCTGCTTCACCTCGTTCTTGTTGGCGGAATAACCGAGATCGCCCACGATATTGAACTGATCCCGCGACCAGCTCCCGTACAGGTTCATGCCCCAGAAATCGAAATCATTCTTGGTCGCGTTGAAATCCCCACGGGAACGGGCCGTACCGCTTCCGGCGTTCAGGGCCATGCCGACCCGGAAATCGCCGAACGCGTAGTCGCCGCCAAAGACGATGCCGCCGAAATCGGCATTATAGCCGCCATCAAGAGAGCCCGCGCCCAAATTGCGCGCGTGTTCCGCTCCATACAGGGCATTGATCCAGAGGTTCAATCCGTCCTTACGAATGGCCCCTTCACGCGTGGTGGTCATATGTGAAAGCGACGCGTGATCCTGAATCGCCCGAACCGGGGCATCCGCCGCCGCGACGGCCATACCCTGCACGCCTCCGGCCACGGCGATCTGCGCCGCGCCGTCAACAGTATGCACCGTGTCCGCCTTGGGCAGATGGTTTTCATTCACCGCCCGAGAGAGGAACCGGATGCCCATGTTGCCGCTTTCGGTGTCGTTCAGCCCCTTGCCCCAGATGGCATCCATCGTGTTGACGAGGGAAAGCCCCCGGAAAACATCGGACGAGCGCCGGGCTGTGGCCTGTACCTTCATCGAACCGTCGGCATCCTTGCCCAGCACAAGCCCAATGAGATTATCCGGCGTGGAAAGGTTGTCTCCGTTCCAGCCCTGCACGTTGCTGACCGAGAATCCGGACGTAATCGCGTATTCGCCCTGCGTGATGTTGTCGATAAGCAGCTTGGCGCCCGCATCCACATTCAGCGTCCCGCCCTGGGACGTCAACGCCGCGGCGCCGTTGAGACCGCTCCCGTCAACGAGCAGCAAAGAACCGTCAGCGAAAGTCGCCGTATTCGGAGTCAATACCGGAGCGCTGGTCTTGGTTCCGTCCACCATCACCGCGCCTAGCGTACCGTTCAACGTCTGCGGCTTCCGGATAGCCAGCGCGGCGGTTACGCCGTTCTGTCCCCACTGGAGGCTGGATCTGCCGAACGCGTCCAGCGCCCAACCGGTATCCGTGTCACCCAACACGAGCAGGGAATTCTGCCCCGCCGTGAGCAACCCGTCTATTTCATTGTTCACAAAGGTGAAGACGCCGTGCGACGCATCAGCCAATGCATCATTGCCCTTCCACGCGGGATCAAGGAATACCCTGCCGCCCTGCAACTGAGCCTGACGGGCGACCACTCTACCGGCGCTCCCTTGATCGCCGATGTTGAGCTGGACATCGGAAGATGTGGTCAAGACGTCCGCCGCCAGCGTTCCCGCAACCTTGATATCTCCCTTGGAGGCTGTGACGGACGAAGAATCCACAGCGCCGGAGACATTCAGGGCACCTCCGGAAAGTTCGACAGAAGCGGAAGTCAGCTTGCCGGAAACATTCGTCTGCCCATCGGCCTGACGTATCGTCGATTGGAGATGTGCCCCCTCGGCAATGTTGATCGTGCCGCCGTTGTTGTTCATCCCGGCGACGTCCGCCGTGCCGGTGGTTTCATTGGCTTCACCCGTGATGACGTGCGTTCCCGCACGGACATTGACGGTGCTCGCCGCGGCGATTTCTATATTTCCCGAGAGCGTGCCGCCGGAATCCATGACCGGCGTGCCAAGGTTCAGCACACCGGATGCCCCTTCCCCAGTACCTCCTACATGAACATTGACGGGATTTCCCCCTGCCGTGACCAAAGGCGTATCGGAGGAACCTCCAACCAATGTCAGATAATGGCCGCCCACTACGGAGATATTCCGACCGGAGGAACCGAGATCGATGTTCTTCCCACCAATGCTGCCGCTTATCGAGTCCGTCTTGTCGTCCTTCGCACTCGCGCCGACAACGAAATCCTTGCCCGAATCCGAACTTGTGCCGGTAGTGATGGTTACATTGCCAAGAACAATATTGTTGGCGTGGTTATTGTTCAATTCGTCAACGGAGACCTTTCCCGTGCGATCTTCATCGGGCTTCGGTTCAGGAGCGGGGGGAGTCGGGTCAGGCTCCACAGGGGGAACCGGATCTGGGCCAGGATCCACAGGAGGAACCGGATCTGGGACAGGATCTACATACCCCGTTCCGATGAATGTGATCTCCTTCGCGGAGGTGGAGCCAGCCCCCTCACCCGCTTCTACGTTGTTCGCTCCCAATGAATCAGCCGCTGCCTGAGCGTACGTAAGGTTGTACAGAGCGTCATTGAACGCTATCAGTCCAGAATCAAAGCTCCAATTGTCTCCGCTCAGCTTTACGGCACCGGGATCCTTGTTATCCCCCTCCGCGTTCAATCCGTTTATGAAGATCTGTCCCGTTCCGGTCTCCAGGATGCCACCAGCAAGGATCAGCTTGCCGCCAGCGACATTGTTCCCTTCACCTCGGGCAACAAAGGAAAACGCAGGCATCTTCAATCTGCCGCCCGTAATGGTCACCGTATTCTTGATGAGCCACTTCTGAGCAATTTCCGTGCGCCCGCCCTCAAAGGCAGCCGTTCCCAGAAAACCATCCATCGAGGCATTGAGGAGCAGTTCCCCGCTCCCCGTCTTCTTCAGGGTCGGCGTTGCGCTTTGAGACGACAGTGCATCATCAAAGACGACCTTGCCGTCTCCCGTGATGTCCAGACTGGAACCGTCGCCCATAAAGATCGCGTTCGAGCCCGTGGAGTCCGTATTCCCGCTGAACACGATCTCCTGCCCCGCGCCGGGATTGAGGGTAATGGAACGGGTGTTATAGATGGCCCCGCCAAGCCCGCTGGCCGTATTGCCGGTGAAGCGCGCTCCGCCGTTGAATGCGAGGGAACCCGCACTCACGGCGTTGCCGTCCTTATCCTCGGAGAAATCGTTATAAACGGCGCCGCCGTCCGTCGCGCTGTTCCCGGAGAAAACGGCTCCGTCGGCAAACGTCAGCTGGTGCACGTTGAATACGGCTCCGCCACCGTCGGCAGCGGCGTTTTCAATAAAGGAAGCCTTGCCCAGAGAAACAATCCCTTCGTTATAAAGCCCTCCGCCCACTCCAGCCGTATTCTTGGAAAACGTGGATTCCGCCGCCATATTCAGCGTATTCAGGTTGCAAACGGCACCCCCGATCTTGTCGGCCGTGTTCTCAACAAACGAGACAGGACCGTTGAAGCGCACGTCGCCTTCGTTGATGATCGCTCCGCCATAGCTTCCCGCGCTGTTTTGAGTGAACGCCGCGGATCCCAATACCGCCTTGGCGGGCAGTTGGGGGCTCCAATCGCATACGGCTATGGCGCCGCCTGTGGACTTGGAGGTATTTCCCGTAAACGTGGCGCCGTCATCGATACTCAGCTCTCCCGACTGCACTTCGATGGCCCCGCCGTTCCCTCCGGAACCCAGCAATTCAACGCTGTTGTTCTTGAAAAGGGCGTTCTTCCCGATGTGTACATACTTTACGCGGCGCGCGCCGGACGCATAGTCGGGATCAGTGAGGTAGCCTCCATAATCGTCAACCACATTCAGCGCGCCGCCTCTGCGGCCCTTGTTGCCTTCAAAGACAACGTTGTCGCCGATCGTGGTAAACGATTCGCTGTAGAGGCCGCCTCCAGAACCTCCCGTACAGTTGATGAAACCGACGTTGTTTCCTATTTCCACAATGCCGTGCGCGGTCCTGACGGCTCCGCCGGCGCCGTCACCTACGCTTTCCGTATTCCTGAATTGGACGCCGTCACCGATAATCAGCTTTGCGGTACTCTTCCAGTTATCGGCAAAGTACCCCATATCAAAGAAAATGGCCGGGCCGAAGGACACGGGCCCTTCGTATCTGTCGCCAGAAGACGTCTTCAAGCCGTCAAAGGCAATATTCTGGATGGAAACAGTCCCGGAATCCATCCCCTTGAACCACAGGCCCGGGTAGGCTCCGCTTATCGTGTGCCCGTTGCCGTCGATGGCCAATGAACGAGCGACGGGTGTGGTTCCCTGCAAGCGCTTGGATAAAACGATATCGCTTCCCAGCTTGATGCTGTCGATTCCGGTATCCAAAACGGCCTTTTGCAGCGTTTCAAAGCTGTCAGGATCTCCAGGGGGCAACTCGACAAGCGTTCCGGTGAACGTGATCTCCTTTGCGGAGCCCGAGCCGGACACATTGTCCGCCGCAACATTACCAGCCCCCAGCAGACCGGCCGCTGTCTGGGCGTATACAATGTTGTACTTGGCGTCATCAAACGCGATCACCCCTGAGTCAAACTTCCAATTGCTGTCGCTCAGCTTCACCGCGCCGGGGTCCTTCATATCCCCGTCCGCGTTCAAAGCGCTCGTAAAGATCTGTCCCGTTCCCGTTTCCAGCGTACCGCCCGCAAGAGTAAGCTTGCCTGTCTTTTGGAAGGACAAGGTAGGAGCGACAAGTGCGCCACCCGTCACGGCTAACTGCGCCTTGCCAAAATACCCGGCTGCACCTTCACTCAAGAACGTCGTTCCGCCCTTTTGATTAAACACTCCGCTAAAATTGGAAATATCGCCATAGAATGCAAGAGAACCTGCGTTCTCCTTGTTGATTGTACCGGAGGAACCGGTAACACTCCCCCTCACCTTTGAATCCGCGCTTTCCTTCGTGACGGGGACATTGATCGGCGTAGGGTTATAGGCAAAGGTCACGGAAGCGCCGACCTGCTCTCCGGCCTTGATACTCGTGACAATCGCCTTGTCCGCATTTATAGTCGTAGGCCCATCAAACCGGACGTCTGCGAAAACATTCTCATTGCCGCCCCCCTCAACAAAGACGCCCGTGCTTCCCGTTATATTGATTCGCTGTCCCGTGAGGGAAACGCTTCCTCCCTGATTATTTATGCCATAACCTGAAGAATTCAGCGCTACGGCCTTCCCGTCGGTACCTAGGGAGATAACCGGGCAGATACCGGCTTGAGTCGAATAATCATAACGGTAGGTCGTATAAAGAGCACTACCGGATGCGCTACCCGTAACCGCAATCTCGACATCCCCAAGAAAGCTCATATCAGCTTTGCCGGAAGCGGTAATACCCTTGGCATCAAAGGGGGCATTGGTAGCCAAACGTAATGAGGTAGGGCCAGAGACGACCATTTTGCCTGAGTCATTTGATATACCAAGTACTGAAGCAAAAGAATCTTGCCCTGTCTGCGTTGCCGTCAGATCAAGATTCCCGGCAAGCTGCACATCGGAGGAACTCGCCGTAAGCTGGATACCCGTTGTAGCCTTGTTTCCCTCCACCACGATATCCAGATCCGTATCAGCACTTGTTTTGACCGTACCATCAGCACAGTTGATACCCACGCTGTTGGAATCCGTATTTTTTGATTCAATCAATACGGACTTACTGGCAAAGCCAATCATACCTCCATACTTGACGAAGGCCCCATTGGCATTGTTCCCTGTAGACGCTTTCGCCCGTAATGTCGTCCTGTCCCCTCCAAAAACCAGATTTCCCCCTGCCGCTGCAGCAGCAAAGGAGGCATACCCATTGGAGCCGTTCATCACGGCTTCGGCTTCACCAGTAATATCCCCAGAAAGAGTCAGCGTTCCTTTACTTTCACTCAAAAAAGCGCACACGCCCAACAGCTTTCCGCCGCCCACCATTGAGAAGGTTCCTGTCCCCACAAAAGAACCGGAACTTCCCGAACCAGCTACATGGAAAGCCGACGCGTATTGATCATAGTCAGAATAATCCTTTAAATAGATCCCATCAGCATTTCCAACAGCCATCGGACTGCCGTTGGACATGGAAATATCAAGTTGCCCTTGCCCCGACACATTGATGAGATACCGCAGCGCAGGCTCGGTCGACCGGAGACTTATATCCCCAACCCCAATAATATTTCGGGTATCTCCTGATAAAGATATCGGGGAAATGTCGCCTGATAATTCCTCCGCGCCGGCAAACCCCGCGTTTCCCGCGACAAGCATGCCGGCCACTGCTAATGACCCGAATACGTTCATCATGCGACACTTCCGCAGGACGGCACGGTACCTGTTGACCAGGTTCCCGATAGCTCCTCTCGATAAGGTCATGATTACATCCTCCTCAGGATGGATTTGAAACTTACGGCGTTAAAGATGTAGTTATTTCCCGATGAAAAAAGCCCACGCCGAGAGGCGCGGGCTTTCACCGAGCGGAACCGAATACACTACGAGAGAGAGAGAGAGAGAGAGAGAGAGAGAGAGAGAGAGAGAGAGAGAGAGAGCCGGAACGGCAACACCGGATAATCTTCATTTTGGCCTCCCTTCCCCTATTCCGCTGACAGTTTTAAATACATTATATACCCGCATATTTTTCTTTACAAGATTCGGCTCAACAAAAGTGAAGAGGTATGAAAATCTTATTAAAACAAAAAACATGTTATAAAGACAAAACCAGTTTATAAAAACAAGTGACGCACGTTAAATAAGACGATAAAGACTCTATAAAACGAGAAGGCACGAATATATGAACATTCGTGCCTTCTTCCCAAAATTTCTTTTGCCAAAAGAGTAAAAAATAAATTATTTCAATTAAATTTTTCCGTATTCTGCAGGCCGGCGGAGCGTCTTATGCCTCTAGGGAGGCTACGGCTTCATCCGTAAACAACGCTGTCAGCGTCTGCCTGACAACAACCTTTCCAGCGGCTTTGTCAGGGCGCATCCGGGCCATGACTTTGAGGCCCCAAACCTGCACTTGCACGTACAGTGCCGCATCTTCCGGCGTCACCTCTGGCCGCAAGCCCGGCGCATGCTTGAGCGCGTCCTTGATTCTGCCGCGTATCTGCCCCATATAATCCGCTACCGCCATTGCGAAATCCGGCGTATCCGTCGAAATGTTGGTGACGGTGTTTACCAGAAAGCACCCTCGCGCACGCGGGTCCTCAAAACTGCCCATGGCATGTTCCAAGATGGCGCGTACTTGTCCGGCTCCCGGCTGCGTCGCGGCCAGCAAGGCTTCAAGCGCGTCGATTGTCTCCTTGGCATACAAGTCCAGCGCCGCAAGCATGATCCCTTTTTTGCTGCCGAACCGGGCATAGAGGCTTGCCGCGTTGACTCCCGTCTCCTGGACGATGACGCTGATGGGCGTCGCCGCGTACCCGCGCTCCCACAGGCAATCAATGATTTCACGCAGTAACATCGTATGATCATAGGATGGTGGCCTTCCCATTGCAAACTCCTTCATCGCTTGGCATCAAAAACCGCTTGACAGAAACGGTCACCCGAGTATTTTAATGATCGTTAAATAAAAAAGCAACAGAGGCATTTTGCCCACAGCCGCATACCCCTGGAGGTCGCTATGCATTCTCTTCGTTCCAAATGGTTTGCCGTACTCTTGGCTTGCGTTTTCATGTTCGCGGCATACGGCCACTCCCCCGCCGCCGAACTCCCGCAGACCGGCGCGCTCGCCCCGGCTGAAGCCCTGCAGCTGATGGACACGCTTGGCGACAAGCTGACCGTCATCGATGTCCGTACCGAGCAGGAATACGCCCAAGGCCACGTCCCCGGCGCTCTGCTCCTTCCGATCCAGACACTGCGCGAACATATGGGTCAAGTCCCCGCCGACGGCTCCGTCCTGCTCCTCTGCCGGACCGGACGCCGGGCTGAAACGGCCTACGACATGATCCGGGAAGCGTACCCTCAGAAGAAGAATCTATGGTTTCTCAAAGGAATACCCGTATACGGCAATGACGGCTCATTTACTTTCAAGTAAGACCTTCTGAAAAGCCCGCAACTGCCGACAAGGAGAATATGCCATGCAACAGCGCTATAACGCCATCATTATCGGATTCGGGAAAGGAGGCAAGACGCTGGCCGCCTATCTCGCGGATCAAGGACAATCCGTTGCCATCGTCGAACGCTCGGACAAAATGTACGGCGGCACCTGCATCAACATCGCCTGCATCCCCACCAAGACGCTGGTCTACGAAGCGCATAAGAGCCTGTGCCGCGGAGAGCGCAGCTTTGAGGAAAAGGCCGCCGATTATCGGCGCGCCATCGCCCGCAAGAACGAAGTGACCGGTTTCCTGCGCGGTAAAAACTACGCCATGCTTGCCGACCGGGACAATGTGGACGTCATCACGGGGACGGCCTCGTTCGTTTCCCCGCATGAAGTCGAAGTCAAAACGGCGGACAAAACCCTGCTCCTCTCCGGCGAACGCATCTTCATCAACACCGGCGGCGAAACCGTCATCCCGCCCATTGAAGGCGTCCGCGAAAACCCGCGAGTCTACACCAGCACCACCATGCTGGAGCTGGAAGACCTGCCCCGCCGTCTGATCATCCTCGGCGGCGGGTATATCGCGCTGGAATTCGCCTCGTTCTACGCGGAATTCGGTTCACGGGTCACCATACTGGAACGCGGTTCCCGCTTCCTTGCCCGCGAAGACGCCGATGTGGCCGACAGCGTCCGCAAGGCGCTGGAAAACAAGGGTGTAACGATCATAACCGGTGCATCCGCCAGTGCCGTACGCGACGCCGGGGATGAAGCCGAGGTCCGTTTCATTCTCGACGGCACGGAACAGGCGTTGCCCGTGGATGCCATCCTGCTCGCGACGGGCCGCCGCCCGCTCACGGCGGGGCTCAACCTTGAAGCCGCTGGCGTGAAGACAACGGAACAAGGCGCGATTGCCGTGGACGAACGCCTGCAAACCTCCGTTCCGCATATCTGGGCTCTCGGCGACGTCAAAGGCGGCCCGCAGTTCACGTACATTTCGCTGGACGACTTCCGCATCGTCCGGGATGCCCTTTACGGAGAGGGCAAGCGCGTCGCCAGCGACCGCGATCCCGCGTATACCGTATTCATGGATCCCCCTCTCGGTCGCGTGGGACTCACGGAACAGGCCGCCCGCGACAAAAACCTCGACATCAAGGTTGCCGTCCTTCCTGCGGCAGCCATCCCCCGCGCCCGGTTGATGGGTGAAACCACGGGTATGCTCAAGGCCGTAGTGGACGCAAAAACCGGAACCATATTGGGTTGCGCCCTACATTGCGCCGATGCCGGAGAGATGATCAATGTCGTGGAAACGGCCATCCGTGCGGGTAAAGGCTACACCTTCCTGCGGGATATGATCTATACCCATCCTTCCATGACGGAAGCCTTGAACGATCTCCTCTCGAAAATCAAGTAATCGCGCTGGTAACTATATATAGAGCAAGGAAGGGAGGAAGCCTAGGGTTTCCTCCCTTCCTTGCTTTTCTTGGCAATCAGCGCACATTCAGCCCATCATTCTCCGCATATAGGGAACCACGCGCAAGCGCCAGCCCGTCAGTGCCGCATTGCCGCCCGCCGGGCCCTCTCGGCCCGCTGGCCTGAGATGTGAAACAATGCCAGCCCGGAGAGGATGAGCGCGCCGCCGATCCATGTTTCCACGCCGGGCAGCTCGCTGATCACCACATAGCCGAGCACAAACGAAAGCAGCGGCGTCAAAAACATGAACTTGGTCACGTCACTGGTGGTCGCAGCAAAAGAAAGCGCCTTCGCCCATAACAGATACGCCAGCGCACTCGGGAAAACGCCCAGAAAGATCACCGCGATCACATGGGAAAGAGGGGCCGACTCGATCTGGCGTATGGATTCCGGCAAAAAGCCCGCAAGCATCACCGTTGCCGTAAAAAAACTGTAGGCCGTTATCTGGAGCGACGTATACCCGTTTGCATAGAGCCGCTGGATCACGTTGTACGCACTAATGGCAAGGGCGGCCCCGAGCATCCAGAATACCCCGGCGTTGATTGAAACGCTCCCGTTCCACAGCATGAGGACGAGCACCCCGAGGAACGCAAGCCACAGCGCAATCCACGCAAGCCGCGTCAAACGTTCCCGGAATACGGCGGACGCCATCAGCGCCGTAATGATGGGCGCGGTGGCAATGAGGATACATCCCGTGGCCGCCGTCAGCGTCTCGGAGCCTTTATTGAAGATGAACAGATAGATGGAAAACCCGAGCGCGCCGGAAAGCGTGAACCGGGGCAACTCGCGCCAGCTAAGCATCCTCACCCCCTTGCAGCGCAACACGGCATAGAGCACCACGGACGCGATGGCGCAACGCAGGAACCCGAGCGCGGTTGACGAAAAAGACAGCAACGCCACTTTCGTGAATACGAATGCGGACGACCACAGGACTACGGTGGCGAAGGCATACCACTGGCTCGAAACGGCTCCGGTTTTCATCTCTTCTCCGCGCATTCGGGGTATAAGGACTGTTTCTTAAGCTGCTCAAGGTGCGTACGCAGACGATTTTCCAACGTCTCCCGGACGGCCGCAGCCAGCGCTGCCGCTTTTCCGTCGAAAAAAGGCGGCGGTCCCCCAAATAGCCAAGGGCCCGCCGTCCGGATCAACCGTTGAGTCAGTTCCAGCCGATGTGCCTGACGAGCGCGGAACGGGTTTCAACCGTACGCCGATAATTGATGGAGGGATAGCCGAACAACATTGCGTATCCCAGTTGGTGCGTATCCGGAATACCCAAACGGGGCAGGAAGTCAGGCAGCACGTCCCGCAGGCACCAGTACAGCAGGCCGCACCAGAGCGTGCCTATCCCGCGCGCCTGTGCCATCAGCTCGAAGTACGACAGATAGATGAGCGGGTCCTGCTCGACGCAGGTCGCATTCTTCGCGTTGGCCACGATCACGCAATGCGGAGCGGAGCGGAAAATGCCGTCCCATCCCCCGGCCTTCCAGAGCTTTCCGGCGGAAAGGAAAAACGCGCGGCGCTGGCAGTCCGGCATGGCACCCGTTTCCGCCAGCTCGTCCAGACGCAGGTAGACAGCCTCCCGGAGGGCATCCATCGCCGCAATGTCGTCGACAACCGAAACCAGCAGATTCTGCGCATTGCTGCCGGTAGGCGCGTAGGCCGCACTGTCGAGAAGCTCTTGAAGCAACCCGGGCGAAACGTTTTCGCGCTTATAGTGCCGTACGGAGCGGCGCCCCTTGAACAGCGTATCCAGTTGGCGGGGCTCCGGGATATTGCCCGCAAGCGGCGTGCAATCAGAGGCGGCCGCCCCCATAATGGAAACAGCCCCCGTAGGGCAGACCGCAAGGCAGTGCTGACAGCGGATACAGTGCCCTTCATCGACCATCACGGGGTACGTGTCCATGCGGAGAGCCTGATGCAGACAATCTTTGACGCAAGCCCCGCACGAAACGCACAGGGACTCATCCACCTTGAAATCAATCATGATTGCCTCCTTGAGGTTCTTCCTTCCGGGAATAGCATACCTGCCCTTTTTCGCAAGGGCGCACCTTTCATAAAAATGCCTTTTAAGTACAAATAGATGTTTGCCAGAAGCCACCTTCTCCACGTACAACCAACCCCATCCCTTTGCGCTTTCCACACAGGACACGAAAAAAGGCCGGAACATTCCGGCCTTTCCCGTTTCCGCCCGGCGCAAACAAAACCCGGCCCCCACGGTACAGCAGGGCGAATCCCATTTCCCCAACGCAACAGGCGAACGGTACTTTCTCTCGAAGGAAAAGGAACTCCAGGGATGCCGCCCTGCCCTTCATGCAAGGCGGCAATCCCCAACCCCCTCTTTCTCCCGCTTACTTGTCTTCTGGATCTTCGACGGAAGCGACGCACAGGGCGTTGCTGCCTTCATAGGGCACGCAGCCTTCAACGCTCACTTCCTTGGCCCGATCGCCGAACGCCGCCGCGCCGGGCACGCGGAAGGTGGAAACGTCCAGAGGCTCGATGGCCGTTTCAACGGGCTTGGCGACCTGCGGCACCCATTCGTAGGGCACACGGTAAGCGCGGTACGTCATGTTCATGGGCACGAACTTGCCCTTGTACGGGGAAACGAATTCCCACACGATCTTGTGGTCGGGCGTCACTTCAAACACGCGGCCGTCGGAACCTTCGGTGATCAGGGTGTTGCCGTTGGGCAAACGCTGCATACCGCTGATGAAGGGGCTGTAGAAGCGGTTGCTGTCCATCGGGGCGAGGAACCCGGCTTCAGTGGGCGTGTACTGCCACACGATCTTCATGGCCACGGGGTCGATTTCCAACACGCGGGAATAGTCGCGCAAGGCCGCCTTCACGCCGGTAGGAGCACCGGGGTTCGGCACGTCGTAGCCGCCCCAGCCGCCGTTGTCGAACACGAGGATGTTGCCGCCGCCAGGCAGGGTGTGAGGAATCATGTGCGCATGATGCTGCCCGATGATCCAGCCGATAGCTTTGGCCTCAGGACTGTTGTCGTAATCCGGGCCAAGCTTCCAAGTGATTTTGCCGGTGGCTTTGGAAATGATGAAAATAATGTTGGCTTCGCGGCCGTCCACGATGATATTGTCGGGATGGAAACGCTCGTCGCCCGCGTCATACCATTTGTTCGGGCCGAGCACGGACATGGAATTGATGTGCATCCAGTCGCCCATGCCCTCGGGCTGCGTGGGGCGGTAGTTGGGATTGCGGGCGAGGGTGTTCTTGGGGCCTTCGCGGAAGCCCATTTCGTCGAAATGCTCG
>OGYA01001869.1_pt1 | contig 13061 bp, 8 predicted proteins | sample 1576401 | NCBI WGS metagenome assembly OGYA01 (sample SAMEA3541485, study PRJEB24748) | human gut metagenome | biome: human gut; feature: human-associated habitat; material: faeces | place: China | collected 2012 | reverse complement strand
TTCCGGAACTTTCCATTGACCGGGAATCCATTTCTTATCATAGTCGGTGGCAGCCTGATTATCAGTCGCATTGTCATTTCTCCAGATTCCGGCATTAAATCCTTCATGCGTCGTGAAGTTGTAATGCTTTACGGCATAGGCGGCCAAGTCATTTTCAGTAAAGAAAAAGTTGTCCGGAGTCACACTGTCCAAAGGTTCCCTGTCCAGAAAATCATTGCAAGAAGCGAGTATAAAGCTTCCCCCTGTCAGCAAAAATAAATATTTAATTATCTTTTTCATACGTCATCAATTAAAAGTTAACACTAAATCCTGTGGAAAAAGTACGGGACAGCGGATAAGTCTTTCCTGAACTGTTCGATCCGTCTTTTGCTCCATAACCGGTATTAATTGTCTCCGGGTCGAATCCTCCGGGCAATCCCGTAAGGGTGAATAAGTTTTCTCCCGAGAAGAAGACTCTCAGGTTGGAGACACCTATTTTACGTGTGATCTGGGCGGGGATGGTATACCCGATCTGCAAATTCTTCAACCGTACATAGGCGGCATTCTGAAGATAGCGGGTTTGCGTCTTTTGATTTTTGGCGAAGTTATCAACCAAGATACGGGGGAAATAAGCATCCTTGTTGGCACTCCAGAAATCATCCCCTTCTTCGCGGAAGAAGTCAAGATGAGAAGTAAAGCAGGCCGATTGCCAGATACCTCCCGTAGCTCCCCAGAACATGTTGTCGTTCAGCCAGGCATCACGTTTCGCCACTCCTTGGAAGAATAAGCGTACATCAATGCCTTTCCAGGATGCATTCAGGTCCAGACCAAAACGGAATCGGGGGGAAGTATTGCCAATCACTTTTTTGTCACCCGGGTCATTAAGCGTGGCTCCGTCGGAAATCTTACCGTCACCATTCAGGTCCCGATACATGATGTCACCTGCGCCCCATTTGACTCCTAATGCATCCTGTCCGCCGTTGGGCAGTGAAGCAAGATGAGCATCCATTTCTTCCTGGCTTTTGGCTATGCCAATGGTTTCGAATCCCCATATATCTCCATTATATTTACCGACATACCAAGTATTTATTTTACCGGTGGTATTGGGGTATTTCAGGATTTTCTGACGGTCGTCCGAAAGCAACAGGTGCACGCTGTAGTCAAAATCTTTAATACGGTCCCGCCATCCCAGATCCAATTCAAAACCGGTGGACTGCATATCCGCATTGTTCATTTTGGGTACATTCGCCCCTAAAGTTACAGGAAGTTCGGGAGCCGGTCCCACCATATTGATAGTCTTCCGGTTGAACCAGTCGAAACTTACAGTCAGACGGTTGTTCAGCATACCCAGGTCAAAACCGATGTTCCATGACCGCATGGTTTCCCATCCTAATAGCGCTGAAATCAAATCCGGTGCATTCGCTGTGTTGGGACGGCTGTTGTTAATCAGCCAGTGGGAGTCGGGATCTTGGGCAACAAACTTCATTAACTGGATATACGGATATAGATTTTCCGTATTCTGATTGCCCAGTTCTCCCCAGGAACCGCGGATCTTTAACGTATTGATGATATGGCTGGTTGGTTCCATGAATGCCTCACGCGCCACGTTCCATCCGGCAGAGAAGGAAGGGAACAAATTCCAGCGTTTGTCTTTTGCAAAACGTGAAGTACCGTCATACCGGAGATTGACTTCCAGCAGATACCGTTCTTTATAATCATAATTGAGTCGGCCGAAGAAACCGGCTGTTGCCCAATGTGTCAGTTTGGACTTATCGATAGTCGATTCACCCGTAGCGGCATTAATACTGGGCACGGATTCTGAGATCAAGTCCAGCTTGGACGCCTGCAACTGCCGCCATTTATTTACTTCGGCCTGAAAACCGACCATTGCTTTCAGATGGTGTGCGTCGGCAAATGATCTGTAATATTCACTGTAGACGTTGGCATTGAAATAATTGGTACGTTCGGCGCCTTCGGTAACTTTCGACGTTTTCCATGTATCACCGGAATAAGGCTCGCCGGCTACATTCATCTGCGGCACCTTTAAATAATCCGTATGGGTGAAGGCATCTATCACTTTATAATTGATTTCTCCGAAGATTTTCCAGTCTTTGATCGGTTCTATCACCACCTGGAACTGTTGGTATAGCCAGTCAGTCTGCGAATTGTTGTCGCCTCCATAGAGAATAGGCCGGATAATCGTGTTGCCCATCGGATAACCGTTGGGATCTACGGTCGGTTCCATCGGCCAGCGTTTGGCTATATTCTGATATAAGGTATTATCAGTCATCGCGGTAGGCTTGCTATAATCTTTCCTCATGTATTTCATGCTGTAATTCATGTTCAGCCACGGATAAAGCTGTGCGTTAATCTTGCTGCTCACCGAATAACGCTGTAATTTATCACGGCGGATAGCCATCATTCCTTCCTGTCCCATATAGTTGCCGGAGAAATAATACTGTATTTTTTCTGTTCCTCCGCTGACGCTGAGAGAATGCTCCTGTGAGAATGCCGTACCTCCGAACACCACGTCATACCAGTCTGTATCCGTATTACCGATCCAGTCCCAGATAGTAGGAGTATTTCTGTTCGGTTGGGTCGTAGTGGTAATCGCGCCCGATGCGTAATCTTTGATAGCCTGAAGACGGGTATCATCAAACTGCACCGCTGTTTTACCATCATTCAACTGCATTTTGTTGAAGTACATGGCATAAGTGTAGGCGTCTGCTACATCCGGCAGATTAATGGCTTCCGACCAGCGGAAACTATTATTATAATTAATATTGACTTTCCCCGCTTTTCCTTTTTTAGTCGTTATCAACACTACGCCGAATGGCGCACGGGAACCATAGATGGAAGAGGCTGCCGCATCCTTCAATACCGAAATACTTTCAATATCATTGGGGTTCAGCATATTCATGTTTCCTTCCATGCCGTCGATCAGAATCAGCGGAGATGCATTGGAACCGTCGCCGATCGTACCGGCTCCACGGATATTCACTTTCATGTCTGCGCCGATTTCACCGCCGTTGCCATCCGAAGCATAAGAAAAATTCATTCCCGGGACTAATCCCTGTAATGCCTGGCTTACATTAGAAACCGGACGTGACAGTAAATCCTCGGCATTTACCGTAGATACCGAACCGGTCAGGTTGACTTTCTTCTGCGTACCGAAACCTACGACAACGATTTCGTCCAGTGTCTTGGTATCCTCTTTCAGAATGACCGACAGACTTTTGCCGGATTGTGCCTTCACGGTCTGAGACATATAGCCTACGTAGGAAACCGTAATCGTCACATTGGCAGATGCTGTATTCAATATGAAATTCCCATCCAGGTCTGTAATCGTACCATTCTGGGTGCCATCTTCCATTACGGTAGCGCCAATGACCGGATCACCAAACATATCCGTCACTTTTCCCTTTATCTGCACGGTTTGCTTAACGGCAGGCGCGTCCACTATTTGCGTAGATAATATTATTTTTTTATTACGTACGGCATATTTGACATTGGTGTTTTTAAACACTTCATTCAATAAGGTAAATATATTGCTCTGTTCGGTAACTACCGATACCCGGCGGTCTACATCAATATGATGGTCATTGTAGAAAAAGCTAAAATCAGATTGTGCCTCAATTTGTGACAGAACTTCTTTCACAGTCAAGTTTTGTGCTTTCACAGAGATCATAGTACGTTGGGCGTAGCTGTCGTTAGCACATAGAAGCCCAACAAAACAAAAACAGAAAACAAAGAGCAGTTTCATAGACAAAGGAATTTTTTTCCAAACAATAAAAACGGGATTATCCGCCCGCAATTGTTGGACATAATTGTTTTTCTTCATATATTTGCATGAATTAAAGTTAAGAAATAATTTTCTCTGTTTGTATTCAAACAGGTTAAAGGCTTTCTCATACAGGCTGGATGCGGGAACATCTGCCTGTATGCTTTTTTTAAGGCGGTTGGAAGTTTCTCATACGTATTATAATTTTATTGGTTAAACATGAAAGGCTTTAATATATTTCAATCTGCCTCCTTTCTTCACTTTGATTATTTGTCAGTTTCACATTACGCCAGCGTATGTGTGAGGATATTTTAAAATTCTCCAGAATCTCTTCTATATATTGTTCTGTAAACGCTCCGGTAAATGTATATTTGTCAAATTTCGAAGTGTTTACAATAAAATCTACATTATAGCGTTTCTTCAGTATATGCAATGCTGCCTTAAATGGAGTTTTATCAAAAATAATCTTTTGGTCCATCCAGGCAAGCTCCGATTCGCCATTGGTGTTGTATGACAGAATCTGTCCGTCCTTATTATTATAAATCACTTTTTGTCCGGGACGCATTAGTATTTTACTTCCCTGTCCGTCTTTCTCATAAACAAATTCGACCTTTCCCTCTACCAAAGTGGTAATCACCTCATCCATCTCATCAAATGCTTCCAGGTTAAAGTGTGTACCCAAAACTTCCACTTTAGATTTTTGGGGAGTCGAAACAATGAATTTATGTTCAGGGTCTTTCGCAACTTCAAAATACGCTTCGCCATTCAGACTCACTTCACGAATGTTACCGGTGAAAATGGAAGGATACTTTAAGACTGAGCCGGAGTTTAAGTACACTAAAGTGCTGTCTGGTAATCTGAAAGAAGTTATCATTCCGGGTTGTGTCCGGACTTCGAATATCTGGGCATGGACGGGGGCGGTAGATTGGGGTTGGTTAAGCAAAACCAAAATAGTAATAGCCATCGGTATGAGTAAGGCAACAGCTGCACGTTGTATCCAACCCCACCAGGAAATATGATACTTATTCTCTTGCATCCGTCCCTTCACTTTTGATAGCTCCTCATTCATATCCATTTTTTCAGTAATCTGTTGCGTGTCAGTCATAAGAAGAAGTGTGTAAATGTCCATGGCCTTCTTTTTATTTTCATCTGACAATTTGATCCAGGCTTCTATTTCCTGAATTTCGTCTGCTGTTGCTTTACCATCATAATAGCTGATCAGCAAGTCTTCTATAGTTGAATGATGCATTTCCATGATAAATTTATTAAAGAGACAAGCGGGAAAATAAAACTACTAAGGTTATTTAAATAATTAACATTAATAAACTTTATGGTTAATAACTGTGTTATTTTACGCTTATTTAAAATATAAGCATTATCATTGCAGCCATGGAATACAGCAATGAAGATGCGTACTTATTGATGGCACTAAGGAGAGGGGAGATGATCGCTTTTGATAGTATATTTAAAAAATACTACCCGATTCTTTGTGCGTATGGAAATAGGTTTGTAGACTATGAAGAGTCGAAAGAAATAGCGGGTGACGCTATTTTATGGCTGTGGGAACATCGTGAAACACTTCAGGTTGAAACTTCCTTAGGCAGATATTTACTCAAATCGGTTTACCATAGATCACTTAACTGCATCAAGCAAAAACAGCTGAAGAATCATGCTGATACTATGTATTATGAGGAGATGGAAAAGCTGATACATGATGCAGAGACTTACCAGTTCCAAGAGCTTTCAAAAAGAGTGAAAGAAGCTATAGATGCATTGCCTGCTTCCTATAGGGAGGCTTTTGTTATGCATCGTTTTACTAAAAAGAGCTATAAGGAAATAGCTGAGAGTTCCGGGGTTTCAGTAAAAACAATTGCTTATCGTATACAACAGGCAACAAAGCTGCTTCGAAAAGATCTTGCAGACTTACTAATTACTATGATCGTTTGTGTATTGTCAGTCGTTCGTTAACTATTGCTCAGGCTTACCTATTGCTGAAAAAAAGAACTTTCTTAAAAAAGGAATATTTAATCAGCCAAGGAATGCTATAAATTACATTACGGATAAATAAGAAGTAGAAAAACGCCTGCATTTGCTTGAATGAAAATCTTCCTTTCTTTTATTTAAGTTGTATGCTGAATAGATTGATATGATATTACTTCTTATGTTTTCTTTTGGATGATGTATTGGCTGAAAGGATAACTTTTTGTTTAATCTTGCCTTTTCGCTATTTGTGATTAACCAGCGTGAAAACAAGCTCCGGATAGTCTTTTTATCTCTTCCTCACCGAGGAAAAACAGGTTCCTCGGTGAGGAAGAATACGTTGGTTTTAAACCAAGGAGGCGTTTCTTTAAGACCAACGAATGGTTTAGTGATAGAAAAAGATGCATATCTCATGTGAATTTATGCAATAATAATCTGTTATTCCGTATATTATTGCACTAATTTATGCGCTTTATTCTTTGTTTTACTATTTTTATTTCAACTGTATTTTTGTTTAATCTTAAAAATAGCACATTGATGTTGGGCTGCATGTACATATTTCTAAGAGAACGATGGGTTTATCAACTTTCTTGTTTCAATGATTCGTCTTTCTGAATATAGACAGTCCGTGTCGGAAAAGCAAGGTTCAATCCTGCTTTATTAAAAGCAGCCAGTATTTCCATATTCATATTTGAGGTTACGCCTAAAATATCTCCTTGTTTCTCTATAAAATAGATATACATGATAACCAATGCGGAATCTGAGTATTCTGTAAAAACAGCGACTATATCAGAAGGGTTAGAAGATACATTTTCTACTCTTTTGGGGATGGATTTCAATAGTTCTAAAGCTTCTTTCATCTTTTCGGAAGTCGTATCATACGTCAGTCCAAGATTCAAGACTACTCGGCGCATAGGTTCGGATGAAATATTAACGATAGAAGTATCGGTAATCTTATAATTGGGGAAAGTTATAATACGTTTGTCGTAATTCATTATTTTTGTGCTTCGGACTCCTACGTCTACTACCGTTCCTTCATAACTATCCACGCGAATTGTGTCTCCGATGCTGAAAGGTTTATCCGTCAGAATGGTAAACGTACCGAAAACGTTTTTTACTGTATCTTGTGCTGCCAACGCAAATGCGATACCACCAATACCCAAAGTTCCCAACAGAGCGCTGATGTTAACTCCCACATTACTCAAAGCCATGACGATGCCGATGAGCCAGACTATAACCAAGATGGTTCTTTTGATGATTGGCATCATTTTGATTAGCTTGTCCGTTGGACTGCTTTCCCCAGTAAACCTGAAGTAAACTACTGAACAAACGGCCGAAAAACCAAGTAATATCCAGAACAATCAAAATGCTGTAAGCATTGTCAACTACTTTCACAAAACTGTCCGGATAAACCAACCGATGGATAGCGATCCAGATTCCCAACAGAATTATAGCAAACTTAACAGGCGCTTCCAAAGAGTAAAAAATGACGTCGTCCAGGTGATTGTCGGTTCCCGTAACAAAAGGTTTGATAACTTTCTTGCCTAATAGCGATAATAATTTGACAATAATAATTGCTCCTAAAATAATAAGAATGGAAATACCCCAGTTTTCAATAGTATTTCCCCATAATTCATTTTCTAACATAGTCTAACTGATTTATAATTGTACTTTTATTTAATAATATCAAGTTGATCTCCTTTTTATTGACGATACAAGATAAGAGCTGAAGATGCTGCGATAGAAATATCCCCTCCCGATAAATGCTCCTGACTGTCTAGATCAATTTGTCCGTTATGGCAGACTATAATCCAATCTTGTTCCGGGATATTGATATCTGCCTGATTCCGGTTACCGTTGTATGCAACCAGAATTTCTTTCCATTCATCACCGTTAGCATACTCGCCTAGAGTATAAGCGATGACACCGGAATCGCCTGTATCAAGAAAATGAAGCCATTTCTCTAAGCCCTCTGCTGTAGGAATACGGAAGGCGGGATGTTTTTTGCGGAGTGCGATTAATGTTCTGATATAATTGAATATATCACGGTTTTTAGCTTTTAACGCCCAGTCTATTTGGTTGACGGCGTCAGAAGACTTGTAGCTGTTTGGCTCTCCCTGTTTGTCCTGCATGATTTCTTCACCGCCACGAATAAAAGGAATACCTTGCGAGGTTAAAAGCACGGTGTGTATTAATTTGTCAATAGGAACCAGTTCTTCTTCAGAATGTTCGCCTTGAACAGATAATTTCAGCTTATCTACCAGCGTATATCCGTCATGACAGGAAACAAAGTTAATCATTTGAGAGGGAGCAGCGGCATATGGACCGTCACAGTAAAGTAACCCGCTATAATCTACCTGTGGGTGTTGTGTTCCGCCAACGATTCCATATTTGACAGGTTCAAAATGCCCGTTGATATTTCCGGAGGCATACCCTGGTTCCTGTTCGTCAAAGGTACTTCCTTTCAGACCGTCACGAAATTCATCATTAAATACGGAAATACCTTTCATTTTTCGTACATTCTCCTTTACAGCCCGTTGCTCGAAAGGTAATGGAGAATCTGCTGCTACCCAACCTTCTCCGTATACAAAAATGGTGGGGTCAATTTTTAATAATTCCTCTCTTAACTGGTTCATGGTGTCGATGTCATGTATCCCCATCAGATCGAATCTAAAACCGTCAATGTGATATTCTTTCGCCCAGAATTTGACCGACTCAATGATATAATGGCGAACCATTTCGCGTTCTGAGGCTGTCTCATTTCCACACCCGGAAGCATTTGAATAGGAACCGTCGGGATTCTGGCGGTAAAGATATCCCGGAACCGTCAGGTCAAAATTAGAATGCTCGGTTGAGGCTGTATGGTTATAAACCACATCGAGTACAATACGAAAACCATTTTGATGGAGGCTTTTTACCATCTCTTTAAATTCGCGGATACGGGTGGTGGGGGTGACAGGATCGGTGGAGTAACTTCCATCTGGTACATTATAATTCTTCGGGTCATATCCCCAATTGTATTTGTTTTTCTCCAATTTCCTTTCATCGATTGTGGCGAAATCGAATGAAGGAAGGATGTGTATATGCGTTACTCCCAATTCTTTTAAATGATCCAGTCCGGAAGATTCTCCTTCGGGAGTTTTAGTTCCGGTCTCTGTCAGAGCAAGAAACTTCCCCTTATGTTCAATTCCTGAGTTTGGATCAATACTAAAATCGCGGTGATGAAGTTCATAAAGAATGATATCGGAATACATTTTCAGTTCGGGTGACTGGTCTGATTCCCAACCTTCGGGATTTGTCTCGTTCCAGTCGATTACAGCAGCGCGATTGCCATTGATGCCGACTGCTTTTGCCCAGATACCGGGTGTTTCGTCCAGCCATTTTCCATCTTTTTCTATTTGGAAGGTGTAGAAAGAACCTTTCAGATCACGGTCTATATGGATACACCAGGTCCCATTGTCGGCTATGTCCATTTCCAGTTGTTCTTCCGGATCTCCCGCTTCGCCGGATGAATACAGGTTTAAACGGACATTATCGGCACTTGGTGCCCATAGCGTAAATATGGATTGCTGGGGTGTATAGACTAATTCCAAATCGTTCTCATAATAGCACGGATACTTGTCATACGAATCCAACTGGTCCGGGGACGGATGATTTTTCAACTCTCTCATACTTTCTAATTTTATATTAATACTATATAAAAAAAATAATCATGTTGTGGAATAAATGAACCGGATTATTCCGTTATGGTATGACTGAAAACAAATGTGAAATCAAAAATTCCTGTTTACGCTCTGATAAATATGAATAATAAAAGAATAATTAAGGTAATTTTACGGTGTTGTAAATCAGCTTTTTATCCTTTGCACTTTTTTGTATTTGTTAGCTTATAATTTATAGAAACGTAGGAACTTTGTTAACATCATCTTTGTTTTGTATAAAGTTAATTATAAAAAAAAATGAAGCGTATGGAAAATGGTGTTATGATGCAATATTTTGAATGGCATCTCCCGAATGACGGGAAGTTATGGAAACAGATAAAGGAAGATGCGTTGCATCTTCATGATATAGGTGTGACTGCTGTTTGGATTCCCCCTGCTTATAAGGCCGATGAGCAGCAAGACGAAGGATATGCGACTTATGATCTGTATGACTTGGGCGAATTTGACCAAAAGGGAACCATAAGAACTAAATATGGTACGAAAGATGAACTGAAGAAAATGATTGACGAATTGCACAAATATCATATTGCTGTTTATCTGGACGTTGTATTGAATCATAAAGCGGGTGGTGATTTTACTGAAAAGTTTATGGTAGTGGAGGTCGATCCCAAGGAGAGAACCAAGGCTTTGGGTGAGCCGTTTGAGATACAAGGGTGGACCGGGTATAGCTTTCACGGACGTAAGGACAAACATTCGGATTTTAAATGGCATTGGTATCATTTTTCCGGGACGGGTTTTGATGATGCGCAAAAGCGCAGCGGTGTTTTTCAGATACAGGGAGAAGGAAAAGCTTGGAGTGAGGGCGTGGATAGTGAAAACGGTAATTATGATTTTCTGTTATGTAACGATATTGACTTGGACCATCCGGAAGTTGTATCTGAATTGAACCGTTGGGGAAAGTGGGTTTCCAATGAATTGAATCTCGACGGAATGCGTCTGGATGCCATTAAACATATGAAAGATCAATTCGTCGCACAATTCCTCGATGCGGTGAGGAGTGAAAGAGGCAATGATTTTTATGCCGTAGGTGAATATTGGAATGGTGACCTGGAAGCATTGGATGCTTATATAGAAGCTGTTGGGCACAAAGTAAACCTATTTGATGTCCCGTTACATTATAATATGTTCCAGGCATCACAGGAAGGTAAAGACTATGATTTGCGGGATATTTTAAAAGATACTCTGGTTGAACATCATCCCGATCTGGCTGTAACCATTGTTGACAATCATGATACGCAACGCGGAAGTTCTCTTGAATCCAATGTAGGAGATTGGTTTAAACCGTTGGCTTATGGTTTGATTTTGCTGATGAAGGAAGGTTATCCATGTCTGTTTTATGGAGATTATTATGGTATAAAGGGGGAGAAGTCTCCTCATACCCGGATTATTGATATATTGTTGGATGCGAGACGAAAGTACGCTTACGGTGATCAGATAGAATACTTCGACCATCCTTCAACGATTGGCTTTATCCGTACAGGAGATGAGGAACATAATGGCTCCGGGCTGGTCTTCCTTATGTCTAATGACGAGGCGGGAAGTAAAATAATGAGCTTGGGTGAGAAACATAAAGGCGAAGTCTGGCACGAAATAACCGGAAGTATATCCGAAGAAATAACTTTAGATGAAGAAGGAAATGGAGAGTTCTCTGTCGAATCCCGTAACCTGGCTGTTTGGGTGAAGAAGGATTAGGTATATGGTATTTATATAATTAATTATGAAGATGCTTGTTACAGTTGTAATCAGGTATCTTCATGATTTGTATGAAAGTCATTTGCAGACAGAAAGATTCTCTGTATCTTTGTCGCCATGGCAGAAAGAAGCGAACTACATACGAGAAATAAACACAATGGGCAATATGATTTTTCATTGTTGACAGAGAATTATCCACCGCTCAGAAAATTTGTACTTCTCAATCCTTTGGGAATACAAACAATCGATTTTTTTAATCCACATGCTGTGAAAGCGCTGAATAAAGCATTGCTGATAAGTTATTATGGTATCCGCTACTGGGATATTCCAAAGAATTATTTGTGTCCGCCTATCCCCGGGAGGGCAGACTATGTTCATTATATTGCCGATTTAATTGATCCGGAGAGAGTCAGTAATACGGCAAATGAAGAGAATGGAGATAAGCCAAAACGACAGTGCAGATGCTTGGATATCGGTGTAGGTGCAAATTGTATTTATCCGATTATTGGGCACGTTGAGTATGGATGGATGTTTGTGGGTTCCGATATTGATCCGGTATCTATAGAAAATGCGCGTAAGATAGTGACTTGCAATCCTGTATTGGCACATAAGATTGATTTGCGGCTTCAGAAAGACAATCGGAGGATTTTTGACGGAATCATCGCTCCCGATGAATATTTTGATGTAACAATCTGCAATCCTCCGTTTCACAGTTCGAAAAAAGAAGCAGAAGAGGGGACATTACGTAAATTGAGTAGTCTGAAAGGGGAGAAAGTAAAGAAAACCAAATTGAATTTCGGTGGAAATGCGAATGAACTTTGGTGTGAGGGCGGAGAATTACGTTTTTTGCTGAATATGATTTCTGAGAGCCGGAAATACCGGAAGAATTGCGGTTGGTTTACAAGTCTGGTTTCTAAGGAGAAGAATCTGGATAAACTATATGCTAAATTAAAAGCCGTCCATGTATCGGAATATAAGATAATTCGAATGTGTCAGGGTACAAAAAATAGCAGAATTTTGGCTTGGCGATTTTTGGAATAGCTGATTTTGTTTTTTCGATAAACGGATATTTTTAAAGAAGATTATCTGTATAATGAAAAAATATTGATGATTAAGACCGTTATTTGTTATAATGTGCCTGGATTTGTTGTTGTTTTCTATAATAGAGTCGTTTCTCTCTCTGTATATTCTATATGAGTATTAATTCCCCTTTCTCCTTTTCTTTGATATGCCGATATTTGTAGTATGAGATTATAGTGCTAGGAAATATCAAATCAAGGGAATATATGTTTGTTGTTAGATTGAGAAACTATTTACATTTGTCGTTTTTGGTTATATTTTTATTGTTTTCCTCCTGTATTGATGAGTTTTATAAAGATACACCTAAAGAGGGATATATAACAATTACCGGTATCAATACACGTGCCTATACAGGAGCCTATCCGGGTGACGGGCTCGATGATAAGGTTGAAACTCTGCGTATTCTGGCTTTCAATAAGACAAGTCGCATCTGCGAAAGTAATACTTTTTATTATGGAGATGTGCTGGGCGGAAATACGCTACGGCATCCGATTAATAAGGGTGAATATGATTTTGTCTTTTTGGCCAATGAACCTCATAATACAATTGTGAAGGCGGTTCTTGACAATATAACTGATTATGATGCACTAAAGTCAATATCCTATCCGGCGGAGTTCTTCGATTCGGAACGGGTTATACCTATGATTGCGGAAAATAATAGTATAAAAGTGCTGGCTGATGGAAACTTGGAGGTAAATGGTGTTGCATCTACCAAGTTGACAGTAGGACTCAGACGCTTGGCGGCACGTGTGGATGTGGTTTTGAAATCGAAAGTCGATTTTGGTGATGCCAGTTCGAGTGAATTTGAAGGAATTACTTTTTCTAAT
>OGYA01001857.1_pt1 | contig 13117 bp, 10 predicted proteins | sample 1576401 | NCBI WGS metagenome assembly OGYA01 (sample SAMEA3541485, study PRJEB24748) | human gut metagenome | biome: human gut; feature: human-associated habitat; material: faeces | place: China | collected 2012 | reverse complement strand
CATCCACCTATGAGCAAGCTCATGTGGATTTAGACCTTTTGACCCTGGCATCATTTTATATTTTTAATAGAAGAAACTGCTGCAAAGAGATTTGCGGCAGTTTCTTATTGCCTGGACTGACAGGATCGCGTGCCGGATCTTGCATGCGTTCGACCTGAAACAAAAAAATGGGTTGACAAATGCCAGATGCACGGATATAATAGTTTAGGCGTGGATAGGAGGATATTATGCAGATTGCTTTAAACGATGTACTGAAAGACGATGGAAAGATACTGCGGGTAGATGCAGACTTCGGTCCGGATACATTTGAGATGAAGCTCGGCAAGTATCCGATTACCCGAAAGACTCCGGTTTCACTGGTTCTCACGAACAAAGGAAAGCGGAATCTGTTAATACAGGGCAGGATGGATCTTACGATTCTGATTCCCTGCGGACGTTGCCTGGAGGAAGTTCCGGTAGAGTTTGAGCTTGATTTTGAGAAGAAAATCGACATGAATCTTACCGAAGAAGAACGACGGGAAGCGCTCGATGAATGTGCGTATATACATGGATATGACCTGGATGTGGATGAGCTGGTCTACAGCGAGATTCTGGTGAACTGGCCGCTTCGTGTGCTGTGCAAAGAGGACTGTAAAGGAATCTGCAGTATATGCGGTAAGAATCTGAATCATGGGACCTGCGACTGTGATCATACAGATTTAGATCCCAGAATGGCACAGATCCGTGATATCTTCAATAAATTTAAGGAGGTGTAAGCCATGTCAATCTGTCCAAAGAATAAATCTTCTAAAGCAAGAAGAGACAAGAGAAGAGCAAACTGGAAAATGAGCGCACCGAATCTGGTGAAATGCAGCAAATGTGGAGAACTTATGATGCCACACAGAGTTTGCAAAGCTTGTGGATCTTACAACAAGAGAGAAATCGTTACTGTAGAAAACTAATTAAAAAAGGCTATAGTACAGGAGTTAGGCGTATTGCTTAACTCCTTTTCTTTTGCCTAATTTTCCTAAATCTGCTAAATATTATTGATTTTTACGGTCATGTCTAGTAGAATTGGTTTAGTAATGCTGGGAGGTAACAGTATGAAAGAAATAACAAAAGTTGTTGTCGATGCAATGGGCGGAGACAACGCACCGCATGAGATCATCAAAGGTGCGGTCGAGGCGGTCGGGAAGTCAGATGCGATCCATGTGATCCTGGTCGGAAAAGAAGATGTCATCAATCAGGAACTTTCCGGGTACACATATAATAAAGAACAGATTTCGGTTGTTCATACATCGGAAGTAATTGAGACAGCAGAACCGCCGGTTATGGCGATCCGCAGAAAGAAAGACTCATCCATTGTGGTAGGTCTTAAGATGGTGAAGGATAAAGAAGCTGACGCTTTTGTTTCAGCAGGAAGTTCCGGTGCGGTTCTTGCCGGGGGACAGCTTCTGGTTGGACGTATCAAAGGGGTGGAAAGACCACCGCTTGCACCGCTGATCCCGACAGAAAAAGGATTCTCCATTTTGATCGACTGTGGGGCGAATGTAGATGCAAGACCTTCACATCTGGTGCAGTTTGCCAAGATGGGTTCGATCTATATGGAACATATTATGGGAGTCAAGAATCCGAAGGTTGCGATCGTCAATATCGGAGCTGAGGAAGAAAAGGGTAATGCCCTGGTCAAGGAGACTTTTCCTATGCTGAAAGAATGTAAGGATATTAACTTTATCGGAAGCATCGAAGCGAGAGAAATCCCTCACGGACAGGCAGATGTTATCGTCTGTGAAGCATTTACCGGCAACGTGATCCTGAAACTCTATGAAGGAGTAGCATCGGTTCTTGTAAGCAAGATCAAAGGTGGTATGAAGCAGAATCTCCGCGGCATGATCGGTGGACTTCTGGTTAAGCCGGTGCTGAAAAAGACTATGAAGGATTTTGACGCAAGTGAGTACGGTGGAGCACCACTGCTTGGACTCACCGGTCTGGTAGTAAAGACACACGGCAGTTCCAAGGCAAAAGAAGTCTGCAATTCAATTTTGCAGTGCGTAACCTTCAAAGAAGAAGGAATCAATGAAAAGATCAAAGAATGTATTCAGGCGGAAGAAAAATCCGCACAGGAATAAGCTCAGAAAGGATTAAGAATTATGGAATTTGAAAAACTGAAAGACATTATTGTTGATGTGATGGGATGTAACCCGGATGAAATTACGATGGACACTACATTTGTAGATGATCTGGGAGCTGATTCGCTTGATATTTTCCAGATTATTATGGGAATTGAAGATGCATTTGATATCGAAATTGAAAATGAAGATGCAGAAAAGATCGCAACAGTAGGTGATGCTGTAGAACAGATCAAGAACGCTGTTAACTAGGGAAAATGATTACAGGGGACATCCCCATTTTTGGGGAGTGTCCTTTTTTAAAATTGGAGGAGCAATCATGAGCAGAAATGTAAAGGAACTGGAAGAAAAAATCGGCTACAATTTCAAGGACAGCCATTTGCTCAGACATGCTGTGACGCACAGCTCTTATGTGAATGAAAAGCATATGAAGAAGGCAGACTGTAATGAACGACTGGAATTCCTTGGAGATGCTGTTCTGGAACTGATTTCAAGCGAATATCTTTTTTTCGAGAACCAGACAATGCCGGAAGGAGAACTGACTAAGTTAAGAGCAAGCATGGTATGCGAGAAGGCACTTGCATTTTGTGCGCGGGATCTGGAACTTGGAAGTTATCTGCTGCTTGGGAAAGGTGAGGACGCGACCGGTGGAAGATTCAGAGAGTCTATTACCTCGGATGCATTGGAAGCACTGATTGGTGCGATTTATCTGGATGGTGGTTTTGCTAATGCGAAAGAGTTTATTTTAAAATATATTTTAAACGACCTGGAAGGGAAACGGCTCTTTTATGATAGCAAGACTATCCTGCAGGAAATGGTACAGGGCGGTCAGGAAAAAGGAATTGTCTACCAGCTGGTAGGAGAAGAGGGACCGGACCACAATAAATCCTTCCGTGTAGAGGTTGCGATCGGCGGAGAAGCCTTTGGATGTGGTATCGGAAGGACCAAAAAGGCTGCCGAACAGGAAGCGGCTTATCAGGCAATCCTGAAGCTGAAAGAAGGAAAGGTACAGTAGGTGAGGCATGTATTTAAAAAGTATTGAAGTACAGGGATTCAAGTCTTTTGCAAATAAGATTGTCTTTGAATTTCATAACGGGATCACCGGAATCGTCGGACCGAACGGAAGTGGGAAAAGTAACGTGGCGGATGCCGTCCGCTGGGTACTCGGAGAGCAGAAGGTGAAGCAGCTCCGTGGAGGTACGATGCAGGATGTTATTTTTTCCGGTACGGAAAACCGGAAACCCCTCAGCTACGCATCGGTTGCGATTACACTGGATAATTCAGATCACAAACTCCCGGTGGAGTTTGAAGAGGTTAAAGTCACAAGAAAGTTGTACCGTTCGGGGGAAAGTGAATACCTGATCAACGGCAGTGTCTGCAGGCTCAAAGATATCAATGAGATGTTTTATGATACAGGTATCGGAAAAGAAGGATATTCGATCATCGGACAGGGACAGATTGACAAGATCCTGAGCGGTAAGCCGGAAGAGAGACGAGAGCTTTTTGATGAGGCGGCCGGGATTGTCAAATTTAAGCGCCGCAAGGCGTTATCTCTTCGCAAACTGGAAGAAGAGCAGAGCAATCTGGTCCGTGTTAATGATATTTTGGGAGAGTTGGAAAAGCAGTTTGGTCCGCTTCAGAAACAGTCGGAGACAGCGAAGGAATATCTGAAAAAGAGAGAAGAACTGAAGCATTATGACATCAATATGTTCCTGGTGGAGATGAAACGTCTGAAGGGGCAGATCCGGGAAAACGATGAGAAGCTGAAGATTGCGCAGGATGAACTCACTGAAGCCGGCAAAAAGCATGAAGATATGAAGGCGCAGTATGAGAAGATCGAGCAGGAAGTAGATGAGATCGACGCCGGAATCGAGCATGCAAAAAGCCAGAGAAATGAGACAACACTTCTGAAGCAGCAGTTGGAAAACCAGATCGAGCTTTTAAAAGAGCAGATCAACAGTGTCCGTATGAATGATGAACACTATGAAAAACGCGCAAACGATATTCAGGCAGAGCTTGCAAACCGTGAAAGGCAGAAATCCGAACTGGAAGAAGAAAAAGCAGAGATCGACAGACATCTTGCAGCAGCATCTGAGAGACAAAAGCAGGCAGGAGAGGAGCTGACTGCCCTGCAGAGCCGGATTGCAGAGATGACAGTGGAGATTGAAAAGAATCAGAACGATATCCGTGAGCTTCTGAATAACCGTGCATCCACGAAGGCAAAGCTGCAGCATTATGAAACGACGCTTGAACAGATCAAGGTACGCCGGGCACTGCTTTACAAACGTCTGGTAGAAGCGGAGAGTGATGTACAGAGGCAACAGGAACTTGCCGCGCAGTATACGGAAGAACTGAAGGCAGTATCAGGGAAGATCACGGATTCTGTAGAACAGATCAAAAACTATGAAACAGAGATTGCCGGACTGCAAAAAGAGATCGGACAGGCAAATGAAAACCTGCGAAACAGGCAGAATGCTTATCACAGGGAGTACTCTCGTCTGGAGTCTCTGAGGAACCTTACGGAGCGTTACGATGGTTATGGGAACAGTATCCGTCGTGTGATGGAGCAGAAAAGCCGTGAGCCGAAAATCCTGGGGGTTGTGGCTGATCTGATCAAAGTAGATAAAAAATATGAGACTGCGGTGGAGATCGCACTTGGAGGCAGTATCCAGAATATCGTTACTGCAGATGAAGAGACTGCAAAAAAAATGATTGGTTATCTGAAGCAGAACCGGTATGGACGTGCAACTTTCCTTCCATTGACAGCGATTCGTGGGGGACAGGGATTTGCCAGGGCAGAAGCCCTTCGCGAGCCGGGTGTGATCGGCACGGCGGACAAGTTGGTAACGGTAGAAGATAAATTTACATCTCTTGCAGAGCATCTTCTTGGAAGAACTCTTGTGGCAGACAACATTGATACCGGGATCCGTCTGGCAAGAAAGTACCGTCAGTCCCTGCGTATCGTTACGCTGGAAGGAGATCTGATCAATCCTGGCGGAGCAATGAGTGGTGGAGCATTTAAGAATTCCAGTAATCTGCTCAGCAGAAGACGTGAGATTGAAGAACTGGAAAAGACGGTTGCGCGTCTGAAAACAGAACTCCAGAAATCGGAAGCAGAAGTTGCGACCGCAAAGGAGAAGCGGACGGCGCTGTATGCAAAGGTGGAAGAGATCCAGCAGGAATTGCAGAATGACTATGTGGTTCAAAATACTGCGAAGATGAATCTGGACCAGGTAAAAAGCCGTCAAAATGCGACCAGAGAAAATTCAGAAGGAATTTATGCGGAGCGCAAGAAACTGGAAGAACAGGTTCATGAGATCGAGGAAAACGAAGAATCAATCAAAATGGAACTGGAGACCAGCCAGCAACTGGAGGACGAGCTGACACGCCAGATGGAAAGTTCACAGAAGTGGCTGGAAAAAGAGCGTGAGACAGAAGCTGCAGAAGTGCGCAAAAATGAAAATATTCACCTCAGTTTTGCTGCATTGGAGCAGAAAAAAGATTTTATCGAGGAGAATTTTGTCCGTATCCGGGAAGAGATGGGAAAATTCCAGGAAGAGCTTGCCGCTTTAAATGCAAGCAAAGGAGAGAATCACGGTGAAATAGAGCAAAAGGAAGCACAGATTACCGAGATCCGGCAGACGATAGAGAATTCAAAGGAATTATTTGAGGAAATTAACAAAGAGATCGAAGAATCGCAGAAAAAGCGGGAAGAACTGAATCAGAAGCATAAGGCATTCCTGAAAAAGCGAGAAGATCTGGCAGCTCATATGGCAGAACTTGATAAAGAATCCTTCCGGCTTACCAGCAAGAAAGAAGGCTACGAGGAAGCTTTGGAAAAGCAGATCAATTATATGTGGGAAGAGTACGAACTGACGTATAATCATGCACTGGAAATCCGGGATGAGAGTCTGACAGATCCTGCCGAGATGCGAAGGCGGATCCAGGAATTAAAGACGGAGATCCGGAAACTCGGATCGGTGAACGTCAATGCGATCGAAGATTTTAAAAATCTTTCCGAGCGGTATGAATTTATGAAAACGCAGCATGATGATCTGGTAGAGGCAGAAGCAACGCTCAAGAAGATCATTGAAGAGCTGGACGAGGCGATGCGCAAGCAGTTTACTGAGCAGTTTGCGAAGATCAGCCAGGAGTTTAATCAGGTGTTTAAACAACTGTTCGGTGGTGGAAAAGGAACTCTGGAACTGATGGATGATGAGGATGTGCTGGAAGCCGGAATCCGGATCATTGCGCAGCCGCCGGGTAAAAAACTTCAGAATATGATGCAGCTTTCCGGTGGAGAAAAGGCGTTGACGGCGATTTCGCTGCTGTTTGCAATCCAGAATCTGAAACCTTCCCCGTTTTGTCTGCTGGATGAAATCGAGGCGGCACTGGATGATTCTAATGTCACGCGATTTGCACAGTATTTGCACAAGCTGACGAAAAATACACAGTTTATCGTCATTACACACCGTCGTGGTACGATGACAGCGGCAGACCGGCTGTATGGGATCACTATGCAGGAAAAAGGGGTATCAACGCTGGTATCTGTGGATCTTCTGGAAGATGAGCTTACAAAGTAGTGGATAGGAGGATATGATGGCAGAAGAAAAAATGGGATTTTTTAAACGTCTGGTAGCAGGACTTAACAAGACGCGCGATAATATCGTGTCTGGAATGGACAGTATTTTTCATGGATTTTCAAAGATAGATGAGGACTTTTATGAGGAACTGGAAGAGGTTCTGATCATGGGAGATCTGGGGGTAAAAGCAACTTACGCGATTCTTGATGATCTTCGTAAAAAAGTAAAAGAACAGCATATCAAAGAGCCGATTGAGTGCAGACAGCTCCTGATCGACAGTATCAAAGAGCAGATGGATGTAGGCGAGACAGCTTATGAATTTGAAAACCAGACTTCTGTTGTTCTGGTGATCGGAGTAAATGGAGTCGGAAAGACGACTACTATCGGAAAACTTGCCGGTAAGATGAGAGGTCAGGGCAAGAAAGTTGTGCTTGCTGCAGCAGATACTTTCCGTGCAGCTGCGGGCGATCAATTAAAGGAATGGGCACATCGTTCGGATGCAGATCTGATCGGCGGACAGGAAGGTGCAGATCCGGCAGCCATCGTTTATGATGCGGTAGCGGCTGCAAAAGCGAGAAAGGCAGATATCCTTCTGGTGGATACAGCCGGAAGACTTCACAATAAAAAGAACCTGATGGAGGAACTGAAGAAGATTAACCGTGTGCTGGAAAGAGAATATCCGGAAGCATACAGGGAAACTTTGGTCGTTCTGGATGCAACGACCGGACAGAATGCACTTTCACAGGCAAAGGAATTCAGTGATGTTGCGGATATTACAGGAATTATCCTGACTAAGATGGATGGAACGGCCAAAGGTGGAATTGCAGTTGCAATTCAGGCAGAGCTTGGAATTCCTGTTAAATATATAGGTGTCGGTGAGACAATCGATGATCTGCAGAAATTCGATTCTGACGAATTTGTACAGGCATTATTTACAACAGAAGAAAAGAAGGAAGAAGGAGAAGAATAATAATATGCTGACATTGGAAAAATTTGAAGAAGCAAGCGAGATCGTAAAACGTGTGACACGTCCGACAAAGCTTATCTACAGTGAGTATCTCAGTAGTCAGACCGGGGGAAAGGTCTATTTGAAACCGGAAAATATGCAGTACACAGGTGCATACAAATTAAGAGGAGCTTATTACAAGATCAGCACACTTTCTGAGGAAGATCGTGCAAAAGGTCTGATCACAGCTTCAGCAGGAAACCATGCGCAGGGTGTGGCATATGCGGCAAAAGCGTTTGGATGTAAGGCGACGATTGTTATGCCAACTGTCACTCCGCTGATCAAGGTAAACCGTACCAAGAGCTATGGCGCCGAGGTTGTTTTACACGGAGATGTCTATGACGATGCCTGTGCAAAGGCCTATGAGCTTGCAGAAGAGTACGGATATACTTTTGTACATCCGTTTGATGATCTGGATGTAGCTACCGGACAGGGAACGATTGCAATGGAAATTGTCCAGGAACTCCCGACCGTTGATTATATCCTTGCACCGATCGGGGGCGGCGGACTGATCACAGGTGTATCTACACTTGCGAAAATGCTGAATCCAAAGATCAAAGTGATCGGTGTGGAACCGGCAGAAGCAGCAAGTATGACTGCTGCAATCGAAGCAGGACATACCGTAACACTTCCAAGTGCCAACACGATCGCAGATGGTACAGCAGTAAAAAAAGTCGGGGAACAGAATCTCCCATACGTCATGGAAAATGTAGACCAGATCGTAACTGTAGAAGACGATGAACTGGTCGGAGCATTCCTTGATATGGTGGAAAACCATAAAATGGTAGTAGAAAACTCCGGTCTTCTTTCCGTTGCAGCTTTAAAACAGCTGGATCTGAAAGGTAAGAAAGTAGTATCTATCTTAAGCGGCGGGAACATGGATGTTATTACCATGTCTTCAGTTGTACAGCACGGACTGATCCAGAGAGACCGTATCTTCTCTGTATCGGTACTTCTTCCGGATAAACCGGGTGAACTGGTAAAAGTGGCACAGACGATTGCAGAAGAGCAGGGAAATGTGATCAAACTGGAACATAATCAGTTTGTAAGTATTAACCGGAATGCGGCTGTGGAGCTTCGTGTGACACTGGAAGCATTTGGAACCGATCATAAGAACCGGATCATTGCGGCATTGGAGGCAGCCGGGTTCAGACCGAAGCTGATCAGTGCGAAGTTATATTAGAATGTTTAAGAGGACAGTCTTATCCCCTAGTGAGGGATGAGGCTGTCTTTTTTTGAAAATAAGGTTGTTAGGTCGGGCGAGAAAAAGAATCTCTTCCAATCCAGGTTGTGCAAACCATTCCGATGAACCTCTGAAGGCGAAAATTATGTCAGCAGAGGCTTCCATAATTTTTGAGTTTCATCTCCATTGCACAAAATAGGATTGGAAGAGATTCTTTTTCTCGTCCGGCCAATGAACGGTATTGGTTAAAAGGGCAGGACTGCTTCATAGTGAGGGAGAGGGGATAGAGACTGCAAATGTGATTGGGTGCTTGTTAAAGACGGGAGATATAGATGGAAAAATATGAAAATTTAACCAATTAGCACTTTAATTGAATGAAATACTGGGTTAAAGTCACGAAATGAGGAAAATGGGGTTGACATCGAAGGTATAGTTGTATACAATAATACAAAAATACAGGTCAGGGAGTGACGGTTATGGAAAATAGGAAGGTTTATCTGGATAAGCATACAAATTTATTGCAACTTGAGGAGCATATGTACCCGCTGGTAGACGTGGACACACCGAATGTGTTCCGGAACCTGTTTCATTATGATGAGATTCCGAAGATTGCGTTTAATGATCGTATTGTACCGCACAGTATGCCGGATGAGATCTGGATCACGGATACGACATTCAGGGATGGACAGCAGTCGAGAGCACCCTATTCAACGGATCAGATTGTAACCATTTTCGATTATATGCACAGGCTTGGAGGTTCGCAGGGGAAGATTCGTCAGAGTGAATTTTTCTTATACAGCAAGAAAGACCGGGATGCCGTATATAAATGTATGGAAAGAGGTTATAGGTTCCCGGAGATCACAAGCTGGATCCGTGCAAATAAAAAGGATTTTGAGCTGGTAAAAGATCTGGGAATGAAGGAAACCGGAATTCTGGTAAGCTGTTCAGATTATCATATTTTTTATAAGCTGAAGATGACAAGACGAGAGGCGATGGAATATTATTTGTCAGTTATACGTGAATGTCTGGAGACCGGTGTCAGTCCAAGATGTCATCTGGAAGATATTACCAGATCGGATATTTATGGATTTGTCATTCCATTCTGTCTGGAACTGATGCATCTGATGGAAGAATATCAGATTCCGGTGAAGATCCGTGTCTGTGATACAATGGGATACGGAGTCAACTATCCGGGGGCTGTGATTCCTCGTTCCATTCCGGGTATCATTTACGGACTCAGAGTACATGCAGGTGTACCGAGTGAACTGATCGAATTCCACGGACATAATGATTTTTACAAGGCAGTCAACAATTCAACAACGGCCTGGCTTGATGGAGCATGTGGTGTGAACTGTTCCTTGTTTGGAATCGGTGAACGTACCGGCAATACGCCGCTGGAAGCGATGATTTTTGAATATGCGCAGCTTCGCGGAACGCTGGATGGTATGGATACAACGGTGATTACTGAACTGGCAGAATATTATGAAAAAGAGATTGGATACCAGATTCCGCCGCGTACCCCGTTTGTCGGAAAGAATTTCAATGTAACCCGTGCGGGGATCCATGCAGACGGACTGTTAAAGAACGAAGAAATCTACAATGTGTTTGATACCGGCAAGTTTCTGAACCGTCCACCGCTGGTTGCTGTGTCAAATACTTCCGGCCTTGCAGGTATTGCACACTGGATAAATACATATTATCACCTGAAAAATGAGAAACAGGTAGACAAGAATTCCATTTTAGTTGTAGAATTGAAGAAGTGGGTTGACGCGGAATATGAATCCGGCCGTGTGACCGTACTCACAGATCAGGAACTAATCCGGGAGATTGAGAGAATCTGTGACGAAAAGGGGATTACAATCTAACGAAATTCAGGAGAGAGATAAAATGGAAGAGTATTCATTGAGAAGTCAGGTTTTTCAGACCATCAGAGATGACATTCTGAAAGGTAAGTATGAAGAAAATGACGAACTCAGGGAAGCAACATTGGGGAAGGAACTTGGAGTTAGCCGTACACCGGTAAGAGAGGCACTTAGACAGCTGGAACTGGAGGGACTGGTGAACATCATCCCAAATAAAGGAGCTTATGTTACCGGTATTTCTGATAAGGATGTACATGATATTTATATGATTCGTTCCATGCTGGAAGGATTATGCGTCCGTTGGGCAACAGAACATATTACACAGGAGCAGCTGGAAGAACTGGATGAGATCATTCTTTTATCCGAGTATCATATGGATAAAGGACATTCCGATCAGCTGACAGAGCTGGATGGAAGATTCCATCAGATTCTGTATGAGGCATCACAGAGCAGGATTCTGGATCATGTGCTTTCAGATTTTCACAAATATGTACAGCTTGCAAGAAGGACTTCCGTTAAGACAGAAGAGCGTGCGATCAAGTCGATTGGTGAGCATAACGAGATCCTGAATGCCATCAAGGCGAAGGATGCGGAAAAAGCCGGCAATCTGGCAACGATCCATATTATGCATGTTATGGAGAACCTGCATATCGAAGAAAAATAGCCAAAAAGGAGACGAAGTTATGAGTAAAATTCAGATGACGACACCGATTGTTGAGATGGACGGAGATGAGATGACCAGAATTCTCTGGAAGATGATAAAAGATGATCTTCTTCTGCCGTATATCGATCTTAAGACAGATTATTATGATCTTGGATTGGAACACCGCAATGAGACAGATGACCAAGTTACAGTTGATTCGGCTAATGCAACAAAGAAGTACAAAGTAGCAGTCAAATGTGCGACCATTACACCGAATGCGGCAAGAGTAAAAGAATATGAACTCAAAGAAATGTGGAAGAGTCCGAACGGAACAATCCGTGCGATTCTGGATGGAACGGTATTTCGTGCTCCAATCGTGGTAAAAGGAATTGAACCATGTGTAAAGAACTGGAAGAAGCCGATCACGATTGCCCGTCATGCTTATGGGGATGTATATAAAGGAACCGAGATGAAGATTCCGGGACCTGGAAAGGCAGAGCTGGTCTACACGGCACCTGACGGAACAGAGACAAGAGAGCTGATCCATAATTTCGATGGAGCAGGTATTATCCAGGGAATGCACAATATCAATGCATCGATTGAAAGTTTTGCAAGAAGCTGTTTTAGTTATGCACTGGATACAAAGCAGGATCTTTGGTTTGCAACAAAAGATACCATTTCCAAAAAATATGACCATACTTTCAAAGATATCTTCCAGGAGATCTTTGATGCGGAGTATAAGAACCTTTTTGATGAAGCGGGAATTGAATATTTCTACACACTGATCGATGATGCGGTAGCCCGTGTAATGAAGTCAGAGGGTGGTTATATCTGGGCATGTAAGAATTATGACGGGGATGTGATGAGTGATATGGTTTCCTCAGCATTTGGTTCACTTGCCATGATGACATCTGTACTGGTATCACCGGAAGGCTTTTATGAATATGAAGCTGCACATGGAACAGTACAGCGTCATTATTATAAACACCTGAAAGGGGAAGAGACTTCAACAAACTCTGTTGCAACAATTTTTGCATGGACAGGAGCTTTGCGCAAGAGAGGAGAACTGGATGGGAACCAGGAACTGATGGATTTTGCAGACCGTTTGGAAAAAGCAACGATTGATACGATTGAAGAGGGTTATATGACAAAGGATCTGGCAATGATCACAACTCTTCCGGAGGTACATGTACTGAACAGTGAAGGGTTTATTAAAGCGATTGCAGAAAGATTATAAAAAGAGCAGGGAATGCATGAAGGGCGTATCTCTGACAGGAAAATGGGAAGAACTGGCTTATTCAGCCAGTTCTTCCCATTTTTCATAGAGTTCTTCGAGTTCTGCTTCGTTTGCTGCTTTTTCTTTTGCCAATTCCTGGCATTTAACAGAATTTGTATAGACTTCTTCCTGCATCATCAGTTCATCGATTTTGCCATTACGTGTTTCCAGAACACCGATACGTTCTTCTGTTTTCTTCAGGTCGTTCTGCCTTTTACGGAGACGTGCCTGTTCTTCTTTCTGCTCCTGCCAGCTTAGTTTGGATTCGGAAACCTGCGCCGGTGCGTCTTCGGAAGCAGCTGTGGAAACAGCCGGGGTCAGAAGATCTTTTTTCTCCAGATAATAATCATAGTTGCCGATATAATTTACAAAGGTATTGCCGGTCAGTTCCAGAATACGGGTGGCAGTCTGGTTGATGAAATAACGGTCGTGGGATACATAAAGTATCGTACCGGT
>OGYA01001853.1_pt1 | contig 13133 bp, 12 predicted proteins | sample 1576401 | NCBI WGS metagenome assembly OGYA01 (sample SAMEA3541485, study PRJEB24748) | human gut metagenome | biome: human gut; feature: human-associated habitat; material: faeces | place: China | collected 2012 | reverse complement strand
ACGTCAGCTGATCTGACGTCGCAAGGCGCGCCGGGTTCACAGCACTATCCTTTAATGCCATAATATCAGATATTGGTTTATAAATAGATGCACCTTGGCTACCAGCATTCTTATACAAAAAAAGTTGTCTGTATTTTAGTTGAGAAATGTTTTTTGAATACCAAAGGATGTGATTAAAAATAGAAGATAGATATGATCCGGAGAAACCAGTCGTTGTTGCAAAAGAAATTTGACTTACAAAATTATCTTCCCCAAACGCTTCATCCAACACAGCCCGTACCCTATGTACATTCTCGTCACCAATCTGCACAAAAATACTTCCGGAATCCGTCAGCAAGTCACGCGCAATGATGAAACGGTCACGCAGATAGCTCAAGTACGAATGGATACCGTCCCGCCATGTATCCCGGAAGGCTTTCACCTGCTCTGGTTCACGAGTCATGTTGTCGAGCTTACCGTCCTTTACGTCTCGGCTGGAGGTCGACCACTGGAAATTGCTGTTGAACTTGATGCCATATGGCGGATCAAGATAGATGCACTGCACCTTCCCGCGCAGTCCTTCCCGTTCCGAGAGGCTGGCCATGACCTGCAACGAATCCCCCAGAATCATACGGTTCGTCCAATTCTGGTCATGCTGATAAAAATCAGTCTTGTCCGCGCCTTCAGGGATGCCATTGAAATCGGAAAACAGGCTGAACTGCGTTTGAAGCGGTTTCTGTCCAGCTTTGCTCTCTTTCAGTAGGTCTTCAATCAACGCCTTGGGATGTACCTTTTCCTGAATGTACAGCGGCGGAGCCTGTACGGTCAGTGTATCATCGCCGTCATACTTGCCTCGCCAGATGAGCTGAGGATCGAGGTCGGGATTCCGTTTTTTATAGCTGACGCGCACAGGCGCCTGTTCTTCCTGCTTCATTACAGACTGATACTCCGCTGTCGGGATATTGGTACGCCGGGCGTCATGGGTAATGGTTTCAATCTGTTTCGGATCTGTCGCTTTCTTAGCCATTGAAGAGACTCCCGGCGGTTTGAATCTTGGAATCGAAGGATTGAGCCACTTTTTGCGCAAATTCGGATTCTATCCGATACACTTCTTTCAGTTCCACAAAGGCCCAGCGGCCAAACGTCCCCAGACGATTGACGCCGGGAACCCAATAGGTTTCCATCGTGGACTTCTTTTCTTTGGCATCTTCGCCGCGATAGCCCTTTATCTCCACGACAAGGTGCAGCAAATCGTCTTCGCCATGCCCGTCATCCACCAGAACAATGAAGTCCGGGATATATTCATGTGACTCTCCACCGAGGGTATACGGTACGGTAAAGCCCATATTGTGATTCTTGACATAGGCTTTAACCTGAGGATGCGCTTCCACGACACGGCAGAATTCTCCTTCCCAGTCGCTGTCCAGCACCACCCAATTGATATGGCACCTGCGCGGATCAGTCTTCCAACGTGATTTTTTGGATGTCGTGAAATTGACGTGTCGGGTAGAGCCTTGCGGGTTATATGGATCAAGCATGACCTTGACCGGGCGTTTGTCCGAACAGGACCGGGTGATGGCGCTGGCTATGCGCTCGCAGGCCATATCCGCGAGCGTCTTGTACAGCAGTTGAGCCGGAAAGGTTCCGCCTGCACAGGAAAAACAGGAATGGAACCATTCCCCGGCAATGCGCTTGAGCTGTCCGAACAGATGCAGCTTGGGGGCTTCCCCGGCATCACGGAATTTGTTCATCAGCAGATGCTGCGTCAGGTGCATGAGTACCGTATTTTCCCTAACCTGTTCAAGATGCTTAAGGCTCAGGTCTACCTCTTCGCCGATAATGCCCGCGTTCTGCGTAGCGGAAGCCCCAACCATCTCCGGCGTCAGCGTAAAACATGACTCATCGTTGAATTTGGCGGAAAGCTGTTCTTCCGGTAACTCGATACGATACCCCGTGACACGGGGAAAGACGATTTCCAGCGCATCCTGATCCGGGCGGACAGCCTTGACTTGTACGGTTTCATGGGGAGGCGCAGGTTTGCTGATAACGGGCTTTGCCGTAAAATCAAAAGGAATGCCCAATACGTCCGAATATTCGACATTGAACAGTCCTTCTTCATTCAAATCATAAGACTTCCGCCGGAGCGCACGGCCAATGACCTGTTCGCACAGCAACTGCGTACCGAACGCACGGACACCAAGGACATGCGTTACGGTATTGGCGTCCCAGCCTTCGGTGAGCATGGAAACGGACACGACGCAGCGGATGCCTTCACCAAGTTGTCCCTGCTTGCCGACCGTATTCATGACTTCGCGCAAGACGGTTGCTTCCGACAGCTCGCCGCCATGCAATAGTTCCGCCGCAAGCGGCCCGCCACGCTGCATGATCTCACGCTTGAAACGGGCAAGTTCGTCCTTGGCGGCTTCAGCGAATCCCGAATCAAGGGCATTGCCGGATTCCAGTTGCTGCGAATCAATCAGCAACGTATGCGGCCGCGCCAGCGGTTCGCCGTTGTCGTCAAAATTGCGGAACAACGGCAAACGTCCGTTTTCCAGCATCCGCGTACCGTCCGCATTCTCTCTGTAAAAGCCGGAAATGTAGTCGTAAACAAGCTTCGATGTGGACGTGTTGTTGCAGACGATGATGAAACAGGGCGGTACGGAAATATCCTCTTTTTTCCACAGGTCAAAGACCGTTTCATAATGCCCGTAAAGGGCATCAAGTGCCGTGAGCAGTCGCGTGGGAAGCGAAAGCGGATCAAGCGAACTGTTTTTGCCTTTTTTGGGCATGTCCTTTCGGATATGTTCCCAAAGGTTGCGGAACATGGGTAGATCGTTGCCGGGAATGTTGTCCGCCACAGGCACACGCGGCAGCTTTACAATGCCGCATTCAATCGCATCCATCAGTGAGAAGTCGCTCATTGTCCACGGAAACAGCGTACCTTCAACATAACCGGAACCGCTCAAAAAGAACGGTGTCGCCGATAAATCGAAGGTGCGCAGGATATTCAGCTTACGTTGGAGAATTTCTAGACCCGAAATCCACAGCCGGGCGGCTTCGCGGTTTTCCTTGGCCGCATTCCTGGCTTCGGTCTTCTCCGTTCCAGTCAAAGTTCCGAGTTCTGTTTCCAGCACTTCATCCGCATTGGGCTTTTCCCTGTAGCAATGGTGAGCCTCATCATTGATGACCATCACGCGCTTCAGATTCATCAGCTCCGGCATGACCCGCTGGAGCATTTCTCCTTCCGTTTCCAGCGTGGAGAGAGCCTCTCCGCGCCAACCTTCGAGAGCGGAACGTGTCCCTTTGGATAAATCCAGCTTTTCGCGTAGCTTAAACGCGTGGTAGTTTGTAATGACAATGCGCGCCTGTTGGAGGTCTTGCAGCATGTCCGGGGGAACGAGTTCCCGGCTGGCATAGTAGGCATCGGGATCATTGGGTTTCAGAACCCGCAGCCGATCTTTGATGGTGATGCCCGGAGCGACGACCAGAAAGCCCTTGGTAAAACTTTGCTTGAGCGGGCTGCGGACAGCGTTCAATGTCTGCCATGCGATAAGCATCGCCATGACTGTTGTCTTGCCCGCACCAGTGGCCAGCTTCAGCGCCAGCCGTGAGAGTCCGGGATTGGCATCCTCACTGGCATCTTCGAGGTGTTCGAGATACTTTTTATACTTGGGCTGACTCGGTGTCACCTCCGCCAGCCAGATAGCCGTTTCAACGGCTTCGACCTGACAGAAAAACGGACGGATACCGCTGAACTTGTGATTACGCCAATGGTTCAGCAACCGAGCGGTTTCAGGAGTGACCTTCCACTGTGATTGAGGCAAGGCACGCCAATCCGCGACGTGATGACGGATTTCGTTGATCAATGTCTTATGGTACTCCTGCTTCTCCGTGGTAATGGACTGTGCCGTTACGTCAGCAAGCAGGTTCCCTTGTTTGGCTTTATTTTTTTGCTTCTTGGGTGTGGGAATAGGTGTAATGAAATCCGCTATTCTTCGGGAATGTATTATTTTTTGTGTCGGCTGCCCGTCGGCGGCAAGCTCCCAGTGCCGAGATGGACATTCGTAGGGCGAATTGAGTATCGGATGCTCAAAAAAGGCGTTCACGGCTGAAGTCGGCATACTGTGTCCTTCTCTGGAAATGGATTTCTGCTTTACTGTATAACCTTGTTTTTAACGAAAATAAAGAGAGTAAAAAAAGATTAACCTCCTTTGAATCATTAATTTTTTTCTTGCAATCAGAAAGCCCCCTTGCACAATAGGATACCTCTCCTACCACACAAGAGGGCTTTACTTTGGCAGGAGGAGGTTCCGTATATTACCTCTCCCAACCTTGGTTTGCTTCGCGCGTCAGCCTTTCAAGCGTGCGTTCAGCTGCTGCAACAGCCGATCCAGCTTCTCGCAAACGCTGCTCAAGTGCGTGACTTGCCTGTTCAAGTCTTCTTGTTGCGTTTGTACGGTCTGGAGCGTTGTCTCTTGTGCGCACGATCTCGCGTCCAGCTCTATAATGGCTCCCGCTTGCGCCTCCTGCTCCCAGCGTATTCCGTTCTCCATCCGCTCCAAACATTCTTGCAACAGTTTCACAACTTCGTTCATGGCTTACTCCAGTTTGAGGGCCGGGGAATCTCCCCAAGCCCAGTTGTTCTTGATTGTGCTGCCCTTCGGCAGAACGATGAACCGTCCGCTTTTGTCTTCCAGCAGACGGATTCCCCACGTTTTGACCTGTAGTTTGTTGACCGTGTTCGTTAATTCTGTTCGTTGTTCCTTCAGTTCGTCGATTTCGTTCCAGAGGCTCTCCAGACGATGATTGATGAAGAACATTAGTCCCCACGAGGCCGCAATCATCCCCACGAACAGACACATTCCCAGCAGGCTGTGCCCCAAGAGCGTTCGGGAGAAGATCTTTGTCCATTGTCTGTGCCGCTTGTCCAAGCGTATGATCTCCGCGTTCAGCGATTCTGCAAAGGTCACGCTCTGGCTGCGGATAGCGTCTTCCGTTGTACACAGCACGTCGTTCACGCACGCGCTCAAGTTCTGTTGAAAGAGTTGCAATTCGAGCTTCGCGGCTTCTTCCCACTGCTTCCTGTCCTGCTCCAGTCTGGAGCTGATTTTGCTGTCCAGCTCGCCAAGCTTCACAGTAAATACCTCCTTTAAGCCGGACACGCTGGCCGTCTTCGTCTTCAATGGTTAGATACTGTTTTCCCTTTCGCGGGACTTTGAGGCCCAATCCTTCGATTTCTTCTATGAGATTGGCACGATTGATTACGGTTCCTTCTTCAATGCGCTGCAGAAGGAAAGCTGTAAGCTGTTCGCGGGATTTGGTACGTTCATCCAGCGTGACAGTCTGTCCCCAACGCTTGAGGCGTGCTACATGGATATCCGCATGTTCTGGGGTGCGAACCCGGAAACGAGCCGGATCATCCGGTCGTGTCCAGCCTTCACACCAGTTGTACATATCACGCAGAGGGTCAAAGTCTTTTTGCCATCCGGGAGGAAAGGGGTTGAGTGCCTTGCCCGTGGAAAGTTCCATCCGTGGAATGACAAAGTGCAGCTCGTGATGCCCTGCATGACTGTGACGTACCCAAAGAATGGCGTACTGGTCTGGAGCAAGGCCCGCGAAGGCGGTCTGCTCGAAGTCGTCCATGAGCCGCTGTTCCTGTTCTGGCGTCACATGGTCTTCTGGCCCCCATGACAACACTCCCGCACAGAATTTCCACTGCCGGTCTTGTGAGGCAATGAGTGCCTTTGTCAGCTCTGGCTCACCACGCAGGACAACGGGAGGATTTTCAGTCCGACCGGGATAATCCATGCGAGTGAGGTAGTTGACGGCGGCTTGCCCGGTTCCCTTGCCGTGTGGAAAAATTTTTATGTACATTGGTCATCGTTCCCCGCCACCAAGACCCTACGGAGGCTTTCAAGAGCCACAACGATGCGTACAGTCTCTATATCGCTCTTGTAAGTGTTGGCCCAGCGGGCAAGCTGATTCAGATTATTCCCGGCTCGCGCGAGCAAACGGAGATGCTCCCGTTCCGCTTGTGTTTGACGTGTACGACTCCCCGCAACAGTTCGCCGGATAAAATCAGAAAGAGTCAACCCGGCGAGTTGCGCCTTGTGTTCAATCTCAGTCTTTTCCGACTCTGAGACGCGCACCTTGATCATGGCGGTTCGCTTCATGCTTTTGCCTTTTGTCTTTCAGGGTTCGAAGGGGTTTCCCCTCGCCAGCCCCGGCAGGGGACACGCGGCAGCGTGGCCACAACGGGTAGGCTGGCTTTCACAGAACAGGCTGCTATCCTTTCATTCCTTTTCCTGGCCGGGGCATACATGCTCAATAAAATAGCGGTGAAGGTATATCTTTTCAGGCAAGCGGTGTGTTTTCTCTGGGGAAAGGATGGCAGTCCTTTCCTCTTGGGTGAGGTTTTCGCACCAATGTTCAAAGCGCTTCTGAAGCAGGATGCTTTGCTGTGTATTCGCCTTCCGTTCTTCTTCGGCCTCATCGCGTTTCGCCTGTTCTTCCGGCGAGAGATAGCCGTCTGGACGAGGGAAGTAGCCTTGCCGGGCCAGTATCGTGAAAACCCATGCATTCGGCGAGCGTACGGGGTTTCCTGAAGAGTCGCTGAGTGTTCCGTGAGCCAGGGCCCACTCTGCGTGGTTCAGGCTCTGAAAAACACGCTGTGATGGAATGGCCACTTCGCGATTGCGGCGCAGAATCTGACGGATTTGATCTGTACCGAATCCGGTTTTTGCAAGCTCGGGCCAGTGAAAGGCGATGTCATTCTCGGAAAGCTGCTCCAAACGTGCGACAATTTCTTCAGAGGAGACAGATAGATTCTTTCTATCTGCCTTTTCTAGAATAGAAGGGGTGTGCACACTATCTTCCTGTACGGGAATCCGTTCGTCTCCTCGGTATACGGGGAGGGTATCGGGTGACGTTCGCGGGATATGAATGCACAGGCCGTGCATTTCCACCTTGAGTATGACTCCCCGCAGGGTTCCGCGTCGTGCCAGATGATGGTGCAGGATGTTTCTTGCGCTCAGTCTGTTCACCACAGCACGTACGGATTCCGGGCTCTGGTGCAAGAAAAAATAGGACATGAGTTGCTGTGCAAGTTGTGCGTAGGAAATGATCCGCATGTTTGCCCGGAGCGCCAGCGCCAGTACATTGATTTGCAGCGGAGAGAAACCCTCCGCGCAGCGAAAAGGAAGGAGGTCGCCCGTACCGTGTTCGGCATACCGAGTGCCTGCCCGTGCGTACGGTTCAGCGCACGCGTATCCGCATGCTATGTTGTATGGTAATCCGTGCGGCATGGCTTGTATCCGTTCGGGCATTCGTACAGTATCTTGAGAGGAGGCGGGGGAAAGGAGCGAAAGGCTAGCCATGGAAAGCCCCTTCAGTGTCCAGCGTCTCTATGAGGCGTCTGGTAGCGAATGCCTGAAGGTCGCTGATGTCGTAGACAACACGTGCGCCAAGTTTGCTGTAGCGAGGCCCACGCCGTTGGCTGCGCCATACGGCCAGTGTTCCGGGACTGAGGCAAAGGTACACGGCGGCTTCACGGGTATTGAGTTTTTGCTTTGGCATAACAATTCACCTTGGTTGCATGAGATTGACGCGCATGAAGCGGTTGCAACCAAGGTGAATCTTTTTTTATAGAGAGAAAAGATTTATTTTCAGAATTGATTAGTTGTTTTTGTTTTAATAAATAAAAACAACTGGATATATAATATATGGTTTCTAAAGCATTTTTTTGCTCGGCCGCCCAGCTCCCTTGCGCATATGAGCAGGAAGAGCTTTCCAAAGCTCATTTTGCAGTTGTATGTGGATTTCATCAAAATCTAGTGGGCAGTCATCAAAACATTTTTGGTAACTCTCTGAGATTATAAAACGCTCATTGATAAATTTATTCAGTGTAGTATGAGTATATGGTTTATCTATTTGTTCTTGTTTCATAATATTTAAAGCTATAGAAACAAGTTGATCGATAATTTTTTTCTTAACTATAGCTTTTTGTTCATTGCCAGCAGAAGCCTTTGCTGCATTTAATTGCTTTCTGAGTTTTACATTTTCTTCTTGGAAAATATTACATGATGTCTGTAAACCTTTAATTTGAATTTCATAAGTATGTATTTGTTCTATTAATTTATTTATTTTTTCACCGCTACGCTGATTGACTGCATCGTTTATAGAGTTTATTCGTAAATTGAATTCATTTTCTATAAAAAATAAACGTTCTTTTAATGCAAGTTGTTCTGTTTTTTCAAAAGAATGAAAACGAGTATTGAATTCAAGATATGGTTTTCCGTACACAAATTTATATTTATGTGTTTGCAAGTTATATTTTGAGATAAATAAATTGAGTCCGTATCTTTTGGCTTCGTTTATTTGATCTTTAAGATCTATTATCCCTATAGAATTCATAGCTGTCCTGAATTCTTCAATTTTATAAAATTTTGAGTAAAAAGGATAGGGTATTTTTAAAATATAATTAATGATAATTGTAATAAGAAATAGCGTAAAAAGAACCATACAGAAGAGAATGGTTTGTGTGGTTTGCATATCATTTTTATGAATTGATATAATTATAAGCTCTTTAAAGAACTCAGATAATAGAATGATACATATAGATGAAGTTGCGACGTAAAGCGACGCGTGCAATAACCATTTTTTAATAAGAGATACACATGCTGAGTAAAAATTGGCTATGAGTATCTTTAGTGTAGTCCCTATGGGCTGGGTATTCATGTATTCTCCTTGTGAACGTATCAGTTTCCCTAATATCTAAAAAGTGAGACGATGCAAAAGTGTGGGGCAGAATGTGGGGCAAATTTATGGCAACAAAAAAAGCCCTCACAGTTTTACCTGTAAGGGCTTGGAAATATTGGTGGGACGTGCGGGGGTCGAACCTGCGACTCTCTGCTTAAAAGGCAGATACTCTACCTACTGAGTTAACGTCCCGTTCCGAATTTGAGTTGATACGCTTTAGAGTGTTCTCTGTCAAGGTTTAATCCGCTTTTTGCAGAAAAAAACAGCTTCTTTTACACGGGAGATACCTTTCACTGACGATTGTTATTGAAGCATCCCCTTTGCATGAGATAGCCCATCTACCGATGCGCAGGATAGATCAGCCACCGAGATAAGCTTCCTTGACCTTGGGATCTTTGAGGAGTTCCTGCCCCGGGGCCTCGGCGACGACGCGGCCGACTTCGAGCACATAGGCGTAGTGCGCGATGGACAGGGCCGCGAGGGCGTTCTGTTCCACGAGCAGCACGGTTTTGCCTTCGGCGTTGATCTTCAGGATGATGTCGAAGATTTCCCTTACCAGCAGCGGGGCGAGGCCGAGCGAGGGTTCGTCGAGCATCACCAGATCCGGGCGGCTCATGAGCGCGCGGCCCACGGCGAGCATCTGCTGTTCGCCGCCGGAGAGCGTGCCGCCTTTCTGCCAGCTGCGTTCCCTGAGCCGCGGGAACAGGTTGTAGACCCAGTCGATGTCCTGCGCGATCCCTTCCTTGTCGTTGCGGATGTACGCGCCGAGCATGAGGTTTTCTTCGACCGTGAGGTGGGGGAGGATGCGGCGGCCTTCCGGGCTCACCGAGATGCCCCGCCGGATGATGTCCTCGGGGGATTTCCCGAGGAGCTGTTCCGTCCTGGGCCCGCTGCCGTCCCGGGCCGCCGGGGTGAACAGCACTTCGCCTTTCGTATCCTTCACGAGGCCGGAGATGGAGCGGATGACGCTGCTTTTCCCCGCGCCGTTCGCGCCGATGAGCGTGACTATCCGGCCCTGCGGGATGCGCATGCTGACGCCCTGCACCGCATGGATGCCGCCGTAGTGGACGTGGAGATCCTTGATTTCAAGCATGGTTGCTGACGTCCTCTCCGAGGTAGGCTTCGATGACCCTCGGGTTGTTGCGGATGGCGTCCGGATCGCCCTCGGCGATGAGCTGGCCGTATTCCAGCACCCAGATGTACTGGCACACGCCCATGACCACTTTCATGTCGTGCTCGATGAGCAGGATGGTCAGGTCGAACTCGTCGCGGATATGCCGGATGAAGCGCATGAGTTCGGTGCTTTCCTGCGGGTTCATCCCGGCGGCGGGCTCGTCGAGGAGCAGGAAGTCCGGGCTGGTCGCCAGGGCGCGGGCGATTTCAAGGCGCCGCTGCGCCCCGTAGGGCAGGCTCGACGCCTTTTCGTCCATGTAGGAATCGAGCGCGAGGCGGTGGATGAGGCCCTTCGCCTTCTCGCGGATTTCCTCTTCCTCGCGCCGTGCGCTGGGCAGGCTGAAGACGGGCATCCACCACTGGCTCTTGCGGCGGACCTGACAGCCGACCATGACGTTTTCCAGCGCGGTTTCGCTGCCGAAGAGCCGGATGTTCTGGAAGGTCCGGGCCATGCCCGCCCTGCAGATCCGGTGCGGCGGGAAGCCCTTCACGCTGTGGCCCTTGAACAGGATGTCGCCTTCCTGGGGGTTGTAGAAGCCGCTGATGACGTTGAAGGCCGTGGTCTTGCCCGCGCCGTTGGGGCCGATGAGCCCGGTGATGGACCCCGTGGGGATCCGCATGGACAGGTCGTTGACCGCCGTGATCCCGCCGAAGCGCATGGTCACGTGCTGCACGTCGAGCAGCAGTCCGTTCTGAGCGAAGGAGGTCATGCGCGTTTCCTCCGGGAGAAGAAGTCGAAGATGGCGTCCCAGGTGATTTCACGCATTCCCATGATGCCCTCGCGTCGGTACAGGATGATGCACAGGAGGACCAGCGAGAACACGACCATGCGCATGCCGGGGATGCCGGGGATTGCGAATCCGCCGAGGGTGATGGGCTCTTCCACGGCGCGCAGCCATTCGAGCAGGACGGTGATGACCGCGCTGCCGAGGATGCTGCCCGTGAGGGAACCGAGGCCGCCGGCCACGACGATCATAAGCACGTTGAAGGTCAGCAGGAAGGTGAACATCTTCGGGTCGATGGTGGTCAGGAGGTTGCCGAGCAGCGCCCCGCCCACGCCCGCGAAGAACGCGCCGAGGCAGAAGGAGAGCACCTTGGTCCTGAAGGTGTCGATGCCCATGACCTTCGCGGCGATTTCGTCGTCGCGGATGGCCTTGAAGATGTTGCCGAAGTTGCTGCCCAAGAGCTTGACCATGCAGTACAGGGTGATGAGCAGCCACCCGTAGTTGACCAGCAGCGAGGCGTGGAAGGGGATGCCCTTGATGCCGAGGGAGCCGTTGGTGATGGGCGTCAGGTTCACGATGAGCACGCGGATGATCTCCGCGAATCCCAGCGTGGCGATGCCGAGGTAGTCGCCGCCGAGCCGCAGCACGGGGATGGCGATGAACAGCCCGAAGATCGCGGCCACGAAGCCCCCGGCGACGACCGAGAACCAGAACGGCGTATGGATGACCGAGAAGGGCCAGATGATGTCCTCGAGGATCCACATCATTTCCTTCTGGGCGGCGGGGAGCACGCACAGGGCGGAAACGTAGGCCCCGATGGCCATGAACCCGGCGTGCCCGAGCGAGAACATCCCGGTGAAGCCGTAGATGAGGTTCAGGGACAGCGCGAGGATGGCGTTCACGGCGATGAGATTGAGGATCTGGACCTTGTAGCCGTCGAGGTTGGTCTCCGCCCAGACAAGGAACAGGGCCAGCAGGCCGATGGCGGCGAGATTGAGCAGCAGGTTGCGCATGGAGGTCTTCATATCTTTTCCTCCGAACGCTGGCCGAAGAGGCCGGTGGGCCTGACGAGGAGCACGAGCACCAGCACCACGAAGGCGAACGCGTCGCGGTAGCCGGACAGGCTGGGCATGAAGGCCACGGTCATGATCTCGATGAAGCCGAGCAGCAGCCCGCCGATCATGGCGCCCTGGATGGAGCCGATGCCGCCGAGCACCGCCGCGATGAAGGCCTTGAAGCCGGGGAAGATGCCCATGTAGGGGTTGATCTGCGGGTAACGCAGGGCCCACATGATGCCCGAGGCCGCCGCCAGCGCGGAGCCGAGCCCGAAGGCCAGCGCGATGATGCGGTCGACCCGCACCCCGAGCAGGCGCGTGGTCTCGATGTCCTTGGAGATGGCCCGCATGGCCAGCCCCGGTTTGGTGCGGTGGATGATCCACAGGAGCCCGAGCACGAGCACGAAGCTGACCACGGGCACGACCAGCGTGATCGGCAGCAGCTTCAACTGCCCGAAATTGATGGGCGTCATGAGCCATTCCGGCTGGTACACGGGGCGCGGAAGGCCGGAAAACACCACCACGGAGAGGCTTTCGATGAAGAAGGACACGGCGATGGCACTGATGAGCGCCGAAATGCGCGGGGCGTCGCGCAGGGGCCGGTAGGCGATGCGGTCCACCAGAATGCCGACGGCGCTGGCCGCGAGGATGGCCACCACCACGGCCACCCCCCAGGGCAGGAAGAATGTCGTGGTGCCGTAAAAGACGAAATAGGCCCCCAACATGAGAATGTCGCCGTGGGCGAAGTTGATCAGCCGCAATATCCCGTACACCATCGTGTACCCGATGGCGATGAGGCCATACAGGGAACCCAGTGTCAGGGCATTGAAGAAGTGCTGGAAAAACATGTCCAGACTCATAGTGCCTGCCTTATCCGAAAGTTTCGACAAGACCCGCGGGAACAGCCGCAGGACGGCGACAGCAGCCTGTGCCGCTGTCGCCGAACATCCGCAGGCGGGAGAGGTTTTCCCCTCCCGCATTCTGAGGCAGAGCTATTCAGCGATGGCGTCGCCGATGTACTTACGCTTGCCGTCCATGTACTTGATGATGCCCACGGGCATTTCGGCGTCGTGGGTTTCATTGATGCTCAGCACGCCAAGGGCGGTGGGCAGGTTCTTGGTGGCGGCGAGAGCGGCGGTCAGGGCTTCGGTATCGGCCTTGCCCGCGCGGGTGAGGGCGTCCAGAATGATATTGTAGCAGTTATAGCCGAGCGCGGAATTCACGTTGGGATCCTTGTTGGGGAAGTTCTTCTTCCACGCATCGGTGAAGGTCTTGGCTTCGGCGCTCATGTTTTCCATGTTGACGTCATAGGGGAAGGTGGTGTGGAGGAAGCCTTCCACAGCCTTGCCGCCGATCTTGAGGGTATCGGGGTTGTCCATGGCGTCGGCACCCATGAGCACGAAGGTCGCGCCGAGTTCGCGGGCCTGCTTCATGATGATGGCGC